>Ga0307379_10007508_pt1 | contig 14808 bp, 25 predicted proteins | sample UN2MG_FD_202237 | JGI IMG/M metagenome (GOLD analysis project Ga0307379, IMG submission 202237) | Soil microbial communities from Risofladan, Vaasa, Finland - UN-2 | ecosystem: Environmental > Terrestrial > Soil > Coastal area > Acid sulfate soil | place: Finland: Risofladan, Vaasa | collected... | reverse complement strand
GACCTCGATGGGCGTGTTGTCATCCCGCTTGAGATTTTCCTCGATGGCAAAGATGATCATCTGGTTGTCGGTTAAGTCCTCGATTTCCAGCGGCATGCTCTTCCATTTCTTGGGGTCTTCCTTGTGGAGCTTGAGGAAGGCTCGTTTGCGGTAGCCACCGAATGCCAGCTGTGCCCGTCCTTCTTTAACTCTAGCCTTTGGGACCTGCAGCAGACCATTCTGCTTGATCGATTCGGCTTTGTCGGCCACCTTCTGAGGCTTGTAGAAAAGCCGGGGATTAAAGGGGTTGTCGTCAATGAGAGCCAGACCCCATTCTTCGATCCGTCTAGTTAGCGTAGTAGTCATATTTTTACCTCCTTTCTGAATGTTTGAACGCAAAAGGGGAGTCTATAAGTAGTAGTAGTGATAGTAGTAAGTGATTAAGAAAACTATGAGCTGGTGAATAAGCGAGGGTAAACTGCGTGTTAGTCTTTGCGGAATTTGAGCTTAAGCCAGAGCCTGAAGACTCGGCGAAGTAAATAGCCGGTTTCTCTCCTGACCAGCTGGAGCCAGAGGGCACGGTCAGACTGCTTGTTGTAACCGTCAACGGCTTCAACCAAGCGGTCAAAACTGAGTCTAATTGAGGTAATGTCTATATCCTTCATGAGCGACACTCATTCCTGGCCCCGCCACCGGGGGGAACGTAGGGAGCACATCCCCAAACCCCCCAGTGACGGGAACCAGGCCTTTAATTCCGCCTGGTGCGACAGACTGGACAAACTCTCTGATGGCTATCCTCGGCCATGTAGCTATTCACGACTTCCCGAGCCTTCACCACCTGATGGGGTTTTTCCAGCAGGTGAGAGCTCGCATAGGTTATCAGGTTTACCATATCATAATGGTTTTCCGGTGGATTTTCAATAGCCATGGCTCTAATGGCAATGGCCGCCTCACCGCTGATTTTCGCCTGCCGGAGCATTGCTTCCAGCATGGAGGCCCGCTCGCCTTGGGGGATAGCTTCGTTCAGCATTTCCTGGTAGCGCTGGACGATTCGATAGAGGGCGCCATAGGCCTCATGAGTGGAGCGCCGGAACCACTGCCAGATGTTGTCACCCTCGCCACCACCGCCACCACCCTGGCCATCGCCCCAGTGGAACTCCCGGAGGACGGTATTGTTAGTGGCGCCATTGGTGCAGGAAAGCCTCAGGGCATAGGCTTGCACTACGGGGTTGATAGTTCCCATGGGTGAGAACATGATGGAGGCTCCGGCCTGTATCAGGTCACCCCGGGCCACAGGCTCTCGCTTCTCGCCAACGACTTCAAGGTTGACTACCAGGTTGTCGAGAATGAGGATGCGGTGAAACTCAATACCTGGTACACCAGTTTCGATAGCCTTGAGGGCATGATCGGCATTAACGGTGTGGTAATGGCCACGCTTCACCACATTTGTCACGACGTTATCCTTGACCACCAGCGAGTAACGCTGCTTGTTCTCGAGCAGGTCCGTGGCCACATTCCCGAATGTGGATGGATGGAGCTTGGCGGCAATAGGCCAGGGCAGACCCACAAAGTTTGCCAGGCTCTGAACGCCTCCCTCGGTCATTTCAAGAGTCCGCTGGCCACCGCCTGGCCGGAAGGTAACCACTTCAGGGGTTACCGATATCTGGGTCCGGGGATTGTGCTCAATTTCCTTCACCTGGGTATTGAGCACGGGTTCCATTTTGTCGAGAACTTCTACTCTATTCAATTTTTACCTCCCAAATTTAGTTGTTTATCAGTTGGCTACCCTTTCAAATAATCTCGCATCACCTCCTTCTTCACCTTCTGCACGTCCTGGAAGAGACAGGAGAGGTTATCACTCCACCAGGGGGGCAGACCGTTTGTAGTTTGTAGGAACCGGAAGTTGTCGAAGTCCAGCACGAGGCTAGCCTTCTTCTGTGCTACCTCATCCTTGATCCCCTTGAAGAATTCAAAGGCCTTCGATGTGAAGTCACTCATTTCCTCTCGTTCCCATATCTGGTGAGCATAGGTTGGACGCTTCCAGATAATGCGGTGGACGGCGGTGCAGACATTGACATCGAGTTTCCGGCTGTGGTGAGAGATGAAGAGGATCAGTTGCCTTCTCTGACCACTGATGGCTAACAGGTCATCGATCTCAATCGCATCACCACTCTGATTCCTGCGGGCGTGGGCTGACTGTGCTGCTTCGTCAAAGATCACTACAGAGTCCTTGACCCACTCGGCTCGATTGCTCACCACCGTAATCCACTGGGGGAGCTCCTTCTGAATATTGCGCCTGATGGTATCGGGAACCTTGGGCAGGTGAAGAATGGCCGGGAGATTACGCCGTTCGTTCATTAGCCTGGCGATCTCGTGGGCGAGTGCGGTCTTGCCCGCCCGGATATCACCCATAATGAGCACTACTCCTGGAAACCGCAGGGCACTGTATAGGGGCACTCTGATTGGCGGTTCGAGGATTGCCCGGGCGTAATTTTCGGCCTTGTCCTTTCGATGACGGCGGAGCTTCTCGCTCCAAGCTAGTTTTGGTGTCATAGGCTAAAACCTCCCTCTACTATAGCTAATCCCGTGAGAACCCAATTTCGTCACATCGATTTTTCGACCTATTTTTGACCCTGGAGTTCCATCAACTCCCGAATGACTTGGGCCGCCTTCTCTTGACGGCTCACTGCTTCTTCTTGAATATCGAGGATATTCTTCCCCAGGAAGTCGATTTCCGCCTGGACCGCCTTACAGGTCTTTTTCTCGGGATAGTTGCACTGCATTAATCGGTCACAGCGGCTCCCCTTGACGAACCGCTTGGGGAGCCAGCAGTTGGTCCCCAGATCCGAGGACTTAACTACGGCCCAGTTCGGGGTTTCTGCCGATTGAGGCTCCCCGACCTCACCCTCTACGAGTTTTTGACGCTTGGCTTCGTCCAATTTTCACCTCCTTTCTGTTATTTAGCTGTCCATACATACTGGTCGTCCACCAGGACGCTGGTAAACTGCTTGGTAAACTGGTTGCTTGTTACCTTCACGATATGCTGACCATCGCATATCCTCACGTCCCCCTTGGCCTTATCGATGATTACCTCCCGCCGGTCTTGCTCTGGTAGGTTAAAGGTAATCCAGAGGTATAGATCGGCCCTCATGTCTATCTGCACTTTTCACCTCCCTATTTGTTATTTGGCCGCTTGAAGCCCAAACGGGCAACCACGTTTCGGAGATACATACCACCGTGGGGAAGAGCCTGCTTACGCTTGTCCAGCTCCCGATACTTCCACTCCCGGGCTTCCTGCTCGACGTCGATTTCAATTTTCTTGGCTTCGTCAAGATATACCTGGTGGAGTTTTGAGGCATGGCTGGCCCTCTTCTCGAGACTCCGCATCCCCCCATCTTTCAGGTGCCGGAGTCGCCAGAGCGGGTAGGGGTTTTCCTGAAACGGCCCATAATCCTCGGCGAACTTCTTGCTGCTCGTATTCCCCCAGCGGTTGGTAAACTGGACGTAGACCACTGGCATGGTGAGCACCTGGCCATCCCATCGCTTGAACTCCATGGCCTTCTTGACCATCAGCACCACACCCTCGGTCAGTTGGATCCGGTCATAACTTTCATCTAGGAAGACAACCTTATCTCCCTTCTTGAAGTCAAATGCTTTCGATTTTCTGCTCAACTTTCACCCCCTGTTATTTTTTTGCTAACATAAGGTAGAGATAGAACACAGCCTGCTCAGGCATTTTCCTCATGGCCTTTGCCGCTTGCTGGGCGATATGGGTTTCCGGAAGATAGATAGGATGGGCCTGGAGAATTGCCTGAATATGGCGGCCCTTGCGCTCGGTGACGCTTTCCATAGCGCACCTCCCTATTACATTTATATATTTTGCGTGCGTGAAGCTAGCTGGCTATCCTTTTTATATTGTCATTCCGTGTTTGGCTAATAGTGCTTGAGCCTGTGATATATCAGCCAACCTCTGGCAAGCACTGGCACTTCTCGTTATTCCGGGGATATACTTGCTGGCCACACGGCACATCTCGGAGTTAATATCGTTGTAGTCGGGATCGGTGTACCAGTAGGTCATTCCGTACTCAACGCTTGTGGGTATGCCGTTCCGGTTGTCGAACTGTGAAAAGAAGGTCTTTATATCATCTCCCGACTCAAAATAGGTAGAGTAGAAGCCGTGTAGGTCATAGTGAGCGATGAATGAGCAGTGTAAGGTGAGATGATGGTACAGAGCCTTGGTGAATTTGTCCTTGTTCAACCCACTTTTCAGGAATAGCTCCCACTGACGGAGTACCTTCTGCTTCTCCGCTGCGGACATAAACCTTGTGTCTTTCAATATTCACCTCCTTTCTTCCGTTATTCGAGCCTGCCAGACTCGCTACTGAAGGTATTTCTCAAGAAATACCCCCAGTGTGCCAGTCGGTTAGGCCTATCCGAATTTCTTGGGCCGGATGATTATCAGGGTCTTGATGACCTTGGGTAGCCAGGCCTCGTTGCAAAGGTTGAAGTAGTGTCTATTCCTCGGTAGCCGAAATTCCGTCCGCCTCTGGCCATTCTTCTCAACTGTGTAACGGGCTATATTCTGGACTTCCAGCTTGCCATTGGTGTTGATCAGCAATTCCTGATCAGGGAAGTCCATCAGGCGGACGAGCTGGAAGAGATTTTTCGTGCCCACCTGAATTTTGCCGAATTCCACGGCGTCCCCTTCTCGAAGACATTGCAGCAGAGAGTCCGGCTGGATTATCCAGCCGCCCCTGTGTCGGCGCCCCCATGGGCGCCCGATGATGCGCTTCTGTTTCACGCTTCACCCCCTTTCTCTTGTTGCATATGTCGTATAGACAGAACACCGTGCCAGGTCGGTGAAGTCCCACTTCTTGCACTGGACAGTCCAGCCTTGCTTGCGAAGTTCCCTGGCCCTAGCGTTTCTCAACTGGAGCGCATCAGGATACTTGTCATCTGGCCAGCGTTCCTCTGCCACTTCGTTCTTGGCCAGATATTCAGTTGTGTATACTGTTGTCAACCTTCACCCCCTTTATTCAGTTTTGAGGCTAACCGCCCCACGGCAGCGGGTGAGGGGAGCACGTCTCACCCGCTGAGTGTCGGGTAGTTAGCTGCCGTTCTTGGAGCCGACTCGAACGGCGATGACCTGGACCTGGTACTTCTGGCTGTCCTCGATGACCTTGCCTTGCCCTCTGAAGCCGTCCGAGCCAGTCTTGAAGCTGACGGGCTTCATTTCGAGGGTCATGGCGGCCTTGGACAGAATGTTCTGCCCTGACATACAGCACCCCCTTCGTTTTTTATTCCGATCTAGGCGTTGGCTGTTGACAGCACGCACGCCTTAAACCGCTTAATTTGATCCCTGTCGAAGCCCTCACAGAAGACGTTGAGATTGATTGTCTTCGACTTTGGCAGCTTGTCCGGATTGCGCTGTAGTAGCCGAGGTGTAAGCATCCCCCCGCCGTTAGGGTATAAGCCGATAACGTGCCCATGATAGGTTAAGAAGTATCTAGGCTCGCCGTTGCCATTGTGCCGTTTGGCTGAGTCGAGTTTATCAGCACAGTTTTGGCATAACCCGTCTTCACGGCTGGGACGCTGATCGCAAATCACGCACTTAGTCATGGCGTCCCCCTTATTCAGTTTTGGCGTTTCTACCGCCATTGCTAGTCGCAAGTCTTAAGACTTACGGCTAGCGTATGGCTTTAGAAACAATATTCCCCCTGCCAATAACAGGGGGTCTGTGTTACGGCCTTGCTCCGGCTGATAGTCCACCCTTACCCCTTCACGGCATCCACACTCGGGACTTTTGCGAGCGGACGACTCCCGTGCTCGGTTACAGCCTTGGGGACTTGCTACTGCCCCTGCCAGATGGTTAGACACATGCCCCGCTGACCCCTCGGAGCCTCTCATGAGGGCGAGGGAAGAGCAAAATGCCGCCGGTTCTGGCCGCGCTGCGTTCTCTTGGCGGTGGGGGAAACCCACCACAGCCGTAGCACAGGCTCCAGATGCCGAGCCGATACCTCTCCCTGTAACGGCGGTGAGGGCGGCTTTTACCCCCCGATCTCTTTTACGTCCAGATGAGACGGACATACAGCCAGCGTATGTCAGACTGCGCTGATTTAGGACAGCGAATCCCCGTCCGTGCTATCAGGACGGCTAGAGCTAGGGCTTAGCCTTGTCCCAGAGGTTGCGTTTCCACCGTAGACCCCTATGCCTAGCCTTCGGGGCGCAATTCCTCCGGTGTTCCCAGGGCCGCCGATAGGTTAGCATGACACCATACGACCCCCGCAGGCCGAAGCCGTACCAGCCCCGAGTAGAGACAGTGCGGGCGTATGGCCGTTTTCCCTTCCCTTTGGTTTATCTGGGAATTGGCTATCACCAGAAAGCAAAACACGGATAGTCAATTCAACTATCCGTGTTTTGGTTCCTATACTGTAGCCAATCCCTCGAGGTAATTATTTCGTCACATAGGCTTGATTAGTGTTAGGCCATTAGTAAATTATAACCTTCAGACTTGATCCAGCGGTTGAGCCTCATCCGATCAGCCGACTTGGTTATTGGCTGGCCTAACAATCGGCTTGATATTATCGGCTTGATACTGGCTGGGAGTTTATCCCATATACGTTCAGCGTCCAGCTTTCCGTTAATTTTACGCTCAAACTCTACCTCGCCAACCAATAACTCGCCAATAGTTCGAGGCTCGCCGTCCTCGTCTTCCGTGACTGTATCTAGGCTAAAATGTGAGCGTATTTTGTAGCGCTTCCACCAATTCAACCAGTCACAACGGACGATTGTATAGGCTAGTCGTTCGTCTTCAGTCTTAGCCTTCAATACTGCGAGTGCTAAGTCCTGAAATAGGTCTTCACGCTCCTCCCTGGGCACTTTGCGACTGAAGACATAGGCGGTCTTCAATGCTATTCTGGCATTGCGAGGCAAGGCTTTGACGACTTCGAGATATTGATTGACTTTCTCGCCGTACTCTTGGCCCTCGACTGGCAAGGCTGCACATAGCATTTTTGCTATATCCCGATAGGTAACCTTCAGATATTCCTTTGACATTGTGTGCTCCCTCCGTTTTTGATTTTACCTCCCGGGATCAGCCACAGATTCAATATTCAATTATTAAGGTTCTAGATTCAAAATGAGATTATAATAATAGAATATTACAAAAAGAGCTTATGATGAATAAAAGAAACTATATCAATTATCATCTCTGCCTGAAACCGTGATATAAACTCAATTAAATGCTATAATTTTGTTATGACGACTAAGGTTTACTTAACCCCAGAGGAAGTGGAGTGCCTGGCACAGGCAGCTACCTGTGTCCGGGATGAGCTGCTCGTCCGTGTGCTATTCTGGGGAAGCTGTCGCATATCGGAAGCCCTGGCAATTCAAGTCGATGATGTAGACCCTATCCAGGGCACAATCACTATCAAGCATCTCAAGACTCGAGTCAGGCTTCTGTGCCCCCACTGCGACACCAGGCTGTCCCGAACAGCCATATTCTGTCCTGGTTGTGGCAAAGAAGTCCCTGAACCGCTGAGAAAAGAACAGGAAACACACCGCATCAGGACTATTCCCCTGGAAAAGCAAACCATGGCTAGGCTCGTCGATTTTATCCGCAGGGATGGCACGGAAGGACTCATCTTCAAGATCGGCCGCATTCACGCACAGTATATACTAAAGGCTTGTGCTAGAAGAGCCGGCATAGGGGACCTGGTAAATCTGGTGACCGGTAAGAAGCGAGGTATCTCGCCTCACCGTTTGAGGGATGCTTTTGCCATTATGGCAGTTCAGCAGGATGACTCTACCGACGCTATCAGGATGCTTCAGGAGCATCTCGGGCATCAGAGTATTGCCACGACCATGAAATATCGCAAGGTTTCAGGTACGGAGTTGCGGGAATGGTACAAGAAGCTGAAGTCTTAAGGCCCTATCGTGGGGGTTTTCTTCGTCCGTTTGGCCTGGGTATGTTCATAAGGGACTACTTGAGGGGGCTGGGCCCTTATGGCTCACCGAGAATAGACCCCGTGGCGGGTGCTTGCCAGACTGACATTCGTGAGCACTACAAAACGGCGCTATTCAGGGAGCACGCTGAAGATGCCGTGGCCAGAGAAATGGAGAGGCGCATAAAACGCGGACTCCGTCGTATGACGGATGAAGAAGAGGAGAGGTTTAGACTCCGTGTTATGAAGCAAATCCCATACAAGTTTACCTCGATCAGGTCGCATAGCTTTGCCCGCTACTTTGGTATGTTAATACGATTGGGGTGGGTGGAACCCACCGGATATGAAGAGATATCGGCATTCCAGGAACGGTACCCAGAAGCCGAACCAAGGCGCTACTTCAGGCTAACGGATCGGGGCCGTGCCGCCGCTGATATTGACTGGCTTAATCCGCAACGAACTCTTTACGGCTACTCATTAGAGGAAACCAGGCAAAAGAACCAGCAATCCAAGCAGAACGTTAAGGAAAGGTTGCAAGGCTATGCCAGGGCGTAGACGAAAGGCCCCACTACAAGATGCCTTTGATACCATCGCCGGCTTCCGGGATTTAGTGGATGAGACGTTTGAGAAGATAACCGGCAAATCAATTGCCACCTGGCTCAGAGAGTTCCAGCCGTCGCCGGAGAAACTGCTAGGGGAAAAACAGGCCGTCTCCTCGGAGGCGCCGTCTATGTCCCTTGATGATGCCTACATGGTCCTCGGGTTGCCACAGACAGCTTCGCTGGAGGAAGCCAAAAGAAACTATAAACATCTGGCGGCCATCTTTCATCCGGATAAAGGCGGCTATAAGGAGGCAATGATATTGCTCAACAATGCCTATGCCCGAATCTTAAGGGAGTACAAGAGAAAATGACTGAGTCGGCGTTGGCTGACAGAGAAACGATTGCTGCCAATATTGTCAAGTTCGCCCAGGATAATAAACTCCAGATTCACCCCGGGCAGGAGCCCTTGAAGTGGGCGGACCTGGTCATAAAGAAGGGCGGCTGCCCCTGCGTCCCTGGGAGAAGTGAATGTCCATGCCTTTTTGTCCCGGACGATATCAAGGAGCTGGGCCGTTGTCGCTGCGGACTCTTCTGCAATGACGCCTATCTCGAAGAGTATAACATGCTCAATGCTCGGAGGAAGTCGAAGAAGAAATGGATCCGAAAGTCAAAGGTGAGTTCCTAAAGAAGATCAGCATAAACGGCTTCTCTATCGAGGAGGGGGATAGTACCCTTACCCTGCGCCCCAGAGGTGCTGAGACAACAGCGGGGATTATTATCCAGGAAGTAGAACCTAATGTTTGGCAGGTGGTAGGCGCCTCGGGACAATATGCCGGATTTGCCCGCGGTAAAAAGCGGTCATACTTTGAGGATTATGTCAATCGCTGGGCGTTGGAGGCTGTTCTCCAGGCTGCTTAATAGCTGGTTCCTCTTCTGCAGGTTCCCGGATAGCGATTATCTCGTCGCCGCACTTGGATAAAGTGAGGTCCTTACTGTGGTAGATCTGGCAGAGCCTTACTCCCTTGTCATCGTCAATCAGTGCTGAGGGAAATTCCACCTTATCAGAAGCGCCGGCTTTCTCTAAGAGCTCCAGGGCTTCATCTGAGGTGACCTGAAGGACTTGGACTTTGCCTGACTCTATTTCTGCCTGGAGGGCCTTCTTTACCTCTTCACACGGGGTGCACTCTACATCATCCAAGATGTATATTTTTCTCTCCCTACTTTCGTTTCCTGACATCTCTCTCGTAGTCCTCCTTCCAGGATGGATTTTCAACTAAGATTTTCTCCGTAGTGAGCCCCTTCAGCATTTCCCTGGCAGCCATAGCCGATTCAGGTATAGGCAGCCCTGTATCGGGATTGACAGTCACACCGACCTTGCCCTTTACCTCAGTCATGGCTTCCTTGACAGCCCTTCGGTAAAGATATTGCTTCAAGGTTGGCGGTTTCACCTGGCGATAATACTCAACTTTGACTAGCTTAATTTCTTCAGTCATGCCTTTACCTGATAGCATTATAAATAAAACAGGCAGCCATATCAAGACCGCCTGTTTTATTTTCTCAGTTGTCAGATGCCTCTAGGTGAGCTATCTCCCGTGTTTCTCGGCCACGCAAACTGCCGTTGCCGGTACCAGCCTACCCTTGTGGACCAGGGTACCGGTTCTGCCAGCACACTCACCCTTCTTGATGAGGTAGCCAGTCAGGTGCTTTGGAACGGTTCCCTTGGGGAAGCTGGCCCTTTTGATCACCACGATGTCGGGGTTGAAGGGAGTGCGGCTGATGGACATCTCGCGTGAGGACATCAACTGTGCAAGATTGGCATATACTCCGGCCATTTCGACCTCCTTTCCTTAAGTCTCTCGCTATGTATTCCCCAAAAAGAAAAGGGGCTAACATAAACTGCCAGCCCCTTTTTATTCTTCTTAGAAGCCTTGATACAATGGCTTCAGGCGGCTTCACGCCACCACATCTAATAAAACACTAGCACAAGGGGAAATGTTTGTCAAGGGGGTGCATCAAGCTATTTTCGAGCCAAAGGTGTAGTTTCCCCAGCTGAAGCCTCTTGTTTTGGTTCTACCATGGCAGTTAGCACAGTGGTACCCATAATTCTTTTGCGAAAGTCTCTGAACTCCGCTGCCATTCTGGGATACTCGTCATCATATTTCCCAATGCTTATGGCCTCAATGGTTACCTTTGCCTGATTTTGTTTAATCCAGTCTATTATCTCGAAGTAGACCGGGTTGTCTGGCTCTTTAGATATGAGTTCCTCAGCGGCAGCCTCCAGCAACAGGGTGTGCTTTGACTCAAGGCAATCGCAGGGCTTGCCGGCTATTCTCAATTTAGCTGACAGGTCAAGCTCTGCCCGGTACAGCTCTTTGCCTAATCGCCGCTTTAGCTCCCGGGTTGTCTCCATGCTAGTGGGCAGGGCAGGTCGCGGCGCAGGTACCGGCACGGTTGCAGCCTTTTCCCGATCAGGGGCAATGGTAGAAGCCACATTTTGTGAAACTGGCTTCTCTTTTGATGCTACAGGGGCTCTCATATTGGCAGCAAACTCCTCCAGCGCTTTGATGTTATCCCGAGGGGGAAACAAGACCTTCTCGATGGGGACATGGTTTATAATTCCCATTACTAATCCCAGCCAGTTCATGCCTCTATTATAACGCTTTTCCCCCCTAAACCCAAGTTGCAATGGCTTCAGTTGGCTTCAAGACAGACAAAGCAGCCAAGGCAAGACTATCTAGTTTTCGCTTTGTCTCAGGATTTTATACCTAAAATTAGGGGGAGAGGCAAGACTGACTTGCCTCTTTGTCTTTTTTGTGCTTTACTATAGGAAGACAACAAAATATTCAAGACAAAAGGGGCTGGCAACTTGGTCAGCCTCTTTCTTTTCCCCAAGTTGCCAGCGGGAAAGGAGCCCACACATGGCAACTATAACAGAGCTACTGGAGGCATTAAACACCAAGGAGGCGGCGGTTTCCACGGCTGACCTGGCTACGGATCTCAAGGCGTCAAAGGAGGGAACGCTTAAACAACTAACCAGGGAGAAGGATAAGGGAAACGTCGAGGGCAACAGTCAAGAAGGCTGGCTGATAACTGGGGCTGGCAGGAAGGCATTAGAGAAGGGGGAAATCCACCCATCGATGATAGATGAGGGAGTCACCCCAAGGCAGCAGTTCGAGGCCATCGGCCAGCGCATCGGCATAAAACAAGACAGGATTGTCTTGGCCACCGATATCGTCTGGAGCGGGGACTATAACGATGTTGCATGGGTGTGGCAAGCACTTGGCCAGGCTGATATTGCCGATGATCTGAGGAGCGTCTGGGTGAACTCATGGCGTGCCAAACTTCACAAAGGCATTCCACCCGAGCTCGAGGTTGAGCTTACCAGAGTTACCAAGGCAGAGGCTGAAGCCGGAAAGGGTGCCGCTCAAAGTAAGCCCGGAGGCAGAGAGTATATCATCGTTGATGACGAGCCGGTAAGAGTCGGCGAGAACCTTGGTGATTATAGCCTGCAAGATGCCAAGGATATCCTGTCCATAAGAGCGTTAAGAAGCAGACTTAGTGGAGTCGCACAAGCAGGGGCTGGTTCTCAGCCGGGCACAGCGGAGAAGGTCTCAGATATCCTGACTGCCCTTTCCCCGTATCTCAACAAGGAGGGCAATTCCGACCTCAACATGCTGAGGGAGCTTATCACCGCCCAGATGGATCTGCAGAGGCAGGACATCCTGAGTAAGATACCGCAACCGGGGCAAGTGGCCCAACCTAAGCCTTTTATTGAGCAGATTACCGGTTTTGTCGCTGCTCTGAGCAGCTTAAAAGAGGCTGGCCCAACAATAAGATCTATACTGGGTATTCCTGAGTCGTCTGGTAATCCATCCACAGCATTCCCAGTTCATGTGGCAGGACCCGATGGTCAGCCTATCGTTATGGATCTGGGCCAGGTCATTGACTGGAAGAAGTTTCTCGGTGAGGAAAAGAGAGCGGATGAGCGCCACAGCGCCTTAATCGGGCTGACACAAACGGTGAGGGAAAACCTCCCGGACGGGATCCAGGCGCTGAGGGCCGCGGCTGCCGAAGTCAAAGGGGGCATCGGGACAACACTAAAGGATTCACCGCAAGCCTACGAATGCGGGCAGTGTCATGCGCAGTTTACCATGCCCCAGGGAGTAAAAACTGACCAGGTTGGCTGCCCTAAGTGCGGCACGGTGTATACTAAAGAGCAACTGGAAGGAGTCCCATGACCAGCTTTACCCAAAGGACGGCCAGGCATTTCCTGACCATCAAGGCCGCCAAGGAAATCAAAAAGGAGATAGAAAAGGCGGGGCTGGAAAACCTTAGAGTTCTGGCGGAAAGAGGGGTTAGCATTATTGGCACCTACCTCCAGGGCTGCTCTCCCAAGGAGCAGGCAGAACACCGGCGCAACTTTAACTTCCTTATCGCAAGGGGCATTACCCCGGAGATGGTCCTTGACGAAGTTAGTAGACAAATGCCAGAACTTGCCCCTATAATAGCAGGTAAGGAAGGCTATAGAAAAGCCGAGCTTCAGAAAATTAGCGAGTTTCTAAAAGGGGCGTAGCCCTCTCTGCGGAGGGGTTATGCCCTTTATTATTTACCAAAAAGGGGGTTGCATATGTCATACGGCTTTCAACCAGAACCGAGTCGTCAGGGCTTTGCTGTGGCCGATGCCGTTGACCAGCTAGCTGATATAGCGAAGGGGAAATATACCGAGATAACATCGATAGTGGCTCCGGCAAGTGCCGTGGCCGGCAGCAAGGTCGATGTCACCGTCAAGATCAAGAACATAGACTCCCTTTTTGACCACCTTGTCGCCTGTCTTGTCATCTATGACGGCACGCGCTTTATTGACCAGGTGGCAAACATCCGCTCTTTGCAAACTCATTCATTCACCGGCTCATTCACTATGCCAAGTAAGAGTGTAACCATCTACGCCTATAGCTATTATCCTGTTGGCGCAGAGTGGATTCTTGATGACCAGGCTCAGAAGAATGTTGCCCTGGCTGTGGTCTACAAGGGCACCATAAGTAAAAAGGAACTTGGGTATGATTCAGCTAGGGCTACTATCCCGGCTTCTAATATCCCTAAGGACGAAAGGGGGCTGGTACATATCTGGGGCCGCAATGATATGACGACCAACCAGAAGATGGGCATCTGGTGGGAGGTAAAAGACCCGGGTGGAATAATCCGGGAGACCTATGCCAGATGGGAAACAGTTTGGACTGGCCCTGGTAAGGCACAGGAGTTTATCGGGGGGCGCTTTAACCTGGATAAGGTGGGCACCTGGAAAATAGCCGTCCAGCTATTTATGAATCCAGATGACCAGGTGGTCGTTGATGACTACTATGGCAATTTATGCGCTGTCATCCTGGCAGTGCCCGAATCTGAGTTTCGAGGCTTCGCCATTAGTGAATATGATAGGAGGTAAAGATGTATAACGTATTAGAACAGGCCGAGGCAGTTTTCCGAGGGATGACTATTGATGTCCCAGCTGGTCAAAAGCTCTATGCGGTGATGCCCGGCGATACGGTGAGGGTAAAGGCTACTCTTAGTTACCGCGGCCCAAAATGGGAAAACGACACGTTCTATGTCGCCATAGGTGAGTGGCGGGGCATCACCTGGCCGACGGACATAGGCTTCTTTGATGAAATCTGGGATGGGAAGTTTTACCCGGTCAATTTTGCTGCTGCCGTTGATTGGGTACCTTACGAATTAACAGTGGATGTTCTTATTAAACAAATCGGTCTAGCGCCGTGGACCCCGGGCTGGTTTGACATCTATGCCAAGCTAACTAAACCTGGTATAGGCGGTCTACTTACTCCCAGGCTAGATAATGTCATTGAGGTCTTGCTGGCACCAGAGTTCAACAAATTCACGATTGTCTCCTACGACAAAGTATAGCACCAGGAGGGCTTGCGATGATTATTACCGGTATTGAAGTCATCCGGGGGAGCCGGGCCAAACTAGATGATAACCCTGGCTTCCTTGTTCAGGCACTCCCAGGGGAAAAGGTAGAGCTTACCTATGGAGAAAGTCTGCATGTAAACGTCAGCCTGGACTATAAAGGGCCGGAGCTAAGAGACAAGACCCTCTATGGCGCCATCGGTGTGAGGGGTATAGGCTTTACCGAGAAGGTGGTTGGAGAGGCCGATGTAACCTTCCCCAAGGCAGACGACTTCACCCCCTGGTCGGGCAGCGTTGATATTCCCATCACCGCCGACATCAAGCCTGGCGCCGACTATGACCTCTACTGCAAGGTAAAGGAATACCCCGGGGCTGGTATGCCCGAGATAAAAGATGTCATCACCATTACCGGCATCCCGCCGACCTTT
>Ga0307379_10007507_pt1 | contig 14808 bp, 10 predicted proteins | sample UN2MG_FD_202237 | JGI IMG/M metagenome (GOLD analysis project Ga0307379, IMG submission 202237) | Soil microbial communities from Risofladan, Vaasa, Finland - UN-2 | ecosystem: Environmental > Terrestrial > Soil > Coastal area > Acid sulfate soil | place: Finland: Risofladan, Vaasa | collected... | reverse complement strand
TCTATGACAAGGCGCGTGACCTCTATATCTGCCCTGGCGGCAAGACCCTGAAGACCACCGGCAGGCTCCACGCCGACAACACATATCGCTATGGCGCGCGCAAGCATGATTGCGATGCCTGCGCCCTGAAGCCGAAATGCTGTCCCAACACACCGGCGCGCCGGGTCCCGCGCGATGCGAACGAGGCGGCGCGCGACTATACCCGCGTTTTAATGGAGACCGATCCCTATTGGGCTTCTTTCATCGAGCGCAAGAAGATCGAAGCGCTCTTTGGTGAGGCCAAGCACATCCTCTCGATGGTCAGGCTCAGACTGCGGGGCATCACCGGCGCCAGAGACGAGTTCCTCCTGACCGCTACCGTCCAGAACCTGAAAAGGCTTGCCAAACACACCACGAGACCGCCGCCACAGCCCTTGATGGCCTGAGCCATGCCGCAAAGCCTCATCCAACCTGACCAATAACCCAAAACCGCCTCGGCAGCCCGCCAAGGCGGAGACCAAAAACGTCCGCTCCTTCTAAAAGCCGACGCCAGAACTCGGCTCCCAGCAGACTTCTTCAACAGCCTCAGCCATAAACGGACATCCGGCGACGGCGGTTTGGTCCGAAAGGCCGCCTTAACCCAGGTGATATTCACAGCAAAGATGCGTTGATCGAGCGCCCATGAACTCACCCAAACTCAAATCGGATTGCCGCCTGAAACGTAAGTTGCACTCACCGACACGCTGACGGAAGTCGACGAGGCGGTCGCCATTGCGCGCGTGCAAACTTTACAAGCTCTGCACACCACCTTACGCTTTTGCCCGATGCATCCGACGGATGAGCAACTGCGGCGGATCGAACCGGTCGAGACGTGATGGAGCCTGTTCGATGATCCTGCCGCAAATCAGCGCCCCGCCCAACAGCGCCGTATTGGGTGGACCAACGCTTTGAGCGCCAGGCGCCGCAGGCGATTCGGCCGGTCCGGGCGTCTGTTCGGCATGGCGGCGCCACTGCTGCTGATGGGACTCATACTGCTCGGCTGGCAACTCGCCGTACGCTTGTTCGAACTGCCGACCTGGCTGCTGCCGGCGCCCAGCGAGATCGTGGTCAAGATCGTCAGCGACCGGGTCATCATCTTCGCCCAGTTGAGGGTGACGCTCTACGTGATCATTGTAGGCTACCTGGCGGCGGTGGTGGTCGGCTTCTGCCTCAGCATCACTATCATCTACTCCAGCGCGTTTCGGCGCGGCGTACTGCCGCTGATGGTGGCCTCACAGTCGATACCGGTCATCGCCATCGCTCCGGTTTTGGTCATCTGGTTCGGCTACAACGATACGCCGCGCATCATTATCACCGCGCTTGTCGCGTTCTTTCCGCTGACAATCGCCATCGTCACCGGGCTGCAGACGCTGGAGCGGGAGTTCGTCGACTTCTTCCACTCGATGAATGCCAACGAGTTTCAGACCTTCCTAAAGCTGCGCCTGCCCGCGGCGTTGCCCAACATTTTCGCCGGGCTCAAGGTTGCGACGACGCTGGCCGTGATCGGCGCCACGATCAGTGAATGGGTCGGCGCCAGCGCCGGGCTCGGCTATCTGATGTCGCAGGATACCGCCCAGCTCAACACCACCCGGGTCTTTGCTTCCCTGGTGGTGCTCGGCTTGTGCGGTATGGGTTTTTTCGGTACCGTCGGATTGATTGAGCGCTTATGCATGCCGTGGATTTATGGTCGTTTTAACCTTCGCGCACTAGCCCGGCGACGGCGGCCGCAGGTCGGTTCTGTGGGAGCCGCGCTCGACGATACCAAGGACAAGACCGGCAACTAAGCTGGCGCTAGGCAGGTACGCAAGGACCTACAAGTTCGGCAAAGGCCGGGCCGACGACGCCACATCGGCAGACATACCTCGATTGAATTGGTCCGGATGCCAAGTCTGCATGCGGAGGCGTCGCAACAGCGCGGGCTGAGCGCGACAAACACTGAGGTAGGGGAGTTGGTCATGACCAAAATGCAAACGATCACAAAACTACGTGCCATACCCACGCAAACGGCCGCGGCGCTCGTACTCGGATCGCTCGCGGCGGTCGCCGCCGGCCCGGCAAGTCAGGCCGCGGAGAAACCGACGGACGTCAAGTTCGCGCTGCTCACCCAGCCCGGCATCTGGGATGCCGGCGTCTTCGGCGCGGTCGAGAACGGCTACTTTAAGGTCGAGGGCCTCAAGCTCTCCTTCGTCTCACCGCAGACTCCGGCCGACGGCCTCAAGCTGCTGGCCAGTGGTGGCGTGCAGTTCGCCACTGCCCACTCGACCGAGGTGATCACCGCGCGCAGCAAGGGCCTGCCCGTGGTCTCGATCGCCACCAACCACCAGTACGGCACCGCCGGCATCATGGTACCGACGAAGCTCGGGGTCACCTCCCTGAAACAGATGGAAGGCAAGACACTGGGCGTCACCGGCATCCCCTACAACAGGATAATGCTGGAATACAGCCTGAAGAAGGCGGGCGCCGATGTGAGCAAGGTGAAGATCGTCACCGTCGGTTTCAACCCGATCCCGCTCCTGCTCGGCAAGCGCATCGACGGGCTGGGCGACGCCATCACCTGGTCGGAGACCGCGGTCTACAACGTCAAGATCGGCAAGGCTGCAGCCGACAAATCGACTTACAAGTACTTCGCCTTCTACCAGAACGGTGTGCCGCGCTACTACACGCTCGGGGTGGTCACCCATGAAAACACGCTGGCGAGGAACCCGGGGCTGGCGCGCAGATTCCTCTCGGCCTGGTCAAAGGGACTAACGTGGGCGGTGAACAACCAGAAGGCCGCCGTCGCCAACATGCGCAAGCGCTATCCGGCGATCAACGAGAAGGAGGCGCTGGCCAACCTCGCGGAGATCGCACGGATCTCGCAGAGCGGCGATACCAATAAGCACGGTATCGGCTGGCAGGACGCGAATGTCTGGGCCAAGCAGGAAGCGTTCATGCGCGCCCACAAGCTCATCCCGGCCATGGTCGATGTGAAGAAGGCGGTTACGAACAGATACCTGCCGTCGAAGTAGACGGGCAGGACAGCGCGCGAACCGGTCGAGGCGCCACGTTCCCCGCGTGGAAGCGTGGCGCTTCACCGGCCGTCAAAGCGGCACTAAGCTGGACTTAATTCCGGGCGGGGAACCCTCGTTCCCGCGGCGCCGGTCATATCGGGAGGGGAAGCCATGACCAACAGGCCGGAGCGTACCGAGCGCGGCGACTATCTCATCAAGGACGGCGCGGTGATCACGGTGGATCGCGCGATCGGCACGCTGCCGAAGGCCGACGTGCTGGTGCGGGGCGGCGTGATCGAGGCGGTCGGCGAGAACCTTGCGGCCGACGGCGCGAGTGTGATCGATGCCTCGGAGATGATCGTGATGCCGGGGCTGATCGACTCGCACTATCACATGTGGAGTTCGCTCGGGAAAAACTTCCTCTCCGACAAAGGCTTTGAATATTTCCCCGCCAAGTGGGCGACGGGCGAGCTGTACGAGGCGGAGGATTTCTATCTCAGCGTCCGGCTTGGTCTCGCCGAGCTTGCCAGCGGCGGGGTGACCACCGTCCACAACTGGTCGCACAACAACCGCTCGCCAGCGCATGTCGATGCCGAGCTCAACGCCCACCGCGATTCTATGCTGCGTGGGCGCTACTCGATGGGCCATATCGACCGCCTGCCGGCCGACCAGGTCAATACGTATGACGATCTCGACCGGGTGAAGGGCGAATGGTTCGACGACACCGAGCGGCTCGATGGGTTGATGCATCTGGCGGTCAATCTGCGCGGCATGGTGCAGAGCGACGCGCCGGTGTTCCACGAAGAGATGGAACACATGCTGAAAAGAAAACTCATCGTCTCGATCCATGCGAGCCAGGACCACCCCAATTCCGATGATGCGGCCGATTACGAGAAGCGCGGTTATCTTGGCCCCGACAAGTTCCTGTTCTGCCACTACATCGCCGCCAGCGACAGTGACCGCGAGGCGATGGCGCGGACCAAGACGCCGCTCAGCTTCTCAACGCATTCCGAACTGCGCCTCGGCACGCATGGCAATCCGCGCGTTGCGCTGATGAAGGCGCGGGCCGCCGGGGTCACGGTCTCGCTGTCATCCGACGCGACCTCGATCGCACCGCCTAATATGTTCGAGAACATGCGCTTCACCTGGAATATGTGCGTGCCCTGGATCGCCGATCCGCTGACCGAAGGTTTGCCGCCATTGGGCTTCGTGGAAGCCATCGAGATGGGCACCATCAACGGCGCCATCGCGCTCGGCATCGACGATGTCACCGGATCGCTAACGCCCGGCAAGCGCGCCGATCTCATCATGATCCGCACGACCGACGTCAACATCGCTCCGCTCGCCAATATCGAGACCACGGTCGTGCAGTCGGCGACACCGGAGAATGTCGACACCGTGATGGTCGATGGCCGCATCGTGAAGCAAGGCGGCCGCCTGCTCGATCCCGACCTCGACAAGATCATCAAGGGCGCGACGAAGTCGGCCGAGCGCATTCGCCGCGCGGCCGGCGGTGTCCTGACCCCGGTCCGCGATGGGTGCGGCAACCCGGTTTACCAAGCAGAATGACGAGGTGCCGATGCTGCGCCGGCATACGGTCGGCACTTGTCATCGGTGTTCAGGTTTCCTGTCATCCTGGCGCTAGTGCACATCTCATCCGAAGATCGCCACACGTTCGCATGGCCCGCGATCTACCAGGCAAATTCCACAGTCAATCCAATGTCCGCAATGGGTCAAAAGCGGTCATAGAACCGAAGCATCACAAGCGTCCGCTTCACACCCAAGAGCGGACATTTTGGATTGACGTGGCAAGCCATCGCCGAAGCGTGACTCTCCCTCGGCACTGTGCCCATCGAGTGCACGGGCATGGCGACATCGGGCATCCTTGGGTACTAATTGGCTATTGCCGACTTTAGAAACCTTTCAAGAAATCGGGGCTGGATACGTGGTCACAGATCCTTATCAAGCAATCCACAGATTCGTGAATGGCTCCAGGGATCTTCAAACGGAGTTCCTTGCTGAGATTGTGAAGGTTCCGTCCGACAATCCGCCTGGCGATTGTGCCGCACATGCGGAGCGAACAGCTGTATTGCTCGAAAACCTAGGTCTTGAAGTTGAACGACATCGTGTGTCGGACGGGGAAGTCAGCGCGAATGGAATGACCTCAGCAACCAACCTTATTGTGCGGCGCGTCTTCTCCGATGGTCCGGTCGTGGCTCTGAACGCTCACGGTGATGTGGTGCCGCCGGGCGGCGGTTGGACGCATGATCCCTATGGGGCGAATATCGTCGATGGCGCGATGTATGGGCGAGGCGTCGCCGTATCGAAGTCTGATTTCGCGACCTATGCCTTTGCTCTGATGGCACTTCAGAATTGCGGCGCCGACCTTCGCGGAAGCGTGGAGTTGCATTTTACCTATGACGAAGAGGTTGGCGGCGCCCTCGGACCGAAATGGCTGTTGGAGCGCGGCCTTTCAGAGCCGGATATCGCGGTCTCGGCTGGGTTCTCCTACGGTGTGGTCACCGCTCACAACGGCTGTCTTCATCTTGAGGTAGCCGTCCGCGGCCGCCAGGCTCATGCCGCCATGCCAGGTGTGGGGGTTGATGCGTTGGAGGCCATGTCCGAGGTATTGAACGCCCTTTATGACCACCGAAGGACATTAGGTTCCAAAAGTTCGGCTATCGATGGCATTGGGTCGCCGACTCTTGTCGCTGGCCTCATTAACGGCGGCATCAACACGAATGTCGTCCCGGATCTGGTCACTCTTCGGATTGACCGCCGGATCATTCCCGAAGAATCACCGGAAGCCGTCGAGGGCGCGTTAACGGAGCTCATCCGCTCAGCTGCGTTTCGAACGCCTGGTGCGTCGGTCGAAGTCAGGCGGATTATGCTGGCGGAACCGCTTATTCCGCGTCCTGGCGTCGAACGATTGGTAGAGCTTTTCTGCAAGCACGCAACGGGGGTGTTCGGACAACCCGTGAAATCACACGGCGTGCCGCTTTACACTGACGCTCGACATTACAGCGCGGCTGGGATCCCGACCGTGTTGTATGGAGCAGGTCCGCGCACGATTCTCGAGGCCAACGCCCACGGCGCAGACGAACACCTGTGGTTGGATGATCTCACGCGGGCCACGGAGGTCGTTGCTCGCACGCTCGTCGACCTGCTAATCCCGAGCTGATCGATTGATCGACCGAGTAGGCAACGCGGAGCCTCTGATCCACGACAACCTGTCATCGGAGATTGCGGCGGACGCTGCATGCTCCGGCGAATTGGCTTGTCGCGCAATATGGCGACCTATCCGGTGCGGCGCCGTGTTTCTATGTTCCTGGCTAGGGCGCTATCCGCACGGATTGAATCGTCATTTCGAGTGAGCGTTAGCGCCCTTCGAGACGCCGCCTGCGGCGGCTCCTCAGGATGAGGGGAGAAATCTGGCAGCAACCGGCGCGGTACCGAGCCAGATTTCTCCGGCGGCCGCTGGCGCTCCCTCTGCGAAATGACGCGTAAATTCGATCCAATTCTGTTCAAGATCAAGATCGTCTCAGATCGTTGCTATCTGAGACGTGAATCTTGATCTAACTCATATATTTATCGCACGATTCACGCGTCTCACCAGATCACTGTGACGCGATCGTGCTCTAGGGCTGAGCCGTTTATCGATTTGCCAGATCGACCAGGCACGCTGCCAACACTCGGGTTCCCGCGGCAAGATCGCCAGGGGAAGCGTATTCAGCCTCGTTGTGGCTAATGCCGTTCTTGCACGGCACAAAAATCATACCGGTCGGACAGATACGGTTCATGTTCTGGGCATCGTGGCCGCCACCGGAAGGCATGACCTTGAACGGGGGGTTCAGGGACTTGGTATGCTTATGAACCGTTTCCACCATATCGTCGCGGAACACGGTCGGCAGCGCGTCCAAGGTTATTTCGATATTCACTTCGCAGCCGCGTGCGTGCGCGCGGCAAGTAGGCTCGATCTTTGCTGCCAGCTTCTCGAAGTCATCCGTCACCGGATGACGAAAATCGATGGTAAAGAATACCCGCCCCGGCACGGTGTTGGGCGAGCCCGGGAAAACCTCGAAGCGACCGAACGTGCAGCGCACGGTGTCGGTTTCATCTTCCATAACCTGCTCCAGCGCGCCCACCATCTCGGCGGCCGCCTTGAGAGCATCCTTGCGATGCTTCATCGGGCTGGTGCCGGCGTGCGCTTCTTCGCCCAGCACCTCTATGCCATACCACCGAATGCCCTGGATCCCGGTGACGACACCGATTGTTTTTTGCTCCAACTCCAGCACAGGACCCTGTTCGATATGGGTCTCTATATAGGCCGCCGCGGCAAATCCGGTTGGGCGACGGCCAATTTCGGGATCGGCATCCAGCGTTTCCCGTAGTGCTTGCTCGACAGAGATTCCGTTGCTGTCCGCGACGGACATCGCTTTCTCGGCAGCAAGCTGGCCGGTAAAGACAAGCGAGCCCATCAGCGCCGGCTGAAAGCGACTCCCTTCCTCACCCATCCAGGCGATGACTTCGATCGGCCGCTTGGTCTGTATACCGGCATCTTCCATGGCGACGAGCGCTTCGAGGCCCGCCATAACGCCGTAGATGCCGTCAAACTTGCCGCCCTTGGGTTGGCTGTCGATGTGGCTGCCCGTGGTCACCGGGTTCTGGTCTGCGTCCGTGCCATCGCGGCGCACAAAAAGATTGCCGATATCGTCGGTAGTGATCTCAAAGCCGTATTCGTCGGCCCATTTCTTCATTTGTCGACGGGCTGCTATATCTTCTGCGGACAAGGCCTGCCGGTTGACACCGCCAGCGGGCGTCGCGCCGTACTCGGACATGGACATCAATCGGTCCCACAGCCTTTTTTCATCGACCGCCGCGGCCACCTGCATTTCGATTGAATTTGTCATTTGTTCCTCCTCCTGGTGAATTGGGCAAAAGTGAAAGTCGATATCGACCGGCTTCGCCGCCTTGACTGATCGGCAATGCCTATACGAAACTGTTTCAAGGCCTCCTGAGAATGGCGTAGTCTGGAGTCAAGATCCGGTTTTGGCAGCCGCAAGGGAAAACGTGCGGCGGCTTCCGGCGCTCTATCCGCTGCACGGACCAAGGGCAAGCAGGTCTGCTCTTGGCTTCTCGGGCGGTACAATTATTTAGGCGTGAGAACTCTGTCTATTCATATCCTGAGAATTTTGGAAAGTTTCGTTTGATCGGCCATTCAGCGGCACGCCGAGGACGCGGTGTTGGCACGGAGGATAGGACGATATGAATGCTAAGTCGAAGAAATCCAATAACGGACGGAATGGCGAACTCGCGCCGACCCGCGCAGATCTTTATGGCGCACGCCACCTGCCCGGTTACATGTACACCTCGCGGGATATCTTCGACGAAGAGATCGAAAAGATATTCATGAAGGACTGGCTCTGCGTCGGCCGCGTCGAGCAGTTTCCCAATGCCGGCGACTACCGAGCCATGCGCATTGCCGGCGAGCCGGTCATCATCTGCAAAGGCAAGGGTGGCGAGCTCACCGCCTTCTCCAACGTCTGCAAGCACCGAGGCGTAGAAGTAACACCGGTTGGCAGCGGCAACGCCAAGGAGTTCAGCTGCCCCTATCACGGTTGGCTTTACGACCTAGAGGGCAAGCTTGTCGGCGCACCCTTCAACAAGGAAATCCGTGAGACTTTCGACTTCAAGACATGCCGGCTCAACCCCGTGCAGCTCGGCATCTGGGAAGGCTACATCTTCATCAACTTCGATCCCGCCGCCGTCGGACTTGAGGCGTTTCTGGACGATGCGGGCGTGGACATCTGCGCCGAGGATTGTCAGCCGGGCCGGACGATGATCGCGGACGAATACACGTTCGATCTTGAGTGCAACTGGAAGTTCGTCCCCGAGAACCTGATGGACATCTATCACGCCAAGGCGATCCACGGGGACTCGTTCGCAAAGCACTTCACCATGGACGGCTTTGGCTTCGAGCTCGCGCCCGGCGGCAAGTATCACGCCACCTATGAGAGTTCGACCATGGCGCCGGACGGCTTGGCGCTATTCGAACGCATGCCGTGGACGAAGGACAAACCCGAGTACTGGGCCTACACCGTCCTCATCCGCCCGACCATGAACTTCTTCGCCCGGCCCGACCTGCTGCAGCCATGGGTGTGCTACCCGCTCGACGTCAATCTGACGCGCATCACCATCTGGACGCAATTCCCGAGCGAGTATTTTGAACAGCCGGCGTTCCGGGAACGGACCAAGGTCTACGCCGATTTCATCCGCTTGGTCGCGGCGGAGGATGCGGACATGATGCGTTCGCTGCAGAACGGCGTCGGTGCGCGCAAATTCGAGCCCGGGCCCACGGTCCATCTGGAAAAGGCTATCCATCACAACCTGAACTACTACTTGGATAGAATGTACAGTGACGGCGAGACAGGCCGTTAGTCGATCGAAATGGTCGTTGTGAGAATGAATACGAAAAGAGGCCGGTATGCATAGGACGACAAGCCGGCGCGGCCATGGTGCTGGCGGCGCGGTGGATTTCTCTACCACTCAGCGGGACCTCTACGATGCCCGCCATCTGCCCGGCTACATTTACTATTCGGAAGAGATCTACGAGCTTGAGATCGAAAAGATATTCATGAAGGACTGGCTGTGCGTCGGCCGCGTCGAGCAGTTTCCCAATGCCGGCGACTACAAGGCCATGCGCATCGCCGGCGAGCCGGTCATCATCTGCAAAGGCAAGGGCGGCGAGCTCAGCGCCTTCTCCAACGTGTGCAAGCACCGCGGCGTGGAGGTGACACCGGTTGGCAGCGGCAACGCCAAGGAGTTCAGCTGCCCTTATCACGGTTGGCTTTACGACCTGGAGGGCAAGCTTGTTGGAGCACCCTTCAACAAGGAAATCCGTGAGACTTTCGACTTCAAGACATGCCGCCTCAACCCCGTGCAGCTCGGCATCTGGGAAGGCTACATCTTCATCAACTTCGATCCTGCCGCCGTCGGACTTGAGGCGTTTCTGGACGATGCGGGCGTTCGCAAGTGCGAGGAACTGCTCAAACCGGGTCGGACGATGATCGCCGACGAGTACACATTCGAGCTCGATTGCAATTGGAAATTCGTGCCTGAAAACTTCATGGATATCTATCACGCCAAGGCAATCCACGGGGACTCGTTCGCAAAGCACTTCGTCATGCAGGGGTTTGGCTTCGAGATCGACCGGGATGGGCGCTACCATGCCCAGTACCGGAGCAACACCATGGCGCCGGACGGCCTGTCGCTATTCGGGCCGATGCCGTGGGCGAAGGACAAGGACTCCGATTTCGCCTACACGGTATTCCTGCCGCCCAATTTCAACATGTTCGGGCGCTACGACATGGTGCAGCCGATGGTGTGCTACCCCCTCGGACCGGAGAAGGTGCAAGTCACCACATGGACCCAATTCCCGGCCGAGTACTTCGAGCTGCCGGCTTTCCAGGAGCGCGGCAAGGTCTACGCCGACTTCATTCGCCTGGTTCTGCAGGAAGACGCCGACATGGTTGCTTCGTTGCAGAACGGGGTGCACGCGCGTGCCTTCGAGCCGGGGCCAACGGTGCATCTGGAAAAGGCCATTCACAATACGCTCGGCTATTGGATCGATCGCCTGTTCGGCGAAGAGGAAATACAGGCCGCCGCGGAGTGACGGTCATACCTTGGCCGCGGAAGAATGGGAGGACTAGCCATGGCGAATCAGGAGATGGTGGGGCTCTTTCGCAAAGAGCTGGAGCTTTGCAAGGTCGAAGCCGGACAAACCGTCACCGTGCTCTCGGAGGGCCGGGAGCTCAGGGATTATGCCGAAGCTTTCCTCGAAGCCGCAGGACAGCTCGACGCCAAGACCGTCGATCTGAACCTACAGGCTGAAGCGGACCTCGATCCCAACCAGAAGTTGGAACAATTCGGGATCAACCAGCTGGCCCGCAATCCCGACGCCATGAACACCCTCAAGTGCTCCGATCTCATCGTCGATCTCATGGTTGTGTCGTTTTCCAAAGAGCAGGACGAAATCCAGGCGGCAGGACCCCGCATGATCCTGGTCGCAGAATCCATCGACAACTTGAAGCGCCTGTTCCCGACCGAAGAGCAAAGGATGCGCACCGAGGCGAGCGAACGGCGGCTAGCGAACGCCAGGACGTTCCGATTTACCAATGCGCTTGGCACCGACATGACATATGAACTCGGCGCCTTTCCGATCATCGCCGAATACGGCTACACCGATCAGCCGAAACGGTGGGACCACTGGGGCGGCACCATGGTCGCGACCTGCGGCAGCGATACGGGGGTCCAGGGTCGCATCGTCATGGACAAGGGGGACATGTTGTTGCCCCAGCTTCATCTGCTGGAAGACCCGATCGAGTTCGTCATTCGCGACGGCTATGTGCAGGAACTAAACGGCGGCGCGGAGGCGGCCAAGTTGCGCGAGTTCATGGAGAAATATGAGGATCCCCGCGCATACGCCGTCTCGCACATTGGCTGGGGTACGAACGAAAACGCCGAATGGACTGCCACGGGCATCGGCATGAACGGCCGCTCCTATAACGGCAACGTCCTCTTTTCATTGGGCCCCAACACAGAGTTCGGCGGCACCAATGACACCGCATGCCATCTCGACCTGCCGATGCGCGGATGCACCGCTTTCCTCGATGACGAAGTGATCATCGAAGGCGGGGAATTCGTGGCCGATGATCTGCGCGCGCCCGCGCATTAAGTCTCGGTAGGTCCTGCAATCATCGACCCATCACGCGGCGGGGCGGTCATGTCGCGATAGGTGCCCGTCCGCCGTGCCTCACGGTATGACAGGGCTTCACAGCAAAAAAGGGACGGACAAACCATGGGTAACGGCTTTGCTTACAAAACTGCGGTGGAGTTGAAGGCCGCGATCATCGCCAAGGAAATCTCGCCCGTCGAAGTCACCCAGGCGGCCCTGGACCGCCAACAGTCGTTGCAGGAAAAGCTCAACAGCTTCGTCACGTCGACGCCCGAATTGGCGCTCGATGCCGCCAAGGCGGCGGAAAAGAAAATCATGGCGGGCGAGGACGCGGGCCTCCTTGCGGGCATGCCCCTGTCAGTCAAGGACGTGCTGCCGGTGAAAGACGTGAAACTGGCTCTCGGCTCCAAGGCGTTCGCCGACAACATCGCCGGTATCGATGCGCCGCCAGTGGAAAGGATCAAAGCCCAGGGGGGTTCGATCATCGGCAAAACCACGACGAGCGAGCTTGGCTGCAAGGCAGTGGGCGACTGTCCGTTGACCGGCATTACCCGTAACCCCTGGAACACCGACAAGACGCCCGGCGGATCGAGCGCCGGCGCCGCCGCCAGTGTCGCGGCCGGCATCACTCCCTTCGCCATCTGCACCGACGGTGGTGGTTCGGTGCGCATCCCCTGTTCGTTCAGCGGGCTGTTCGGCATCAAGCCGCAGTTCGCTCGCGTGCCAATGTTCCCGGCCAGCGCCGCGCCGACACTGGGACATGTTGGCTCGGTGGCGCGTACGGTGCGTGACGCGGCGCTGCTTTTGACGGTCATTGCCGGACCCGACCAGCGTGATCCCTTCAGTATCGCAGAGCCAACACCCGACTTCCTCGGCGCTTGCGAACAGTCGGTGAAAGGCATGCGTATCGCATGGAGCCCGACCCTCGGCTACGCCAAGCCAACGCCCGAGGTTGTGGAAATCTGCCAGAAATCGGCGCAGGTCTTCGAGGCTCTGGGATGCACCGTCGAAACGGTCGACAACGTGATGGATGAAGATCCTGGCGACATGTGGACAAGCGAGTTTTATGCGGGCATCGGCACGCGGCTGAAGCCGGTCCTCGAGCAGAACGCCGATATTCTCGATCCGGTCGTCGTCGAAATTCTTTCTAGTGCGCTCGATCAGTCGCTCGAGTCCTACTACACGAACGTTTTCAAACGATACGAGTTCCGCGAGAAGATGCGTTCATTCTTCGACGGCTATGATCTCCTGCTGTCGCCGACCTTGCCGGTTCCCGCTTTCGACGTCGGTCTGGACGTGCCGGCAGAGCTCTCCGACCGCAACGCGGTCTCCTGGGTCTATTACACCTATCCGTTCAATCTCACCGGCCAACCTGCGGCCTCGATCCCGGCTGGCTTCACCGGCGATGGGCTGCCGGTCGGCCTGCAGATGGTCTCCCGCATCAACAGCGAGGTGGACATCTTCCGTGCCGCCGCCGCATTCGAGGCGGCACAGCCCTGGGCTGACAGGAAGCCGCCCATCGATTAGCACGCGATTTTAGGGCGCTATCCGCTCAGATCGAACCGTCATTTCGAGTGCGCGCCAGCGCCCTTCGAGACGCCGCCTGCGGCGGCTCCTCAGGATGAGGGGAGAAATCTGGCCGCAACCCGCGCGGTATCCAAATAGCAAAACGCGGCCGGAGATGTTGCTCCGGCCGCGCCGAATTGTCACCGAGCTATCGGAAAAAGGTTACTCCTTGAACAACATCTCGAAGGGAACAGCCTTCTCGCTCGTGTAGTATTCGCCAGTGCTCTGCATCTTCCCGCCCTTGACCTCGTTGATCAGGGCCCGGATGCGGTTCTGAATGTGGATCTTCTTGGAGAACCACGCGACGCCGCCCATGATTGGTTCGGCGTTGAACTTCTCCAATTCCAAACTCACTGCCTTGGACTTGAATGTTTTCGCCCGTTCTACCGCGATCTTGTACATTTGGAGAGCCCGGTATCCGAAGATCGCCAGTGCGCTTGCCGGCGGCTTGCCGTGCTTCGCCGTGAACCGCTTGACCAGCTCATTGACTTCCTTCGAGGGATCGAAACCGAATACGTTTCCGGGGACCGGAACATAGAATTTTGTCAGCCCCGGTACGCCCTTCAGCCAATACTCCCCATCCATGGCAACGCCGCTCATCATTGGCGTCTGGATGCCGGCAGCCCGGATCTGGCGCAGGGCGGTGGCCCCGCCGGGGACATAGGTGCAAATGAAGATAACGTCCGGCTGCTGCCGCAGCGCCCTCATGCGGGCGATCTGGGTGGCGATTGACGGGTCCTTGTTTTTGAACTCGTCGATGCCGAGCAGCGCTTTTGCCCCCGCGATCTCCTTCCAGCGTTGCTCAAAACCGAAGCACTGCGAGCGCGTGTAGGTCAGTGTCGTGTCGCGGAGCATGTAAGCAGTCTTCCAGCCGCGTTTCTTGTAAGCCCACTCGGCCAAGAGGTAGCCATCCGCCTGCGCCGCGTGACCGGTCGAAAAGGCGAGATCACCAACGCCGATCGGGCCCCACTTCGGCGAGCCGGAGCAAACCGACATCACCAGGACGCCGCGTTTCTGAGCCGCTACCGCCGCAGCTCCGCCCTGGTCGAAATCGCACGATGCGAGCAGGAACTCGGCGCCCTTTTCCAACACCTCAATGGCCGCGGTCCCGGCCTGGGCCGGGTTAGATTTCGTATCGGCCCACACCAACTCGATCTTGCGGCCGAGGATTCCACCCGTCTTGTTAAAATCGTCGACCGCGACCTGGATCGCGCGCGACGGATCGCCATCATAGGCAGTCATCCAACCGCTTTGCGCTACGGCCAAACCGATGATCAGCTTCTTCTCAGCCGCAGACGCCGCCGCTCCTAACGCCAGCATCACCACCGGCGCCATCAATAGGGTTATCAGTTTCCGCATGTCGTCCCTCCCTTTGAGGTTTTGCCTTTAAGGGCCCGAATTTTCGTATACGATTGTTATTCCGACAATCTTTTGCGACGAACTCTCGCCTTTTTCCGCCATGGCGATAGTACGGGGGGATTTTGGGGCGGTCAATGCGGA
>Ga0307379_10007506_pt1 | contig 14809 bp, 21 predicted proteins | sample UN2MG_FD_202237 | JGI IMG/M metagenome (GOLD analysis project Ga0307379, IMG submission 202237) | Soil microbial communities from Risofladan, Vaasa, Finland - UN-2 | ecosystem: Environmental > Terrestrial > Soil > Coastal area > Acid sulfate soil | place: Finland: Risofladan, Vaasa | collected... | reverse complement strand
AACTCCAATAAGAACTATTAACATCAAAGAATCCTCTACATTGATATACTCCATCTATTGTTTCACAAGTAGAATCTCCATAATCAATATAATCTACTCCTGCTAATTGAAACATTACTGCAAGTACGGAGACTATAGTTACTAATCCACCACTTATTAATAACTTACTTGCTTCTTGCCATTTCATACTTATACCTTTAAACCTAACAGATTGTTAGTGTTGATGTATCTCCTTTTATTATTACGCAGGTTGCGTTATCATATATTCTGTGATTTGTTGAATCAACTTCTAAAAATATATTTTCAACAGTTAAATTATCTTCAAACACATAATTTCCTGCACCAGTATCCCCACCAGAGTTCTTTAAAAAATCATCATCAACATCAAGTTCTAAAGTTCCTGCTCCTATTGTTGCAGTTAGACTATCTCCTGCTGTTAATGTTGCGAATACTGGGTCTGAATCAGTTGAACCAATAAGTATTTGTCCATTAGTTCCAACAGTAAGTGCTGTTATTGCACCCGTTCCACTTCCAACAAGAACGCCATGATTAGTTAATGTTGATGCTCCAGTTCCACCATAAGCAACTCCAATATCTGTTGAATTCCACATTCCAGTAGTTACTTGTCCATCTTTATCTATGGCAAACTTTTCAACATTATTGATTTCTGCTTGAAAGAAGTCACCACCAAATCCAGTTTGCATATCTGAGTGAAATGCAATTGCAGCAGAATTTGCTGAATCACCAGTAATTTGTATTCCTTCAATTGCTTGATTTGCAGCACCAATATCAATACTTAAAAGCTTTGATACTCCAGATTGCGTATCAGATATCATTAAATGTGCTAATGCGGCAGTATTAACATTATTTGCACCATATATTGATAATGCAGTTCCACTTGCACCAGCTTGAACTATATGTACTCCAGTTCCAGAAGGATAATTAGTTGAAGCCCAATTATATCCTTGTGCATTATTATTAGTTATGAATATTCCTGAATTTACTCCAGCACCCACATTATTATTTATTATACCATTAAACAATCCAGCATCAGATGCGGAGTCTGCATTTCCCGAATCTATAGAAATTCCATTAACTGCATCATATGTAAATGTAGATACTCCCTCTATTGTTCCATCTCCAGTCCATACGCCTATTTGGTCGTTTGCAGGTGTATTTACTTTAGTTACGTCTCCTGTTACTGATATATCAGCGTATAAAGTATCTGCAAATGTTTGGTTCCAACTTGAATTATCTGTAACTACTGAAATGTCGGCATATAATGTGTCTGCATAGGTCTTATTCCAATTGAATAGAGTTAAATATGTTGAGTAATTTGCACTAAATGTATCATTAACATATGTTGGTGCTGTGGTTACGTTGTAATATCCAAAGTTTTCAATTTGTGTTATAGTATAATAATCACTAATAGAAAAATCACTTGAATTATAATATCCGAAGTTTTCTATTTGTGTTTTTGTATAATAATCAGATATACTAAAATCAGAACTATTATAATAACTATAACTTTCGAGAACTGATGATTCCACATAATCAGTAATATTAAAGTTTGTTGAGTTATAATAGTTAAACGCCAAAACTTCCGAACTTGTGAAATAATCACTTATTGAAAAATCAGAACTATTATAGTATCCAAAATTAGTTATCTCTGTTTTTGTAAAATAATCAGTTATCACGAAATCTGTACTATTATAATATCCAAAGGCAATTATATCTGCTGAGGTTGCATATCCAAATGATTCTATGGATTCATTTAATACAGTTTCATTTGATTTAAATTCAGTTCCATCTAAGTAAATAATGTCTTCTTCTGCTGTGTAAGTTGTATCTGTCGGAGTGGTACAAGTTAATGTATCTCCAATAGTAGTTACATATTGTCCTGCACTACAAGCACTTGGATAATTTTGATTATATGTCCAGTTTAATGGTCCACTAAATTCATTAGCATAAGCAGTTCCAGTTAAGTTTACTATACCATTAGACCCACCAATCCAAGCAGTATCTGTTGTTGAGTTACCAAATGGTGTTGGGTCTCCATCAGTTGCATATGTTAAAATGCTAATTGTTAAAAATATAATAATTGTACTAAATAATATTCGTTTCATAATTTCACCTATAATGTGATTATTCTTCCCTTAATATATACGTTTCCACTTGTATCAACTTTGAATAATAATGTAGTTCCTGCATGGTCATATACTTCTAAATTACCCGTTGCTCCAAGTAATACTTTCTTTGCATCTACGTCTAAATCTCCACCCAGTGTTGGTGTTGTATCTTCAGATAGATTAGCCATTAAAGTACCTGCTGTGGGTAGTGTTACGCTTGTTTCAGCAGTTGTTGTAAGTGTTAATTCATCTGCTCCTGCTAAAGTTAAGCTTCCACTTGCAGGAGTGAATCCAGTTACGGTTGCAGAGTTTCCAGTACAACTTCCTGAACTTCCAGTAGTATTTTGATTAAGTGTGGGAAATGTACAATTTGTAAGAGTACCTCCACTGGGTGTTCCTATATTAGGAGTAGTTAAAGTAATTCCAGCTAATGTTAAAGCAGCTGAACCTCTATTAATCGCTACCTGTGTTGTTCCAATATAAAATGTTTGGTCAGTTGCTGCCTTTCCACCTATTTGGTCTTGAACTGCTGAACTTAATCCTTTAACATAACTTAATTCGGTTAAAGATGGATAAGTTACCACCGGTGCGGATACTATTTTCTTATCTGCGTCTGTAATTAAAATCTCTGAAGCTGTTAAATAAGAACCTGTAATTGATGTTGCAAATGTTGGTGAATCTATTGGTGCTTTTTCATCACTTAATTCATTTAAAGCATTTTGTACGTTTGTGGTAGATATTGTTCCATAAGGATTATATGATACTGCTGATGCTGTTGTAGCTGTTGTTCCCGCTGCCATTGGTAATGAACTAACAGTTCTATAATCGTCTTGTACGGTATCAATTGCTTGTAGTACTCCGTCTGCTCTCCAAATAAGCCGATAAATAGGTTTCATTTCTGGACTTAATCCAAATGTTGAAAGGTTTGGAAATGTTGCGGACCTAGCATTTGCTAATGAAGTATATCCATTTGCGGTTGCCAAGGTATCACTTATACTTTCGGTAACAAAATATATCGGTACAGTTAAATCAGTTACGGAATATACAAAAACATTTATATATCTATTTGGTGCGCTTGACATTTCTACTACTGAATAATCAGAAGATTTTACATAGTTTGGTCTTTGATTTGCACCCAAATATCCCGGTACAGTTGAAAGAACTTTATTGAATGAATAAGTTGATGCACCCGATTGCCATAAAAGTCTTCCACCATTTGCTGTTGGAAATGCTGAAGATGCACTAATTGAAAATTGTATATCTTCATCAGCTATTTCTCCAGCGGTTGTTGCGAATGTAGCTGCGTTTCCAGTTCCACCATTATGAGTTAGTGTTAATCCACTTCTATATCGAACTCCTATAGTATTATGCGCCCAAACGTGCCATGGTTTATTTCTATTATCTGCGTGTCGTTCATCTTGAACTAAACCATAATCACTACCATTCCAATTTACAGTAGCAATCAGTACATTTGATGATGCTCCCAATCCGGGTTCTGCCTTTGTTGCTAATATATCTCCGGTTGCTGCATCGAAATATATCCAATAAAATCCCGCTCCTTCACTAAGAGTTGTTGTCTTATTTGTAGTTACATTAACTAAGATACCATTATAATAATAAGATATATTATTTGCTGCCGCTCCTAATGTAAATGTTGTCGTTGTTAAATTTGTAGGCAATGGATTAGTTGCTCCAATAGGTCTGGCTATTACTCCGTGCAATGGATTCTTTCCAGTTATTTGTGGTTGTGCAGAAGATGTTAATCCTTTTACATAACTTAATTCGGTTAAAGATGGATAAGTTGCTACTGCTAATGATGATAATTTCTTATCCGAATCTGTTGCAACTATTTCAGAAGCAGTTAATGTATCAAAAATTGGTTGTCCATTAGATATTGTTTGTGGGGTTGTTTGGTCTAAATGTAAATAATCGGCATCATCTTTACCAGAATCTTTAGGTAATCCACTCGCATCAAAAGATATAAAATTATTTTCCGTTGCACTTGTTACGCCAGTATGGTCGTCTGTTGAATCTATATTATGTTTTCTAGCATGACTTGCAGAGTATGCAGTTTCAAAGTTTGTTTCTTGAGTAGTAGTTATGTGTTGATATGTAGCTCCATCATTTAATCCACTTATACTATTATGAGTAATATCTGTAGTTAGGTTGTGAGTATTACTAAGAGAATTATGGTCTATCTCTGAATCATTAGTTGTAATAGTTCCATCTGTATTTGTAGTTCCAGTACTAAAAGTTAAACTTGTTTGAATTCCAGCTTCACTTGCACTTTGATTTATATATTTAGAACTAGAAGTATCATAAGCAATTAAATCGTTATCTGCAATTGATGTTACAACTACATCATTTAGTTGAGTTAAATTTTTAGGAGTTCTTTCTTGAACCATTAGTTCACCGATTCTTCAATATAGAATGGAATATCGATAGATTTATAATCTGAATTAATCGTCCACTCAAATTCTAATTCTGCAATATATGACTTAGGAGTTATATTTGTATCCGTAGTATTTAATGTAATATTAATTATTCCATTAGTGGATTCTGTCTTATCTATATCTGAATCACTTTTAGTAATTATTGCGGTAGTATCTGATTTTTTATATTTTACCTTAAACGTAATTGTAGCTCCAGAAACATCAAATGCTACTGAATCTTGTTTAATGGTAAAAGGAATTGCTCTACCCTCACCTTTCTTTAATTTAATATAATCTACCATCATAAATCAACATCCACACTTATTGTACTTAAATCAATATCTATATCTAATGATTGAACAATAACATCTTTACCAGTAGTTGTTTTATTCAAAACACCTTTAGTTACTAATCCTAGTGCCATTTATTCATCCTTAGTTAGTTTATATGTTGCCATTGTTTGATTACTATTATACGTTGCAGTCATAGTATAGGTTGCTAGTACGTCATCATCAGTACCTACACTTGCAGCAACAGAGTAAGTTCTAATTCTACAAGATGTCATATTCTCATTTGCATCATAAACTGTTGTGTCAATAGAATAATCTTCTTGTGATAAACCAAGTATTCTTTCAACTAATATTTTAGTAGCATCAAGAACGGAATCAATTGTATCGACTTTACTTTCAATTGAAGTTAAATCAACCAAAGCAGTATCTACATTTGTATCTATAATATCAACCTTACTCTCAATAGATGTAGTGTCTAATAGTATAGAATCAACATTAGCATCAATAGTATCAACTTTACCTTCTAAACTTGAAAAGTCTAAATCATCAATAGCTGTTTTAATAGCTCCAAGTCCATCTGTTGTATTATCTAAATCTGTCTGTATTCCATCAACAGCAGTATCAACAGTATCAATCTTAGATTCAATTGAAGTTGTGTCGATTTCTATCCTATCAACTACAGTATCTATGGTAGCAATATTTGTTAATGCAGTATCAACATTAGTGTCTATTGTATCAACTACTCCATCAATAGTATCAACCTTTCCTTCGATTGAAGTAGTATCTGTTTGTATAGAATCAACAATTCCATCTACAGTATCTATCTTTCCATCAACAGTTGCAATATCTGTATTATTATCATCAACATCATTTGAGGATATTTTATAATAATCCCACCAACCTGTTGGTTGATATGTTGCATGAGATACAAACCACTGATAATTTCCATTAGACAGAGGAGTGAACTCTACCCAATATAATCCACTACCTTTTTCAGTTACAGTTATTGTCTCTCCAGTAGAAGTTTTATTCTTTAATAATTCTTTTGTAAAATTAGCATTAACTAGTCCAGTTACTGCATCTCCATTTGAATCCTGAACAAATATTTCTTCAGTTATAGTATCATTTATTTTATACATATTATCCCATTGCATCCACACATCTTAATAAGCTTATTTTTCCTGAATAAAAATCATTTAACTCTTCTTCAGGTTTATAGCTAAAATTTACCTTTATACAATTCACCGTATCGATTACTTGCTCGTTTAAAGCTAAGGTAGCATTATACTTACCATAAATCAGTCTAAAGGTAGATTCTGTTTCAAAATCTCTCCTACCAGTTGATTCATCAGGATGTTCGTTATTCCCTAATATATATAGGAGTTTGTCTTTTATATACTTCTTACTCTCAGTATCAGTTGTATATAAGTTAAAATCAATATTATAAACTGTTTTAATTCGTTTTAAATCAATAATCATAGAATATGGGTCTTGACTACTAGAACTATTTCCTGTAATTCCTATTTGAGTATCTCCTAATGTTTTATCAACTACTTGTTCTTTTTTAATAATAGTTAATAAAACCGTTGTATATCCAGAATCACTTAAAGTTGTTCCACTAACTGCACTATCTGGTGCTGTTGTTATGTAAGCATATTTTTCATCTAAAGTTGTCATTGTTGACCACCACGTGAAATATTATCATATTCGTTTAATATTGATTCACTTATTGATTTCTTTAATAATTCTGCATTTTTTTCATTATTTTCTTCGTATGCTTTTCTAACTACATCCATATCAAACCCACCATCAATATTTAAAGTATTTTCTTGAGTAACTGTTAAATTTATAGTGGGTTTTGAAAATTCTTCAATATCAACTGCAACGGGTTCAATATTTGGAGGGGTAATTTCTTCAGGTGTGGGGGTAAGTTCGGTAGTAGAATTATTAAGTTTATTAACTTCTTTAGTTAAATCAGTAAATTCTGTAATTAAATCCCCTATGACTTCTAAATCTGTTTGGTTTTCAGAAGTAATGTCTTTTAGTTTATCATTATCTTCAATGCCTTCCGTGGTTTTATTATTTATCCAATATTGTTCTTCAGATTGTTTTTGTACTCGATTTGCTAATGAATCATTTAATTTATCTGCTTCTTCTATTTGTTTATTAATTTCATATTGTTTACCTGATTCTATTGAAGCATTACCAATCCCATACATTAAATCATCTACAGGTTTAATTAATTTTTCAATTGTTGCAATTCTATTTGTTGCATTAACTACTTGTTTATTAATTACGCCATCATAATTTCCAATAAAATCTTTTGCAATATCAGTTGCGGATTTAACATCCATTTTATATTGAGTTAAATCAATTCCCAATTCAAGTTTATCTTTTCCAAAAAATCCTGCTGCGGAATTGTATAATGATATTGCATCTCCCATAAATTTTGCAATTTTATCTATTGCGGAATTAAATGCTAGTTCAAATGCTCCTACGATAATATCTTTTAAGGCAATTACTACTCCTTCTATTGTTCTACCCAGAACATCAAAAATGCCTAATATTATTCCTAGAGCTGTAACAAATACAGTAATTATACTCATTACAACTAAGCGTATAATTGAATATATTCCATTAAAAACTACTCCTGTTTGTTCTCGCATATTCCAGATATTTTTATACCACATCCATGCAAGTACTACGATTGCAATTCCAAGTAATATCAATGGACCTGCCGCAATTATTTCTGCAATAGTTAATTCTTTTAAGGCAATATTTAACTTAGCTAGTGCGGACATTACGGGTCCGGTTATTTTTGTAGCAAATGCAGAAAATATTGATGTACCTGCATCTACTTTCAATCCTAATAAAATTAAACTAGCTTCAGATTTAGAAAACAATAATATTAATGCTCCGAGACCTAAACCTACAGTTCCAACAATAAATAATAATCCGAATAATACTCCAATTAATACTAAAGACCCACCAACCAATAATTTAGTTGAATCTTTCCAATCCATTATCCAAGTTATTAAATCCATAATCTTTGGAGCTAATATACTCATTATAGGTAAGAATAATAATAACATCGCTGAAGACCATAAAGATGATAATCCAAATGCATCCATTGCTGGTTTCATCATACGCATAATCATTCCACTAACAGCCATACCAAAGAACATAACTCCAAGTAGTTCCATTCTGAATCCTCTAAGTCCATGTAATGCCATTCTAGTTTTAGCAGCAAATCCACCCATTACATTATTAAATCTTCCACCACGTTTTATGTAGCTACTCAATTCGGCATTATTTAATCTCATAGTTCCAAGAAGACCCATATTAGAAATTGAGATATCTTTAATTTTAGTATCAACAATTCCTTGTGCACTAGCATATTTTTTAGATGATTTATCTAATTTAATTAATTGGTCAGCAGTAGCATCATTTATTCTTTTATAATTATTAAGGTCTTCAATAATAAATCTAGTTATTACATCATTTACTACTTTATTATATTCTGTCATTATTTCACTTCTTAGGATTATTTGCTTTATTCTCTTTTTTAAGTTCTTCTATTGCAATTAATACATGACCTACCATTAAATCAGGTATACTTTTAAACGGTATCCCTATGGCGGTCTGTATTCTCCAAATAGCAGTAACGTAGGAATCAGCTACGTCTGTTGCTCCTTGTTTAGCTTTGATTGCTAATTCTCGTCTTAAATCTTCTTTACTTCTTTTTTTTTTCAACGTCTTTAAAGTTTGATTCAAGTTTCTTTAACATTTCAGATTTCATCTTTGCAACTACTTCTTTAGGAATCCACTTTAGTGCAATTGATATTCCTTGTAAGAAAGCATCGCCTTCTTTAACAATAAATGTTTCAAGCATAGATTCAGTCCAGTTTTCATCAGGATAACTTCTCTTCATAAGTTTTTTAATTAAGCTCATATTATTTGAATAATATTCTTTTGCTTTTTCAGGGTCTGATTCTGATAACTTTGAATATTGTGTGTAATTTCTTTGAAGTTCTTCCTTATCACATAATTTCATATCTATAAGAAATGGTTCTTCACCATCCATCGGAACTTCAATCTTCCCATCCATATACTGTGTAAATCTACTTCTATCACTCATTTTTATTACCTCTTATTTCAACTTCTATTTCAAATACTCTTTTATCTAATGATGATGAATCTTTTAAAAATTCATATAAATCCATTAGTTTATTTAGTGTTACGTCATAACTCCATTTACCAAATGCATCACAATTATTCTTTGCTAATATATCTAAGCGTTCTATTGTTGAAAGTTTCATTATCGTGTTAAACTGTCTTGTTTCTTCCATACTATTACACCTAGTAGTTGTCTTCCTCATATGCTTGTGTTGCCAAACACTTGAAAGTTATTGTGTGTTCTACATAGTTATCTGATTCAAGTGATGTTTCAATATTAGTTCCATATACATTATTACCTAAAAATACTACATTTTTTGTTGCTGTAACTGGGTCGTTAAGTACAAATATTATACTCTTAGCTGTTCTATCACTACTTGATTTTTCACCAAATGTATTTCTAAAGTAATCTGTTGCAGTAACTGAAACTCCAACTCCACTTACAAATTCATAAGGGTATGAGTTACCCGCAATTATAGTTAATTGAAACTCAACAGGAGTTGCACGTTTAAGATGAAGTTTTTCATTAAATCCAAATAGTTTTACTCCCTCAACATCACGTTCAGCACCAGATATTTTAATATCTTTAACTGGCATTTCTCCTGCATATATTATATGATATAAATCATATCCATTTGTGTCTACAGTCCAAGAAGTCATATTGTTATCACTTCTTGATAATGCTTGAGATGCAACAGTACTTGCAGTTCCTTTATAATGTATCTTGAAATAGTTTGTATCACTAGCGCTTCCTGTTCGGTCAAATACAATCCAATATTTATCTCCCGTTCTCATTGAGTAGTTATAATCAGAGAATGTAAAAATAAAGTTCTCTGCTTCTGGAGTTGTTGCTAAATCAGTAGCTTCTAAACCCGCACTAGTTGCGATTAGAGTTGAACTAGGTGCATTTGTATCATCTGAATATATTTTACACACAATTTTATCTGTTGGAGTTCCTGCTTTTCCAGCCCATGCAGTTACTTTACCTATGAATGGACCATCTGCTGTGAAACTTTGTGCTACTTCAGTTACATCATCGTTGTCAGTTACAGTTGATTTTCCAACATTAATTAGTGTGTCTTGTGTTGCTTGAGAAACAAAATATTGTTGGTCTAATAGTGCAATATCTTCATCAATACTAGAGATGGCACTACTTATAAGCACTCTAGCATCTGTTGCTTCCCATAATACTGGTGCAGCCATTTAAATCACCTATGCTGTGTAGTTATCTTCAACATATGCCTTTGTTGCTAGACCTTTTATTGTAATTGTCTGTTCTGCTGTTCCATCAGCTTCAAGATTAATTTCTCCAGCACTAGTTATGTATGCTTTATCTATTAAGAAAGCTACAATATCATCACCACTAGTTAACGTCCAAGTTAATGCAATTGATGGTCTATCGTTTGTGCTTTTCTCACCAAGTGAGGTTCTATTATATCCGGTTGATGCAACTGGTTGTTTTGTTCCATATGCAAAGTCAAATATATCACTAACTGTTGCTTCTCCACCTTCAAGTTTTAGAGTTATTGCTGCTTCCACAACTGTTGCTCTTTTCTTATGTAGGTATTCGCTGAATCCAAAGAACTTAACTGCTTCTACGTCTCGTTCGCCACCACTTATTTTAATATCTTTAACAAATGCACTTATATCTCGTTCATCTGCTAAAGCAGCTAAGTAAGTTGCTATTGATTCACTTGCACTTAATGCTGTTGCTGATGCGGTTCCTATTGATACTACTGAATCGGTAGCATACCAAAAATCTACTACTGCCATAATTATTCCCTCCTTATTTTAGTTTTATCTTCTTTAATTTTGATTTCTTTTGGTTTATTTTTTACTTTTATACCTTGCAGTTCTAGTCCTTCTGTTTCTTTTGCAAGTTTTACGAATTTTTCGTTAATGTGTTTTGTTTCATTTGGTTTCATTGTGAAGTTTACGAATGTTATTGTTTTATCTGATACGTTTTTTATTATCATTTTAATCTTACCACTTTTTTCCATTCACCAGTTTCATTGAGTTGTTTGAGTTTTGTTCTGGCTTTATTAAATGCGGGTCGTTGCCAGTTTCTTGTATGAATATGTATTCTTCTATCTGGATTAAGTCCATGTTCTTCAGCCCATTGTTCTAATTGTGGTTTTCCTCTTGGAACTACAATCCAATCTTTTTTACCTGTTGATGAATCAATATAATCTCCATATGCGGGAGTTTTAATACTCCAACCATTTTTTTCTTTTATGGGTCTAATGGAACGATAAAGATTTCCACTCCATCTTAATTCATTTTGCATTAAACTCATTCGCATTTCTGCACAATAAGTATTTGTTATTCTACGAGTATCATTTGATAATGCTCTAGGTAGGTTATCTCTTACCCTATTGGACCAACCACGTAGTTTCGCACTGCCAGATTTATCAACATATACTTTAAACATAATATCATATCGTATAATGGAAATCCATTTGAAATGTTATTGATTTTGTATGAATTTTCTTATTTTTTATTTTAATTTCTGTAGTTGAACTTGAATTAACTAATCTAACTTTTTCTAATTTAGTTGTTCTAAGATTTGTTGATGAGTTCATATACTTGAATATATTACTTGAAATTGAATCTATTTGTTCAGCAGCAGCAGAAAATGGTTCAATTGTTACATTTACTCTCAAATTCATTATTCTGAAAGTTATCATCTCTTGACTTACAATTTCAGCAGGAGTAATAATTAATATTGGATATAAATCATCTTCATCGATTCGTTTAGTTGGAAATGCAGAATATATCCATTGTCCAGTAGTATGTGGATTTGTCAAATTAGAATTAAGATAACTATATACTTCTTGAAATACATTTGTAAATAAGGTATCTTCTGATACAGTTCCCATTCGAGTTCACAACTCCGTTTGCTGACACATCCAGCATTTATTCTCTAGTTGCATAGACTTCGTAGTGTCCATAACCTAGAGGTTCTATTACGTTATATATTTTGTATTTGTTATTATTATACTTGATTTTATTACCATTAGATAAGTAATCTGCATTTATATCACTTTCATCAAAAAATGCTTGAATATTACCAAATTCCATTATACCTTCAGTAACTTCTTTATCTGTTTCATCCATATGTTGAATAGTACAAACTGAGCCAGTATGTTCTGTTTCTGTTTCAGTTTCATCTCCCCAGTTATTTAATTCAACTACAACAGATATAACAACAATATCATCTTGAGCTATTTCTCGTAGCTCCCTCAGAGTACTATGCTCAAAGCGCATATCTAGTATTCACCACACTAAACATTTCTTTGTTTATTAAATTAAGTGTCTCACGATATAATTTATAATAAGTTTCATATGATTTAGTTCCAATAGTTCTTGAGTATTTTCCATAAGAATATCTATTTACTTTAGTTGCATCAATTTTAGTATATGCGTGTGCTGATGCTAAATAAATTGTTGCTAATTTTACTAATGTGTGTGGTGGGTCTACAGGTACAACTGAATAAGAATATGTTGTATATAATTCTACACTACTTGCAGGAGCTGAACTTAGAACGTATTCTCCTTCACTTGGAGTAACAGAACTTATAGTTAATGACGTTTCGGTTCCATCTGAAGCTACCTGAAATACTTCTACATCATCAGTACTTACGTCTCCATCATTACCCATATCGCAAAGATGTCTTCCTTTCCAGTTTTTAATATAATAAGTAGTATTAGAGCCATCTATTTTATTTTCACGAGTTTCATCAATATATTCAACTTTTTCTCTAGTAACTAAAACTGATATACATTCATTTACTTCGGCAGTAGCATAATCAATAAGAATTCCTAATTTTGCATCTGAAATATCAGTAGTACTAAGGTCTGTTAAGTTTCTTATATCTTGTGAACTGCAATATGGCATTTAATCCCTCTAATCAATCATAACTTCAAAAATACTTTTTACTTTTTTAGGTACGGGAATATCCATTTGAATAGCATTTTCTAATATTGATAGTATCTCATTAAACGAAAACATACAAGTTAACATAGTTCCAAAACAGATGTCTACATTCAAAACCGAAACAACATGGCCATAGTGTAATAGTATGAAATCACCAAGATAAGTAGCAAGTACACAACTAATCATTGCAAACTTTTTATAAATACCTTTTTGACCAGTACTACTATTTACTTTACCTAAATATTTTGCTTTAAGTAATCCAGTAATGTAATCTAACGACATTAATATTATGAATATTGCTATTATGTCCATTGGAACCCCCAATACATTTGTTATATAATATACTATTGCTCCAATTGATAAAGCATATCGTTTAGACGTTAGCCATACCACTAGATTACTTATCATTTCCATTTAATCACGAAGGTAAATATTTTTGAACTGCAACAAAGGAAGTTAAATCCGTATTTCCAGTTATACTCAGTATAGATGATACGGGGGCACCTTTCATAGCACCCATAACTTCTCCAAGATTTCCAGTATGAGTTACAAACGTTCCATAATTTATAGTAGCTAAAACCATTTATATCACTTTTTACTTTTAGACTTTCTTCGTGTGTATGATTTTATTGTCTTTTTAACTATGGTTTCTTTAGGGTCTACATCACGAATATGTTCTTTTACAACTTCAACATCTTCAGCAAATTCAATTCCATTCATTTGAGATTTATCAAATGGCATTTTACTAGATTTGAATCCTGTTGCTTTAAATGGTAGTTTTATTTCTGAATTTGATTCTTTCAATTTATTAATGAAATCTTTATTTCCTTCTTTAGTTCCTAATTTTATGGGTCCTTTAATTATTGGCATTAATTATCACCGTTTATAAATTTCTCATAAATCGAATAATATTGTTCTGTCAATTTTTCATCATTATCCATTTTTATCAGAGCTTTTTTAATTATTTCTATCGCTTGTTCATTAAACTCTATTTCAGTATGTGTATCAGTTTCGTTAGACCATGAATATTTTTGAGTTTTTTCATCATATGTAAACTTCCAATCTTTTGATTCTTTAGGTGTTGGACTAAGTTTTTCTCTAGTCTCACGTACTGTTTTTAATGTTATGAAATTTCCTTCTTGAGGAAGAATTCCACTTAACATCAATCTTTCTAATATATTCACTCTCATTCAAATCACTCCTTCAATTTTAATTTATTTTAAAAAATAAAAAAATTACCGTATCTAATTAGATACGGTTAATATAATTTAACTAGTTGTTCGATGTTGGGTGTGCATTAATGTAGTATGGTGTTGAACCAATCATTATTGCAATCTTTGCACCATTTCCACTTGCTTCGGTTCCAGCGACTACCACTGCCGTATTAGCTGCGGCAAAGTTCAATAAACTTGTGTAATCTCCAGTACATCTAATTGCATTAGTTACTGTTGCTCCACCATCAACTGCAATAGCTAACATTGAATCCAGAGAAGTTACATCTGGATAAGCTTCAATCATTACACCATCGAATTGACCAGTTACAGTTGCCGCACCCTCAATGTGGAAGTGTCCTGCATTAACCGTTGTTGCTGTAAAGTTATCTGTATTAACATCAACTAATGCTGATACACCAGACATTGCTGTTACTGCACCCGTTCCCTCGTGTTTAGCCCAAGGTTGACAACCATAAGCAGCAGAAGCTACCGTAGTTCCACCATTTGTTCCGATATAAGCTCTTGGCGCACTACCAACTAATACTGTATCAGTGTCTCCAGCTCCAGTAATAGCTGCTTTTACATATGAGCCATATAGGTTCTCATTATCACCTGCTCCAGCTGAATGTAA
>Ga0307379_10007503_pt1 | contig 14812 bp, 3 predicted proteins | sample UN2MG_FD_202237 | JGI IMG/M metagenome (GOLD analysis project Ga0307379, IMG submission 202237) | Soil microbial communities from Risofladan, Vaasa, Finland - UN-2 | ecosystem: Environmental > Terrestrial > Soil > Coastal area > Acid sulfate soil | place: Finland: Risofladan, Vaasa | collected... | reverse complement strand
ATAAGCGCGGCGTCCCGCCGGGACGCCGCGCTCAAAACCTCAAGCCTCAAGTCTCAAGCCTGCTTTACATTACCGGCGTTTGCGACGGAGGAGGACGCCGAGGCCGCCGAGACCCAGCAGGGCCAGGGTGGCCGGCTCGGGAACGAAGAACGATGCGCGGTAATCGTCCCCGGCCATCGGACTGGAGGTCGCAAACGTCACGCCCGATGCCGGAAGTTCGTCAGGCAGCATCGTCACCGAGGTCGCCTTCCCAAATTCCTCTGGTTTGGCTGGGTCGGTTCCCTTTCTTAGCGACACGTTGATCCAGCCCTCCGTCCCCGTGTACGTCCCTTCCGCCACCAGGACAGGATGGGCCCATACAATGGTCGCCGGGATCATGGAGGGGGCCGACCCGGCCACCTTGCCGACACCCACCAGGATGTTGTCGTAGGTGGCATCCGCCGTGTGCATGTTGGCCTGCAGTGACCCGAGCAACTCATACCCCGTATCCACGGCGGTCCCGGCGGCGCTAGCCCCGAAGCCTTGGGTCGTTCCTGACCCTCCTATCAGGGCATACCCCGAAGGCAGTTTACTCGTGGCGGAATCCACATCCAGGCCGCCCGTCCAGGGACCGTACTCGGTCCCCGAGCCCCAGACGTCTATGTAGACGCCGCTCAGGCCGAGCGTCTCGCTGGACGTGTCGGTGAGCGTGAGGTACGCAGACCACGTCTGCGTGCCCTGGTCCACCGCCAGGCTCAGGTTGGCGGTCACCGACGCCTGGCACACCCCGGCCGCCATCACCAACGCCAGCACCGCAGCGCCCAGCCTCCCCATCTTCTTCAGTGCGTTTCTCATACCATCTCCTTTCTTCGTTCCGTGTCTGCGTCTTCGGAAAGCCAACCAAGCGCCGCCCATCGTCAGAATCGCCAACGTGGCGGGCTCGGGCGCGTGCGAGCCATAGTTGTTCGAGATCACCACGTAGTCCAGCGCGTCGACAAAGCCGTCGTAGTTGACGTCGCCATCGGCCCACGTCGGCGAGCCGGCGCCGTAGTGGTTCGACACGACCACGTAGTCCAGGGCGTTGGTGTTCTTGTCCAGGCTGGCGTCGCCCGGCACGAGGAAGTTCAGCATCACATCCTCACCGCTTTGGGAGCGGTAGAAGTACATGCCGGGATGAGCCGTATCGAACGACGCTCCGAGCGAGTCCTGCCAGTCGGCGACGGCCAGCTTCAGGTTGCCGATGTTGTTCGTCGAAAAGCCGACTTGATAGACGAGCCAGCTTTGGCTGGTGTTCCAGAGCGCATCGGTCCAGTCCACCACGCTTCCATCCGAGTTGAACTTCAGGTTCAGCGTCGTCGTCCCGGCGACGGGGAAGTTGAGGTCGGCGTTGACCACGACCTGGTCGAACACCGCATTAGGGTTAGCCTGATTGGTGCTGGTGTTGGCAGTCAGTTCCCAGGTCACGTCGGAAGTGTCGTTGTAGGTCAGGTTGCCGTCGAAAGTCTGGATGCCGGCCGAAGTGCCGGGCGTGTGACTGCCGGTGATGAACGTCGGCCCGCTGATGGTGCCGGTGCCGCCGAGGGTGGCGCCGCTGGCGACGGTGACGGTCGAGTTGAGGTCCAGAGAACCGTTCACCAGAAGCGTGCCTTCGTCGACGTTGGTGGCGCCGGTGTAGGTGTTGGCGCCGCCGAGGGCCAGGGTGCCGGTGCCGGCCTTGGTCATTCCATTGCTGCCGGTCAAGTCCACGCCGATCGTGGCCGTCACGCCGGGGTCGGTGGTAACGGTGTTGGCCGCGGGAGTGGCGCCGGCGAGGTTGATGTTGGGGGTCGAAGCCCCTGCGACCAGGTCGTAGCCGGTGGTCTCTAACTTGAGGCCCGCGTCGGCCGTCACCGTGCCGTTCACGGTGACCGTGCCGGCCGCGTCGGTGAAGTACAGGAGCCCGTCGGCCTGGCCCAAAGTGCCTTGCGTGCCTGAGGTGGTGGCCCAGAAGGTCGCCGTCGAGTCCCAGGTTTCTGACCCGCCGCCGCCCGCCTCCGGGGCCCAGTAATTGCCGAGGGATGCGAGGAGCCTCAGCCAGCTGGTCGTGGACGCGGCCGTGAAGAACGTGGGGTCGGTGGTGTAATTGTAGTCGCCTGGGGCCTTTTGCACGCCGCCCAGCCACAGATCGCCCACCGTGTCGTAAGCCGCGCCGAAGTCCAAGTCCATCAAGGCGCCCGAGGCAATCTTCACGGCCGCCGTATCGGACAGGTACGCATTGGTGATGCTGAGCGTTCCCTGGCTGACGAAGGTAGCGCCGCTGTAGTTGTTGCCGGCATTGGAGAGAATGAGATTTCCGAGGCCGGTCTTGTCCAGGTTGCCGCCGCCGTCAATCAAGCCGCTGAGGGTCAGGGTTTGCCCGGCCTTGTCGACCTGGAACGCGCCGGTGCCGCCGGTGGCCATCGTGAAGGGCTTGTCGCTGGTCACGCTGTTGCCGGTGTACTCCAGGGTGCCGGTGCTGCCGCCCATTATCACGGAGAGGGCGCTCTGGCCCAACGGGCCGGCAGCACCGCTGTTGTTGACCGTGGCGACGTTCAGCACGCCTTCCTCGACGGTCAACTGCCCGGCGAAGGTGTTGTTGCCCGTGAGGTTCAGGACGCCGGCGCCCTTCTTGGTGAAGCCGCCGTTCTGGATGACGGAACTGATTTTCAGGCCGTTCAGCGCCAGCGGGATCGCGCCGTTGTTCACGAGGTTGCCCTCGGGCAGGGCGGCGACGGTGATGTCGTGCGCGTCGGAGCCGTTGAGGTCCAGTTTGACGCTGATGAGCGGAGTCACCGCCACGTTGGTCGGCGTGGAGGCGATGTCGCCGGTGATGGTCATTTGGGTGCCGCCGGTGACGGTCGGCGTGGCCGTGCCGCCGTTGCTGTTGAAGACGATGCCGGCCAGGGTGTTGTTGGCGCCGGTCAGGTTCAAGGTCCCGCCGCCGTTGATGGTCACGATGTTGTCCGGGTGAATCTGGCCCGCGTTGGTATACATCTGCACCTTACCGCCGTTGTTGAGGGTCAGGCCGCCGGCCGGGATCACCACGTCGCCCGCGGTGGTTCCTCTGAGTTCAACCGTCACAACGCTAATAACCGTCCCGCCGCTATAGGTGTTTTGGGCGGTCAGCACCGGCCAGTACCGGTCGTCGCCGCGCTCATAATCACCGGTGATGATGAATTTGACGGGGTTTCCGTTATCGGTCACCACGGAGTTAATCGTGTTGTAGGTAGGGGTCCCGTTCCCGTTGTATCGCACGAGAAACAGTTCGCTCGTTCCCGAGGTCAGTTTCCCACGGGTGGTTGTGGTGCCGAACGTGGCATTGTTTTGGCTGGGGTTGACAATCATGCCGCTGTTGATCGTGAGCGTGTCAGTCGAACTGGAAAAAGTGAAAGTGCCCGCGCCTGTTAAGGAATTGATTGTCTGGCCGCCTGCCGGGACCGCCCAACCGCCTTTCACGTTGTCGGTGGCACCTGAACCCGCGGACCCGTTCACAGGCGCTGCCCCGAATCCTGTTTGGCCCAAATAGCCAAAGCCCAGGCCGGAAACGTAGTTGACGAGTTCAATGCTATCCGAATTGCGAAAATGGTACGCGCCCGGGACGACGTTGTTGATTGGGACGAGGTTGGCGGACATGCCGGCGGTATCGCCGGTGACGAAAAGGGCCGGCTTGGTGCCACCCTGCCCCAGGTCCCCGTTGTTGCCCGAAGTGATGTTGATCAGTGTGCCCGAAGTGCGGCTGAGGGAGGTCAGGGTCAGCGTCGAAGCCGCCGCTTTGGTGGGCACATTAAGTGTCGTGTAGCCGGAGTTGGCCGTCACGGCTCCGAGGGTTTCGCTCGCAGCCGTACTGGTGCCGGTAAAGGTGAGATTGCCGCCGTTGAGCGTGATCGCGGCCGCGTCTTTGACGCGGTCGGCTAGATTCGACGTGCCGCTGTTGTCGATGTTCAAGGTGGCGTTATTGACGGGGATCCCGCCGCTGATATTAAGCAGGGTTCCACTGTCCTTGAGGGTCAGGCCGGTGCCGATCACCTTGACCGTGCCGGTGGTGGTGTTGTCGGCCGTCAGGGTGAGGGTGCTGCCGTCGACCTTGGTCAGGTTGACGGAGCCGCCGATTACGCCGTCGAAGGTTCGGTTCGCGGTCAGGTTGGTGGTGAGTGTTCCCGAGCCGGTGATGGCCCCGGTGCCGGTGAGGTCGCCGACATACTGGTTGTTGGCGCCGAGGTCGAGCGTGCCGTCGACCACGAGGGCTTTGTTGACCACCAGGGTGTGGTCGCCGCCGGCCAGTGCCAGGGTGCCGGCGCTGACGGTGGTCGTGCCGGTGTAGCCCTGCTGGGCGGAGAAGGTCAGCGTGCCGGCGCCGTCCTTAATCAGCGAGCCGCTGCCCGAGCCGGTCGCGCCCGGAAGGGTCAGGTTTGCGGCCGCTCCCGTGATGTCAACGGTGTTGGTGCCGCCGGTGAGGGTCATGTTGCGGTCTATCGAAGCGGTGGCTCCGGTGTACTGGAGCGTGCCGCCGCCCAGAACCAGGTTGCTGGCCGCGTTGGAGGATTGCCCGATCGTGCCGGCCACGCCGCCGTTGGCGAGGCTGGCGACGGCGAGGACGCCCGCATTGACGGTCGTGGGGCCGGTGTAGGTGTTCGCCTGGGTGGGGGTCAGGGTGCCGGCGCCGGCCTTGGTGATGCCGCCCGCGCCGCTGATGATGCCGTCGAACTGCGCGTCGCTGCTCAGGGTCAGGGTCCGGGTCGCGCCGCCGAGGTCCACGGTGTTGCTGAAGGTCAGTTTGCCGTTGTTGGTGGCGTTGCCGAGGGTTACATTGCCCCCAAGCGTCACGGCATTGCCGATGGTGTGGGCCGTCGCACTGTCGGAGGAAAGTCTTCCGCCGTTCATGACCAAGGCGCCGCTGCCGAGGGCGTCGTCGTCGCCGACGGCCAGGGTCCCGGTGGTCAGCGTCGTGCCGGTGTCGTAATCGTTGTCGGCCGAGAGGGTGACGTTGCCTTTGACTTCAAGAGAATACCCGGCGCCGGTGACGGCGTCGGGCTGACTCATGATGAGCGTGCCGCCGCCGCCGCCGAGGCGATAGGTGGTGCTGTTGGGCGTAAGCGTACCCGAATAGGTGTAGGCGCCGGTCGCGCCGAGGGAGGCGCCGGAAAGAGTGGCGCCCGCAGCGCTGCCGAAGTCCAAATTGTTCGCGCTGTCGGCGCCCAAGGCAATTATGGACGTATTGCCGTTCTCGACGATGTGATTCAAGAAGGCGTTGTCGATGGCGTAGCCTGCCGCCACCCCGGCGTTGTTGGCGACGGTTACGTGCCGGCCGGCGGCGCTGCCGAAGGATGCGGCGGAGCCGTAGACCAACATGCTGCCGCTGCTATTCACCGCGGTCGGGCCGTCGAAGGTGTTGGTGCCGGAGAGGACGAGCGTGCAGTTGGTGCTGTCGGTCAAGGTGATGCCAGCGCCGGTGCCGCCGGAAACGTTGGCCGAAATGGTCAAGGTTTTCGGAAGATTGCTTCCGGTTCCAATCTTGATGGTCCGGGTCGCGTTCCCCAGGTCGAGGTTCCCGCTGATGAGATGGTCCCCCCACGAGTTGGAGTCCTTGTTGATGTCGCCGGCCAGGGTCAGCGTCCCCGCGCCGGTGGTAATCGAGGCTAGTTGCCCGGCCGAGCCGACGCCGAGGTAGATACTGCCGACCGTGTCGCTGTTGCCATTGAGGTCGATGGTGCCGGTGGCGCCGATGGCCAAGCTTCCCGTGTCGGGAATTACGTTGCTGGCGCCCGTGCGAAGGATGCCGGCGGTGACCCCCGTGCCGCTGGTGTAGTTGTTGCCCGTATTGGTGAGGATCAGGGTCCCCGCTCCCGCCTTGGTGAGCCCGCCGTTGGTGATGATCCCGTCGAACTGCGCATCGCTGTTGACCGTTATCGTGCGGCCTGAGCCTCCGAGATCCACCCCGGCACTGAAGGTCATTTTCCCGTTTCTCGTGGCATCGCCGATGGCGCCATTGTTGGTGAAGGAAACCGCGTTGAGGATGGTGCGGGCGGTCGCGCCGTCGGAGCAAATTCCGCCATTCTCAAAGATCAAGGTGCCGGTGCCGAATGGGCCGCTGACGATCGAGCCGACCGTGCCCACCGAAGCGACGCCTATCTGGGCCGAGTTAGCGCCGCTCCCAACGAATCTCGTGTCGCCGGTGTAGGTGTTGACGCCGGAGAGGGTGAGATTGTAAGCGTTGAGTTTGAAGCCGCCGGCACCGGAGACATTGGCCGAAATGGTTAACGAAGAATCCGATCCGGTTGGCAGGACGTTGATATAATGTTCCTTGGCGCTTAATTCCAGGTTGCCGCTGATTACTTTGATCCCCCGTGAGTGCGTGTCCTGTCTGAGGATGTCACCAGTGAGCGTCAGCAACCCCGAAGCGCCCGTGGTTACCGTCTGCGTTTTATGCTGCTGATCGTAGCCCCAAGTGATATTATTGATGGTAGCGGTAAAGTTGCCGATGTCGAGAGTCGCGTCCAAAGTGGGTGTCCCCGAATTTGATCCCCACCCCATGAGTACATTCGCCCCGGTGGGCAGCGCGTCGTTGATGCCACATTCGAGGGTGCCCTCTTTGACATGGGTCGTGCCGGTGTAGGTGCTGGCACCGGAGAGGATCAACTTGCCGCCGCCGAGCTTTTCCAGGCCGACGTTGCCGACGATCGGGGCGCTGATGTCGGCCGTGAGGCCGGTTCCCACAACGATGTCATTGCCGCCCGACAGTGTCAAGTCGTTGCCGCCGCTGGCCGCGATGGTGTCGCCGTCGACGTTGAAGGTCACTTTGTTGACCGTGATGCCGGCCTCGTTGATGGTGATTGTGCTGCTAGCGGTCCCGCCGAACACCGCATCGTTACCGTTGACCCACGTCGCACCCGCGCCAGTCCAGTTGCTGGTGACGGTGTCCCAGTTCTCCGTGCCGGTGTTCCAGGTGTAGACAGCCGCCTGGATGGGCTGGACGGCGACGAATGCGAGGACGGCCACGGCGCAGAGAATGAGAGTGGTAGGGGTTTTCATCACAGGCTCCTTTGAAAGAGGTGAAAGGATGCTTTTTCCCCCTCGTCCCGGCGTGCCGGCGTGCCGGGACTTCCACCTTCGCCGAGGCTATGGCGGACGAGATGGCGGACAACTAGGGAGTGGGCGCGCAACGAGTACGTGATCAAACCACCCTCCTTCCCGGCCCCGCGCCGGGATCCGGCTTAAGACGTGTCCCCGATAGGAAGGAGCTGCCCCCGCACCTGCGGTCGCCAGCCCCTAAGCTCCAGGAGCAGTATACCACAGAATTCGGAAAAGTCAAATGGAAAAAGGGTTTTTTTCGGCCCCCTCGACCATGCTCGGGACATAAGTGCTTGATGGGGAAGGGAATAGAAGGAGTGCGGATTGCGGATTGAACGGCGAACCCGCCGCTGCCGCGGCGGGCTCGAACGGCGGCGCGGCGAAAGGCGTCCCGGGGAGGTCCCGGGGATTCGCTGCGCTCATCCCCGGGCTTTAATGGCGCACGCGGGGGGCGGGAAAAAGAGCCCCGGGGCCCGCCGGAGGCGGGTAAAATTCGCCCCGGCGCGCCGGGACCAGTGCCACCCGGCGCGGCGAAAAGAGTCCCGGGGATTCATCCCGACTCGTCGGGATTCATCCCCGGGCTTTATGACGGTGCGCGCCGGGAGCGCGGCTAAACGCGGCCTACCGCTTCCACCCGCTGTAGCCGACATTGATGAACAGGTCCTCGTCCAGGACGAGGATTTTTTCGAGTCGGAACAATTCCCCGTCGATCGGCAGATTGACGCGGATGGGGGTGGCGCCGGCGCCGGCCGTCTCCGCATCCGCCCGTGCCTGGGCCGCCTGCTGAATCGCCATCGCCGCCTGTTCCGCCTGGATGCCCGGCGCGCCGACCACGCCCACCAACTGCCGGAACGCCTTGACGACCGTCAGCGGGCTCTCGATGGCCGGCTCGTTCGACCACCCCTTCGTGTACTTGGCTTCCTTCGGCAGGTAGAGGTTGACCATCAGTTGCGTGATGGGTTCGCTGGCCTTCGGCAACTTGACATCGAGCGTGCCGGAGACCGGCGGCACCTCGCCCTTCTCCACATATACTACCTCCACGGGGAACGCGGCCAGACCGCTGGAGGCCCCCTCCGACCGGACGAGCGGCAGGAGGATGCGGTTCTGTTCGTCCTTCGCGGGGCGGACCGACCGGCCGCTCACGCTGGCCGACCACATTTCCGCGCCGGCCGGCAGCGTCAGACGCAGGAACTGGTTCCGGTTGTTCCGGACGTTGTAGATGGCCTTGGTGATCCGCCGGCCGTCCAGCGTTTGCATCGTCGTGATGACGCCGGAATCCACGATCGTCACCAGGACCGTCACGTCCTCGTGCTTTTTGATGGCGAGCGGAATGTCGAAGTCCTCCGCCACGTAGCGGTAGGCGAGCAGAATCGGCTGGCCGGTCATGCCGAGGAGTTCGGGCGGCAACTCGCGGACGTCAATCGCCGTCGCGCCCTTCAGCGCCGGGCTCGACAGTTCCACGTTCGCGAGCGCCACCACGCCGATGTTGCCCTTCTCGCGTTCGACGCCGGAGGCGTGAAGCACCGGCAGCGAAACGCCGCCCGCCTGCACGTCGCCCGTCGCCTTCTCGTACACCACCTGGAGCGTGTACGCCCCGATCGCCTCATACGTCAACGAGACCGACAACTCCCCGTCCGCCACGCGCCAGTCGCGGACGCGGTTGCCCGTCACCTCCAGGATGCTCGCGCCGGCCGGCACCTTCAGTTTCAGGACCCGGACGCCGGTGTGGAGGATGTTGTAGTCCACGCGTTGGCGGCAAATGAGGATGCCGTCGCCCACCGCCACCAGCGTCTTCGTTTCGGCGTAGAGTTTCGGCGGGACCTTCTCCGCCTCGGGGATCGCCCGCTCCCACGCGACCTGCAAGGGGGCGCCGGACGGCAGCGCGGCCGTCACGCGGGTTTCCTTCTCGCCCTCGGTCTTCACGAGCGATTGCGCGTTCGCCACCGTGACGGTTACGGCCGCCTGCGGCACCGTGAGGTTCACGATCGAGGTGCCGGACGGCACGCGCGCGAACCCCGCCTTGTTCGACCCGGCCGATTCCGTCACGGCCGTGGAGAACTTCACCTTGACCTCCAGCGCACCCGTTCCGGCCGTGATCAACTCGTAATGCCCGCCCGAGAGCCTCAGGTACGCCCCCTCCGGAAGCGTCGCTTCCTCGACCGCCACCGACGCGGGCAACAGCGGCACCGTCTTCCACTCCTTTTCCTTCAGGATCCGGACGTGGAACGTGGCGTCGAAGATCGCCCCGTCCTTCGTCAGTCGGCCCTCGTACACAGCCGCCGTGATCGTCCAGTCCGTGGGCGGGGCCGCTTCCGGCTCCTTCTTCTTCGTGATGCTCCATTCCAGCAGGGCCTTGAACTCCTGCCACGGGATCCGCAGTTTCGTCTCGTCCATCTGGACGTCCTCCATCTCGATGCCCAGGAGGTCCCGCACTTCCTCCCAGGAGAGGGTGAAGACGCCGGGCTCCTCGGCCGGCGGCCGCTGCTCGTCCCACTTCGTCACGTCCTTGAACGTCTCCCACGAGAGGATCACCCGCCCTTCCTCGTCCAGGGGGATCTCTTCGGGCGGCTCGTTCTTCGCCCGTGCCGCCGGGCCTGCCGCCAGGGCCGGCCCTGCCGCCAGGAACACCACCACACCCAACCACATCACCCACGTTCGCGTCCTCATCTCGACTCTCCTTCCCAAGTGTACTGGGTAACCAATTCTACCACGTCTTCCGGTTCCAGCAGCGTTTTCTCGAACTTCACCGTGCGCCCGACGGCCGGAACCACCACCGCCGCAGGCACTCCGGGAAACTTCACCGGTTCCGCCTCAGCCGCCCAGTGACGCATCTCGCCCGCCTTCACCGCCGTCACGTAGGAACCGTTGTCCACCAGGAGGTAGTCGTCGTGCCCCACCTGAATGTCGTTGCCGTTGTAATCCAGCGTGTTGTCCCGGTCGCCCGCCCGCGCGAGGTCCACCACGGCGTTGTTCGCCAGGAGCGCCTGCGTTCCCACCACGGCGTCCTGATAAACGTCCCTCGCCGCGCCGGCCTGCGGAGCGTTGCGGTCCCGCTGCTCCAGGTCCATGAGGTTCAAGAGTGCCCCCTCATCCACCACTGCGTACCGCACGCTGTTCGCTCCCTCGACCCACTCGACCCCCGCCGCGCCGACCTGATGGCCCGGCACGTACACGTTGCGCGAACCCACGGAAACCCGCTGGCCCCAATTCGCCCGCAGCCGGCCCAGCACCGCCTGCACCTGGCCCACGACGTTCGGGTCGTTCGGCACCTCCAGCGTCCCGTCGCTGAAACGGACGTCCGTGCTCGCAACCCCCGCGGCCGTCATCGTGCGGTAACGCCCTCCCGTCGCCACCACGGTGGCCGCCTGCCCGTTCGTTACGGTCACCGTGGGCGCCGCCCGCACGTCCTGCCGAAGCGTCCAATCGTAATTCGCCCCGACGAACTCCGCCAGCCTTTGACCGTCCTGGACCCCTTCCGCGAGGTCGCTCACGTCGAACTGGACCGTCTCCTGCCCCTTCTTCTGCTCCTGGATCTCCTCGACGGCCTTGGAGAACTCCGCTTGCAGTTCCTCGAGTTTTCTTTCCTTGCCGCTCACCGCCGCGCCCGGCCGCGCCGGGGCGGTCGTGGTTTCCGGCGTGCGCGCCAGACTCTCCGTCTGCCCCTTCAGCCCCCTCAGGTTCTCCCGCCAGCGCCGCGCGCTTTCGTTGCCCGGCTCCAGACGGATGATCTCGTCCACCGTCGCCACTGCCTCGTCCAGTTTCTTCTGGCGCCCGAGGTCCCGCGCACGCGACCAGAGTTCATCCACCCGCTTGCCGCGTTCCCGGTCCTGCATGGCCGGTTTTGCGGCGGGGCTCGGCAGAGGCTGCTCGCTCGCTTTGCCGACCTCCGACCGCAAGGCGCTGATATCGCTTCGCAGCCCCTCCCCATCGGCGTCCAGCAGGTCCTTGTTGACCTCCACGATCCGTTCCGCGTTCGCCAGCGACTGAAGGGCCGTATTCCGTGCTTCCAGCGTCCGCCCCTCCTTGACGCGCCGTTCCGCCAGCGCCAGAAGGTCGCTCACGTTCGCCTTCACCTCTTGCCGCTGAAAGTCCCGCGCCGTCCGGACGTCCCGGACCATCGAGCCGGATCGGTCCACCGTGGTCGCTGCCGCGCCTTCCGGCGCCGCCGTTTCCTCCGGCTTCTTTTCCGCCGGCATCAGGGCGGCCACGTTCGCTGTTTTTTCCACCTCCGTCTGGAGGTTTGTCATCAATTGCTCGGCCTCGGCCAAGCGCCCCGAGCGCGCGAGCGCGGCCGCTTGTTTCGCGCCCGCTTTCAGGGCCTCGGTCCGCCGCTCCACCTTTTTGTCCAGGTCAATCGCCTTCGCCAGCGCCTCGGCCGTCGGCCTCCTGTCCGCCCTCTCGCCGCCGAGGTCTTCCTGGAGGCGTTCCAGTTTCTCGACCTGCTTCTGGAGTTGAGCGACCTCTCCATCGCCGCCGCCTCCGGCGGGGCCCAAAGTCCCGGAACCGCCCCAGCCTCCGCCCCCGCCTACACCCCCGACCTGGCCAGTGAAGACCGCCTTGCCCTGGGCCGACCCTGCCTTGCCGCCCATGTCCACCTGCTGCTTCGCAAGGGCCGTCCCCAGTTCCACCTGGGCCGGCGCGTTCGTTGCCGTCGTCGTCCCAAAATACGTGTTGCCCCCGCTCAGCCTCACGCGCTCATCTCCCTCCACCAGGAAGTCGGTCATGGCCATCGACCCGGCCCCCGCCTTGGCGAGGTTCTCCTTCGCCTCCTCCAGCCGCTGCCGAAGTCCCGCCACCTCGGCCTCCTGCTTTCCGCGCTGCGTCTTGGTCTGCTTGAGGAACTGCTCGGCCTGGCGGACCGTGGCGTGCTGCTCGCGCGCTTCCTCGCCGCGGGACTGGAGTTCCTTCGACATTTCCATCGCCACCTGGTACGCCGCCTCCGCCTGCCCGTGCTGGCCCGCTTGGGCTGCCTGCTGACCCTGGGCCAGGAGTTCCTGCTGGCGCTCGAGCATCGTCACGTTCGCCATCTGCTGGGCACGCTGGACCGCTTTCGCCGACGCCCGCGCGCCCCGGTCGCCTTTGCCTTTCTCCTCCGCTTCGCCCGTTGCGATCTTCACGTTCTCCAGGTACTTCCAGGCGTTGTACGCCTCGGTCGATTCCGGCGCGATCGTCGTCACCTGCTCGAACAGTTCCTGCGCCCGCGGGTTGTCCCCGGCCTCGAACGCCCGCACCGCCGCACGGTACCGATTCTTCGCCTGGAGCACTTGTTCCTCAAGTTTCATCTGACGCCGCGACTCTTCCCGGTTCCTCAGAAGCACCGCGTTGTACTGCGGCGACCGCGCGCCCATCACAAAGAGCCCGCCGATCGCCTCCAAGAGCCCCGGCCCTTTCGGTTTGGGCGGCTCCTTCGCCTCGGGCGGCGCAAGATACCCCCGCCCGTACTCAAACTCCATCTCGGCCGTCTCGCTCGACCACGACGGCACCTTCCGAAGCGGCCCGCCCCACGCCTTCACTTTCATCCCCTCCGGCAGCATCAGCGCGCACCGCGCGTAGGCTATCGAAAGGTCGGTCCGCGGAAGCGCCGCGCGGAACTCGCCCTTGCGGTCCAGCGGCGGCGCGGCCATCACGTACACCAGTTCCACCGGGAAACTCACCAGCCCCGCCGTCGTCAGGACGCTCTTTTCGAGCGGCACGTAAACCGTCGAGGCGGGCCCGCGGGCCAGATTCCTCTGCTCCTCCGACACGCGGGCGACGACCAGCGTCGCCCCCGCCGGCAGGTCCACCCGCATGTACTGCTTCGCCCGGTTCCGAACCTCGTAAATCACTTTCGTCATCACCCGCCCGTCCGGGCGGTAGAGGACCGTGTAAAGGGCCGAATCGATCAGCGTCTCGCGGACCGGAAACTCCGCCAGCGCCACCAAATCGACCTGCGCCTCCCACGGCCCCGGCGCGAGGTTGTAGGCATAGACCGGCGGGGCCGCCAGGAGACCCCGCGTCTCGGCCGGAAGGTCGAAAAGGGCCATCGGTTCCAGGGCCGCGTTCTCCATCTCCAGGAGCACCGCTCCGCTGCCGCCCGCGATCGCCAGCGTCCCGCCCGCCGGCCTCGCGCCCGCCACGCCGAACGCCGGCAGCGTCATCCGCCCGGTGGCCGCCCGCGGCACCTCGAAGGAGACCGCCAGGCGCGTCCGCTGCGTAATCGCCCCGCGCAGGAAGACGCGGGCCTGGGCCCCCTGGGTCTGCACCTCGCGGACGTCGGGGCCCCGGATTTCGATGCGGTCGGCCCCCGGCGGGAGCGCGACCGCGAGTTCCTCCGCCTCGCCGCCCCACAGCCGAAGGTCCAGGATCGCGCGGACCTGGTGCACGCCGTCCGCCAGCGTCCAACCGACATGGGATTCCGATTCGATGCTGGCGGCCCGGCGGACGGGCGGCTGCGGACGCCGCCACTGGACGCCCAACTGGTCGCCCGGCACGAGGCCCACCGTGCCGTGCGTCCCGGCCGCCTCCGCCCCGACGACAGGCATCGGCGACCGCGAGAAACGCACCTCCCACAGGCCGTCCGACTCGACGGCCCCGACGGTCCACGCGGCCGGCGGCGTCGGCCACGAGGCGTTGAACCCGCCGCCGTTCTTCGCCGGTTTCAGCGGCGCCTTCGCCACAACGCGGTATCGGCCGGGCTCGGGCGGATCCAGGTAGAACCAGCCGTCGTCGACCTGCCGGAGTTCGACGGCCTTGCCGTCCAGCGTCACCTCGCTCCACGCGAGGGCCTTCGGAAGGAGCGGAAGGGCCTTGGCCCCCTCGCCCGGCAGGAAGACGAGGTTGAACTCCGCTTCGAGTTTCGCGTCGTCGTCGGCGATGGAAACGCGGTACGCGACCCGCTCGATCCAGGAAACTTCGGGGGGCTGCGGCGGGACGGGAACCGCGCGCAGGTCCCGCACGTACGCCTCATAGACTTCGACGGGGATTTCGACCTGGACGCCCGGCCACTCGGGCTGGCGGCGAAGGAGTTCCCGGACCAGGTCCGGGCGCACGGACTCCCGGTCGGCCGCAGCCGTCGCCACAAGCACCAGTACCGCCGTCGCTGCCAGCGCGCGCTTCATAGGTCTCCACACCGAGTCGCCGGTGTTCACCTATTAGAGCATGCTCGCGGCCTGGCGGTTCCAAAAAAATTGCCCGACGCCGCCGGGGGGGTGTGACTAGATTTTCCGGCATGACCCGTTTCCGAAGGTTGGCGTTCTGTCGTCCGTGTGGCGCGGGGCTTTACGCCCCGCGCGGACCGCTTTCGGCCGGTTGGGCAGCGCGGGGGATGAACCCCCGCGCTACAGTGGCGAGGTCCTGCCAGAAAATTTAGTCATACCCGGGAACGGTGCGGGCGGAATTGGTTCTTGACGGCCCCCAAAGATTATCGCATAATCATTTGATTAGATGCCGTGGAAATCGGCCCTGCGGGGCACGAGGCCAGGGTAGGGCTCGCCGAGTGGCGGCCGAATTGTCGGCTCTGTTGGAAGCACCGGCCAGGAACCGATAGGTCAGGATGCCGGGCAAGAAGGAGTTGAGCTGTGGCAAAAGGCAAAGTGAAGTGGTTCAATGATCAGAAGGGTTTTGGTTTCATTGAACAGGAAGGCGGCACGGACTGCTTCGTCCATCACAGCAGCATCCAGGGCGGAGGCTTTAAGTCGCTCGCGGAAGGTGAAGAAGTCGAGTTCGACGTGACCCAGGGCCCGAAGGGCCCGAAAGCGGAGAACGTGAG
>Ga0307379_10007501_pt1 | contig 14819 bp, 10 predicted proteins | sample UN2MG_FD_202237 | JGI IMG/M metagenome (GOLD analysis project Ga0307379, IMG submission 202237) | Soil microbial communities from Risofladan, Vaasa, Finland - UN-2 | ecosystem: Environmental > Terrestrial > Soil > Coastal area > Acid sulfate soil | place: Finland: Risofladan, Vaasa | collected... | reverse complement strand
GAGTTCGCCCCCGACATCGAAGCCCTGCTGCGGCTCTGCGGGTATCTGCGCGAGCTGCGGCCCGACGTCTACCTGAGCATCACCACCGGCACGTGGCCCTCGCCGTATTGGCTCTGGTACGGCGACTCGGTGTGGCGGAACGGCCACGACTGGAACGTGCACGGCGCGGGCACGGCCCGGCAGCAGTGGATCACGTACCGCGACATGATCACCTACCGGATGATCGTCCAACGGGCGCCGCTCTACCCGATCAACTCGCTGATGACCGTGAGCGTCTGCTACGGCCAGCTCGGCACGGCCACGCGGATGACCGACGACGTGGACGACCTGGTGGACGAGATCCGCATGGCGTTCGGCTCGGGCACGCAATTGCTGGAGCTCTACCTGACGCCGCAGATGATGAAGCCGCAAGGCTGGGACGCGCTGGCCGAGTGTGCCAAGTGGTCGCGCGAGAACGCCGACGTGCTGGTCGACGTCCACTGGGTCGGCGGCGATCCGGGCGAGGGCGAGCCGTACGGGTATGCGTCGTGGTCGCCGCGCAAGGGGATCCTGGTGCTGCGGAACCCGAGCGAGACGGCGGCCCAGATGAAGCTCGATCTGGCCACGGCGCTCGAGCTGCCGGCGAAAGCGCCGTCGACCTACTGCGTGACAAGCCGCTGGCCGACGGCCGAGCGCGTGCCGCAGCGCACGCTCGCGGCGAGCGAACCGCTCACGGTAGAGCTGGCACCGTTTGAGCTCGTGGTGTTGGAGGCGGTCCCGGCCAAGTGACGGGCGAAGCCGCACGCGGCTTCAGCAATCTCGTCAAGTATCGTTGCGACGCTTCTGCGTCGTAACGCACACCGGACCATCGTTACGACGCTTCTGCGTCGTAACGCACACCGGACCATCGTTACGACGCTTCTGCGTCGTAACGCACGGCCGCGACGCTTTGCGTCGCCGGTCCTACGGCTTGGCCTCCTCCTCCATCTTCAGCTCCTCGCCGCCCTTGGCCACGTTCTCGGCCGTGAATACACGGGAGCCGAGCGTAATCTTCTTGGGGACCTTCTCGCCGCCGAAGATCTTCAAGGCGACGTCGATCGCCTCGGCGCCGCCGGTGGGATACTGGAACGTGGCGTCGAGGATACCCTTCTGGACGTAGGCGACGCCTTCGTGGGGCAAGGCGTCGATGCCGACGAAGAGCATGTCCTTCTCTCGTCCGGCCGCCTTGGCGGCCAGATACGCCCCGTGGGCCGCCGGGTCGTTGTGACCGTAGACGGCATCAATCTCGGGAAAGCGGTCCAGGGCCGATTCCATTTCCTGCCGGGCCCTGTCCTCGAGCCATTCCATGTCGGCCTCGAAGATCACTTCGACGTCGGTGCCGGCGATGGCCTCGCGGAAGCCCTTGTGGCGGTCCTTGCCCGGCTCGGTGGTCATCAGGCCCTTCAGCTCCACGACCTTCCCTTTCCCGCCGAGCTTCTCGACGATCCACTCGCCGGCTGCTCGGCCGATGGCCACGTTGTCGGCCCCGATGAAGCAGGTGAACTTATCGCCCCCGACGGCCCGGTCGAGCACGATGACCGGAATCCCCGCGTCGTACGCTTCCGCCACGGGCTTGGTGAGCGGATCGGTCTCTTTGGGGCTGATAATCAACAGGTCGACGCCGGCACTGACGAAGTCCTCCACGTGCGAACGCTGCATGAGCGTGTCGTTCTGGGCGTCGTTGAAGACGACCTTCAGGTTCGCGTGTTGTTCGGCGGCTGCTTTGACGTCCGCGTCCATCTGCACCCGCCAGGGCTCGTTGCGGTTGCACTGGCTCATGCCGATCGTGTACACGTCGCCCGCGCCGCCTGCGCCGCCGGCATCCGGAGCGCCGGCCGGGCGGCATCCGGCAACTAGAACCATCGCAACGATCGACAGACAACCCCGGAGAATCGAGAGGCTGGATCTCATCTTGAAGCTCCCATTTGGCTTGACGGCGTTCATGACCGCCTGCGCGTTTGGATGAGGACGGCGGCGATGATGATTACGCCCGTGAGCATCAGCCGCCCGTAGAGATCGATGCCGTTGATGCTGAGGATTTTGTCCAAGTAGGTGAACGTGAGTGTTCCGATCAAGGTCAGGCCGATCCCGCCCCGGCCCCCCATCAGATTCGTGCCACCGATCACCACGATGGCGATCGCGCGGAGCTCGTACGCCACGCCGGCATCGGGATCGCCGTGGGTCTCCTGCGCCGCCTGGCATATCCCGGCCACCGCACCGAGGACGCCCGAGGCGACGTAGGCCATCGTCTTCGCCCAGGCGACGGGCACGCCCGACAGCCGCGCCGCCTCTTCGTTCCCTCCGATGGCAAACAGCTCTCGCCCCCAGCGGTGCCTGGTGAGCAGAATCCACGAGAGGACCACGCAGACGAGGAAGATGATCGTCACTACGGGCAAGAAGTTATTGAAGATCTTCGAGTCGATCAGTTCATAGATTCGGGGCAACTCGTACGTGATCGTCTCGCCGTCCGGGAGGGTTTTCGCGGTGGCCACCTTCTGCTGGCCGCTGACCATCTTGGCCAGTCCCCGGGCGAAAACCATCATCGCCAACGTGGCGATGAACGGCTGGATCTTGAACCTGGCGGCGAGCGCGCCGGAAACGCCCCCGCACGCCGCGCCCACGCCGAGACACACCGGGATCGCCGCCAGCGGCGACCAACCCCAGTGGATGCTCATCAGGGAAAACGTAACGGCGCCCAGGGCCAATACACTCCCGACCGCAAGATCGATGCCGCCGGTGATGATCACCAGCGTCATGCCGCAGGCGAGAATGCCGTAGACCGATGCCTGGCGAAGCGCCGTGCTGTGCGTGCTGAATCGGAAGAACGTGCCGTCGGCATGGAAGAGGATTCCCAGCACCAGCACCAGGAAGAGCGCAATCAAGGCTCGTCCGGCGGGGCTGTTGACGGCCCGGATCAGCTTGCTCGCGAGCGTGTCTCCGGCCGTGCTCATCCGCCAGGCATCTCCATGCGTTTGCCCATCGCCGCTTCCAGCACCCGATCCGCGGTGGCTTCGTCCCGCGAGCACTCCGCCGTCACCCGCCCCCGGTGCATCACGAGAATCCGGTCGCTCATCGCCAACAGCTCCGGCATTTCGGAAGTAATCAAGATAATCGCGATCCCCCGGGAAGTCCACTCGTTCATCAACTGGTAGATTTCCTGCTTGGCGCCGACGTCGACGCCCCGGGTGGGCTCGTCGAGGAGCAGCAGTTGCGGGTCGGTCTGGAGCCACTTGGCCAGGGCCACCTTCTGCTGGTTGCCGCCGGAGAGCTCGCCCACCTCCATCTCCAGCGACGCGGCGCGGAGCTTGAGCGACTCGCAAAGCGCGGCGGTCGCCTCCCGCTCGCGGCCCGGGCTGCGCCATCCGCGGGGGGCCAGGCGGCGCAAGTCGGCGAGCGTGGCGTTGGCCACCACCGACATCGACGGCACCAGGCCCGTGGCCTTGCGGTCGTTGGTGAGCATGGCCACGCCGCGGTCGATCGCGTGCCGGGGTCGCGTGATGCGGACCGGCTTGCCGTCGAGCCACACGCGGCCTCGCGCCCGGGTGCCCAGCGCGCCAAACAGGCCCAGCAGGAGCTGGCTTGCGCCGGAGCCCTGGAGTCCGCCGATCCCCAGGATCTCGCCGGCGCGGACGGAGAAGCCGACGCCGTCGACCAGGCGCCTCGCCCCGCGCCCGTCGCCTTCGACCACGAAGTCCTCGACCCGGAGCCGCTCGGCGCCGACGTGCGGCACGTGCCGCGGGAAATGCCGGTCGACTTCCCGGCCCACCATCCAGTGAACGAGCTTGGCCGGCGGCAGCTCGGCAGCCGGGGCCGTGCCCACGAGCCGGCCGTCGCGCAGCACGGTGATCCGGTCGGCGATCCGCTCGATCTCCTCCATCTTGTGCGTGATGTAGACGATCCCGCAGCCCCGGGCCTTGAGCCGCTCGATCAGGTCGAACAGGCGCTCCACCTCGGGGGCGCTTAAGGCGCTGGTCGGCTCGTCCATCACGATCACCTTGGCGTCGTACGAAAGGGCCTTGGCGATCTCGATGAGCTGCTGCGTGCCGATGGGGAAGTCTTCGACGTTCCGCTCGACGTCGACGTCCATGCCGAGCCGGGCCAGGAGCTTTCGCGCTTCGGACGCCTGGGACCGGTCGTCGACCAGCCCGGCTCGCCCGGTGCGGGGTCGGCCCAGGAAGATGTTGTCGGCCACGCTCATCGAGGGCACGAGCGAAAGCTCCTGGTAGATCACGGCCACGCCGAGAGCGTTGGCGGCGAGTGGTGTCTCGGGGCGGACGGGCTTTCCGTCGATCTCGATCGTGCCCTGGTAGTCGGGGTAGACGCCGGCCAGGATCTTGATGAGCGTGCTCTTGCCGGCCCCGTTCTCGCCGGCCAGGACGTGCACTTCGCCGGCGAAGATCTCCAGGGCGACGTCGTAGAGCACCTGCACCGCGCCAAACCGTTTGTTGACGCCGGACATCCGAACCAACGGTTGCCTGTCTTCCGCTTCGGACACGGGAAGTATCCTCGCCTGCCGGGCCGGTGCTTTCCCAGGCAGGGCCTGGGAACGAGGGCGAACCTTGCCATCATAACCCGCCGCAGCGCTTCGGGGAACCCTGCCGGGCACTTGACAACCGGTGCGGCGACGGGCGAAGATCACCCTCGTTCCCAGGCTCTGCCTGGGAACGCACTAACGCGAGGCTCCGCCTCGCCTTTGGCGGAGCACGCGACGCAAGCCCTGCCAGACCACGCGTACGGCAGGCAGAGCCTGCCGGGCCAGTGCGTTCCCAGGCGGAGCCTGGGAACGAGAGGACGGGCGGAGCCTGGGAACGAGAGGACGGGCGGAGCCTGGGAACGAGAGAAGTATCCTCGCCTGCTCGTCCCTGCTCTTGTGCCATCATAACCCGCCGCGGCGCTTCGGGGAACCCTGCCGGGCACTTGACAACCGGTGCGGCGACGGGCGAAGATTGTCTTCGAAATCCGGCGATTCCGTCGACGCCTGCCTTGAAAGGACGCCTTCCATGAGAACGCTCGCTGCCATCGCCGTCCTGACGTCCGGCTTCCTCGTTGCTCCGTGTCAAGGGGAGGATTGGAAACCGGCCGACGGCCCGCTCATGACCCGCTGGGCCAAGGAGGTCTCCCCGGAAAACGTCCACCCGGAGTATCCCCGCCCGCAGATGGTCCGCGACGCGTGGACCAGTCTCAATGGTCTGTGGGATTACGCGATCGTACCCAAGGACCGCGAGAAGCCCGAGGGCTTTGGCGGCCGGATCCTCGTGCCGTTTGCGGCCGAGTCGGCCCTGTCGGGCGTGATGAAGCCGGTGGGGCCGGAGAGCCGGCTCTGGTACCGCCGCACGTTCCAGGTGCCGGCCGAGTGGTCGGGCAAGCGAATCCTGCTGCACTTCGAGGGCGTCGACTGGGAGACCACCGTGTGCGTCAACGGCCAAGAGGTGGGAACACACCGAGGTGGCTACGACCCGTTCACGTTCGACGTCACCAAGGCCCTGAAAGGCTCCGGCGACCAGGAGCTGGTCGCGTCCGTCTGGGACCCGGTGGATAAGGGGACGCAGCCCCGCGGCAAGCAGGTGCTGGAGCCGCGCGGGATTTGGTACACGTCGGTCACGGGCATCTGGCGCACGGTGTGGCTGGAGGCGGTCCCCAACGCGTCGATTGCGGCGCTGGAGATGGTCCCCGACGTCGATGCCGGCGTGTTGCGGCTGACCGTCGAGACCAGCGGTGCGAAGGAAGGCGACGTCCTCCTGGCGCAAGCGAGCGGCGGGGACGCCGTCGTCTCGGCCGACGGCGCGGCCGGCCGGCCGCTCGAGCTGAAGATCCCCGAGCCCAAGCTTTGGTCGCCGGACTGCCCGTTCCTCTACGACCTGGAGGTCCGCCTGATTCGCGACGGCGGCGTGATCGACCGGGTGGAAAGCTACTTCGGCATGCGGAAGATCGGCCTGGGGAAGGACGCCAACGGCATCCTCCGCATCATGCTCAACGGCGAGTTCGTCTTCCAGTACGGCCCGTTGGATCAGGGCTGGTGGCCGGACGGCCTCTACACGGCCCCCACCGACGAAGCCCTCCGCTACGATATCGAGGTGCTCAAACAGCTCGGCTGCAACATGCTGCGCAAGCACGTCAAGGTCGAGCCGCGGCGCCTCTACTACTGGTGCGACAAGCTGGGGCTGTTGGTGTGGCAGGACATGCCCAACGGCGATCGGCACATTCGCGGCAAAGATCCCGACCTGGAGCGAACGCCCGAGTCGGCCGAGCAGTTCGAGCTGGAACTCCGCCGCGTGATCGACACGCTTCGCAACCACCCCTCGATCATCATGTGGGTCCCGTTCAACGAGGGCTGGGGGCAGTACGACACGCCGCGGATCTGCGAGCTGGTCAAGAAGCACGACCCCACCCGGCTGGTCAACCAGGCCAGCGGCTGGACCGACCGCGGCGTGGGCGACGTGATGGACGTCCACCGCTACCCCGGCCCGGCCATGCCCGAGCCCGAGCCAAACCGGGCGATCGTGCTGGGCGAGTTTGGCGGGCTCGGCCTGCCGCTTGAAGGCCACCTCTGGAAGCAGGAAGGGGCCTGGGGCTATCGCGGCTACAAGACCCGGGAAGAGCTGAACCAGGCGTACCTCGCGCTCTTGGCGGCCCTTCGCCCGATGGTCGCGGGGGGGCTCTCGGCGGCCGTCTACACCCAGACGAGCGACTGCGAGATCGAGGTGAACGGCATGATGGCCTACGACCGGGCGGTGGTGAAGCTGGACGCCGACCGTGCCGCCGAGGCGGTCCGACGCCTGATGCTCCCGCCCCCAGCGGTGAAGACGTTGGTGCCCACCTCCCGCGAGCAGGCGCAAACGTGGCGATTCACGACCACAGCGCCGGACGAGGGCTGGGAGAAGCCCGATTTCGACGACTCCGCCTGGCAGCAGGGCCAAGGGGGCTTCGGCAAGGAGGACACGCCCGGCGCGGTGGTCCGCACCGAGTGGAACACGCCCGACGTTTGGATCCGCCGCACCTTCGAGCTGGGCGACGGGCCGTTCGTCCAGCCGCAACTGGAGATCCACCATGACGAGGACGCGGCCGTCTATCTCAACGGCCGGCTGGTGGCCGAGCCCCCCGGCTACACCAGCGACTACGTGATGATCCCGCTCAGTGCCGAGGCCCGGGCCGCGCTGAAGGCCGGGCGGAACGTGCTCGCCGTCCACTGCCGCCAGACCCGCGGCGGGCAGTACATCGACGCGGGCCTGGTCGACGTCCAGGAGCCGCCGATCCCGTAGGCAACACCTAATGTGAACATACCATACACCCTCGTTCCCGGGCTCTGCCTGGGAACGCCCTAACGCGAGGCTCCGCCTCGCCGACCCGCCAGAGAGGCGACGCCTCGCGGCACGCTATGCAGGCAGAGCCTGCCGTATTGCGTTCCCAGGCGGAGCCTGGGAACGAGGGAAACGCAAATGATCACCCAGCGCGAAGTCGTCCGGCTCGTCCTCGAAGGGAAGCGGCCCCCGTACGTCCCCTGGTCGATGGGGTTCACCCTGGAGGCCAAGGCGAAGCTCCAGGCGCATTATGGAACCGACGACGTCGAACGGCCGCTGGAAAACCACTTCGTCAAGCTGGGGAGCGACATCGGGTTTTTTGAGGACCTGGGCGGCGACCGCGTGCGGGACGTGTTCGGCGTCGTCTGGGACCGGAGCATCGACAAGGACATCGGCAACGTCGAAGGCTGCGTGCTGCCCGAGCCGACGCTCGCCGGCTACCGGTTCCCCGACCCGCTCGATCCCCGCTTCTTCGAGGCGGTCGAGCCGCGGATCGAGCGGTTCGGCGACCGGTTCCGCGTGTACCAGATCGGGTTTTCGCTCTACGAGCGGGCGTGGACGCTGCGGGGGATGGAGAACCTGCTCGTCGATTTTCTCCAGCGTCCCGGCTTCGTCCACGAGCTTCTGGCGGCGATCGCCGATTACAACGTCGCGCAGGTCCGGGAAGCCCTGAAGTACGAGATCGACGCGGTCTACTTCGGCGACGACTGGGGCCAGCAGCGGGGCCTCCAGATGGGGCCGCGGACCTGGCGAGCGTTCATCCTGCCCGAGCTCGAGCGGATGTACGGCGAGGTGCGCCGGGCGGGCAAGTTCGTGATGATCCACTCCTGCGGCGACGTGGACGAGGTGTTCGACGACCTCGTGGCGGCCGGCCTCCACTGCTTCAACCCCTTCCAGCCGGAGGTGATGGACGTCGAAGGGCTGTTACCCAAGTACCGCGGGCGCCTGGCGTTTCACGGCGGGATGTCGACCCAGCGGACGCTTCCCTTCGGCACGGTCGACGAGGTGCGTGCCCGGACCCGCCGCCTGTTGGATCTCGGCGCCCCGGGCGGCTATATCTTCGCCCCCGCCCACGACGTGGAAGGCGACGTGCCGCTGGCAAACATGCTGGCGATGATCGAGACGGTGCAGGGTCAATCGGGCTATGAGCGTTCCCGCTGAGGGGGCCGTCTCGGCTTGCCAAGCTCCGGCACGCGCTTTCTGAGAGGTCAATGGCCCGACGGCCTCCCTCTTCGCGCCCGGCGGACCGCCCGGTCGGCCTCACGAGGATGGACTCCCTGGCCGGCGGCGGTATACTGTCTATCGAGCGAGCGCGGGGGCGTCCCGCCGTTCAGGGATCGGGCGAAGAGCGAGAAAGTAGTAGGCACACGCCGTGTGCCGTAACCGGCGGACGGCACACGCCGTGTGCCGTAACCGGCGGACGGCACACGGCGTGTGCCTGCTACGGAAGGGCGAAGAGACGATGGCCACGGTATCCATCCCGCTCCTATTGGCCGAAGTGACCGGCGGCGCGCGTCGGGCGGAAGTGGAGGGCTCGACGCTGGCGGAAATCATCAGGGCCCTGGATGAGATTCACCCGGGCATCGAAGCGCGAATCCGCGACGGCGACAAGCTCCGCCCCACGCTCGCCTTCACCGTCGACGGGAAGATCGCCGCGGCGGGACTGGCCACGCCGGTCGGGCCGGACAGCGAAGTGTGCATGCTCCCGTCGTTCGGCGGCGGGTGACAAGGTGACAAGGTGACAGGGTGACAGGGTGACAAGGTGACAGGGTGAGGGGATGACAGGGTGAGGGGATGACAGGGTGACATGATGACATGGAACGTCACCCCGTCACCCCGTCACCTCAGCTCCCGCTCGATGAATTCCCCAAGCGACCGCCACTGCGGATTGGCCGGCTCGAGCCCGAGCAGCTTGTCGGCACACTGCCGGGCTCGACTCCACTGCTGCTGTTGGGCGTAGAGGATCGTCAGGGCGTGGAGGAACTCGGTGGCCCCGGGCGAGAGCTTGTGGGCGGTGGCCAGTTGCTTCTCCGCCTCGTCGGCGCGGCCCAGCTTCTGCAGGGCCAGCCCGTAGTTGTAGTGGATGCGGGGATTCTCCGGAGCAAGCTTGGCGGCGGTGGCCAGCAGTACGCTCGCCTCGTCGAGCCGCGCTTCGTTTTCGGCCAAGAGCAGCCCGAGCGAGTAGTGGGCCTCGGCCAGCTCGGGCTCGAGCTCGATCACCCGACGAAACTGCTTCTCGGCCTCGTCTTTCTGGCCGAGCTGGTCGCAGAGCATGGCCAGGTTGATTCGGGCGGGGACGAAGTCGGCGTCGAGCCGGATCGCGGTTTGATAGGCTTGTTCCGCCTTGCCGGCGTCTCCGAGGTTGGCGTAGACGACGGCCATGTTCAGGTGGGCGGCCGGCTGGTCGGCGAGGTCTTCCTGGGCCTCCATGTACTCGGCCAGCGCGGCGTCGAAGGCCCGGGCGTCTTCTTTGGAGAACGCACGGCGAGGCACGGCGCTGAGCAGCCGGGCGGCTTCGGTGCGCACGGCCCGCACCGGATCATGGAGCATGGGAGCGAGCCTTTGGTGCGTATCGGCCGGCGGGAAGTTCTGGAGGCTTCGGACGGAGACGGCGCGGACGAGCTCGTCGGGGTCGTTGAGCCCTTCGGACGCCCGAAACTGGGCCTCGCCGCTGGCGTAGCGCGACAAGAGCGAGATCGCGCTTGCCCGGACGATCGCCCGATGGTCCTTACGCCGGACCACCTCGGCCAGGGCCCTCTCGCCTTCCGGCCTTCCTGCCCGACCGGCGGCGATGGCATGGGCGAAGTGCGGCGGGCCCTTGGGTTTGCCGTACCACGTTTCGCACTGCTCGGTCGCCCACTCGGCCGTCTCGCCCTGGGCCGGGTCGTGGCAGCCGTTCACGTTGCACGCGTTGGGGATGTTGAGGGAGACAGTCAGGTCGGGGCGCGGCACGCGGAGGCTGTGGTCGCGGCGCGGGTCGACGACCATGTACTTGGTCTCGGGCATGTGGCACTCGACGCACCGCGTGCCCGGCTTCGTGGCGTCCGGGTGGTGGTGATGGGTGACCGCGTCGTACTTGGCCGGCAGATGGCACCCGCTCTGGCCGCAGAGCCGGTTGTTGGGCACCTGGTCCCAGGGGCCGTCCGGGTCCAGCGACTTCACGCGCATCGTGTGCGGATCGTGGCAATTGGTGCACCGGATCCCCTTCGAGTACATCAGGCTCTGGATGAACGAGCTGTAGACGTAGTCCTCTTCGAGGACTTGGCCGTCGGCGTAGTAGAGGTTGTTGTCGAGGACCTCGGGGAGGTAGTGGTCGAGGAACTTGCCGCCGGGGCACATGCCGGGATAGACGATCCGCCGGCGCGAGTGGCACGGAGCACACGTCTCGATCTCCACCCGAGAGTCCGGGTCCTTCAGGTTCGGCAGCCCGAACCGGTAGCGGCGGTCCCAAAACAGGCCCCCGCCGTCGGCCAGCTCGCAGTGGAGGCTTCCCGGGCCGTGGCACGTCTCGCAGCTCACGTCGATCTCGGAGAAGGTGGTGTGATAGGTGTTGTCGGCCAGGCGGTAGTTCTTCCGGAGGTTCGTCGAGTGGCACTCGGCGCACATGTAGTTCCAGTTTTGCAGCGGGCCGGTCCAGTGCAGGGGGTCGTCGTGCGGGATTGGCTCCTTGGGATACAGGTGGTACCAGGCTCGGGTCTCCGTGTCCCAAGCGATGGGCAGACACTGGACGCGGCCGTCGGGGAACTCGACCAGGTACTGCTGGAGCGGCCGATAGCCGAAGACGTACTTGACGGGGAAGGTCTCCAGCTCGCCTTCGGGGTTGTCGGTCGTGACGAAGAACTCGTCGCCGCGGCGGGACGTCTTCGAGGTGAGGGCGAAATCGACGGTGATCTTGCCCTCCCGCTTCAGGCGGCGCATCGCGTCGCCGATCTCGCGGTGGGCGTCGGTCACGTCGCAGGGGCGAACGGCCTGCAAGGCGTTGGTCGCTTCCAGAAGCCGGCCCCGGTCGGACTCGGGGAAGTTGCGGAGGATGGTCCGCCGGGCCTCGTCGGCGACGTCGTGCAAGGCCAGCGCCCACTGGCGCAGGTCCACCTGCCCGATCACGGTTTGCAGGTCGGCGTCGGTGAGCTTGGCGACGTCGTCGATGGCGATGTGGGCGAACTCGCAGTCGTCGAAGTCGCCCAACACGGTCTCCGGAGTGGCGTAGTCTATCGCCAGATCGTGGTCCGAGCCGGTCCACAGCTTGACCTCTTCCTCATGACACCGCGCGCACTCCCCGCGGCCCACGTAGCCGGCCGACTCCATCGCGCCCTCCGGCAGACAGATCCACCAGTCGGCCGCCACCCACAGCGCGCCAACCGCCAGGAGCACGAGCAGCACGAGCCCCGCGCGAATCAGGATACGCGTCGGGCGTCGCTCGTTGGGCGGGCGTTCGCGCTTGCCGGGTGGGGAGGGACGGTTGTCGGGTCGGGATTGAGGTTGAGGGCCGGACATGGGGATCGTGAGCAGGTGGCAAGGGCTGGCGGCAGGTGGTGGGGTCGATGAGGACGGTCCGCGTCACTTCCCGTTCAGCTTGATCGCGAAGGTACAGCAGGGGTCTCCGTCGTGTCGGCAAGTGGTTCGGCGAACGGACGCACGGACGATCAGTCGCAACATGTCGTGATCCACGCAGCAGACCGACCGGGTGTCTTCGAACATGCTGAAGAAGGGGCAACTCCGCTTCCGCATCACCACTTGCCCGGCGCCGTCCTCCTCGATCTCCACCAGATTCCCTTCCCCGCGGAGCAGCTCGGCCATCTGGACGAGCCGCTGCCGGGGCGTCTTGCCGGTGATCCGCGGCCTGTAGTGATTGGCCATCTCCCGGCTTACCCGCTTGAGCACCTTCCGTTTGATCTCTTCCCCGCCGATATCGCCGATCGCGGCCCAGATGGCCGGCACGAGCAGGCGCTGGTTGCTGGCGAACAATAGCAGCAAGGCATTGTTCGTCGCGGAATAGAGGTGCCGGGGTCGCCCCCGGCCGACCGGCGGTTCCGTGGTCCGATCCACGAATCCGGCGGCGTGCAATTCGTTGAGCTGTTCGGTCACGGCCGTTCGCGTGACCCCGGTGGCCTCGATCAAGTCGGCGACGCTTCTCGGACGATTGCCGACGAGCAACCTCACGATTCGCATCCCCGCTTCGGTGACCGCGGTTTCCGAGGTTCTCTCAGCCTCATGATCCAGGACTGGCATGGCACCCGAAGCCTCAGGATCCCTGCAGCATAAGCAGAGCTTCTGTCCACGATAATGTGAGATTTTACCCAGTATTTACTGATAATATCCGCTTTCTCCGATCGCCGCAAACCCAACGCCCCGAATCTTGAGCCGGCCCCATCGGTCCGCCCGGTTTCCGATGAGCATTCCCCAAACGGGTTGCGCTGGGTGCTTCTCTGCGGCGGGCATGGCGCACGGACTGCCACCGGCCGGCTCCATCCGACCTCCGTTATCTCCCACGGGCCGGGCCGGATCCGCCCCCCGGACAACCTCGCGGCCCGATTCGACGCCGCCGAGGAGCACGGATTCTACGACCGATGCCACCCCACCCGCATCCCCCCGCCACCCGCGATTTCGCCCGGCAATGTCCGCAATTCGGTAGTGGTACAGCTTCGCTCGGCGCCAAGCGAAAAATCTTGAAAATGTACCAAATTTGGGTGGTGTCCTAGGAGCGTGTGGCTGGCCGGATTGGGGCGAGGAAAGGTGAGACAGGGGAAGGCGATGGCGTGAGTAGTCGGGGCAAGTGGCCGGCTGGCGGTCTTTCGACGTTCTGGGGGGGCCTTGGCGGGGTCGTGTGACCCTGCTTCGTTGTGTCTCCCCTCCCAAGCACCAGCCGGCCACTTGCGACTATAGGCGTTGCGGGGACCGAGAGCAATCAGTCCGACGGGGCAACGCGCGCCATAGAAAAATTCTGAAAACCGAACTACAATGCAGATAGGTGCGTCCAACATGAGGATGCGCCAAGCGGCCAACAACTCCCCTTGGCGGGGGGGCTGGTGCGTGCTGGATTTTCTGCGTAAAACGAAGCTATCATAAGGCCGTTGCGTCCCCGTTGCGGCCTTCTTTCTGCGCCGCAGGTTTATTCACACCAGCAACAATAGACGGCAGATGCCAGAGCCTTATTGCCTAGCCATGGTTCTGTGCGATGGCATCCATCGGGATGCCGCGACGGGAAAATTCACCATACTGGGAACGTTCAGCACTTTTTTCGCTCGCCAGTTTCCGGCACATGCGCAATTGGCGGTCTACTTCGCAGTCACGGATGGACTTGGCCCCACGGTCTTGCGACTGCGAATCGTGGATGCCGACTTTGGTATTTCCAATTCTAGCGAAGAGCCAGGGAAGGCGATATGCGAAAAAGAGCAAGAGGTCACCTTTGACAGCCCCCTTGTCGTAATGGAATCAGCATGGAGTTTCGCGACAGTCCTGCCAAAGCCCGGGCTCTACCATTGCGAACTCTTTGCCGGGGATGAGTTGCTGATGTCCAGGCGAATGCTGGCTGTACACGCCGAAGCGAACGAGGGAGAATCCGATGCGTGAGACCATTGTTCACGATATTGCGAAGACGCGACCAGAACAGAAGATCCCGGAAATCAAGGCCGACCAGGCAGTCAGTTGCCTCGCTCCGTTCGAGGCAATAGAGCACCTGCTGGCCGACTCCCCGCCTCCACGGCGCCCGAACAGGAATCGCCCTACGAGTGTTGTTGACACGGAACTGCGTGAGGAGTTGGACGCCTGGGATGCTGCGAGTGATGAGGCTTTTGGCAGGCTGGAAACTGAACTGCCGGAGTAGCGGCGATGAACCGCGGGGATGTTGTGCTCGTACAGTTGCCCCGGCCAGCGGGGCCGTCCGGCAGGGAGCAATTCGGTACACGCCCGGCGATCATCGTTCAGCGTGACGCAGATACTGCGAACCTGTCTACCGTATTGCTTGTCCCCCTTACGTCACGTCTTAGCGCCGCTCGCTTTCCAGGCTCCTTTACGGTGCCGGCGACAGGAACAAATGGGCTCAGTGTTGAGTCTGTAGTTCTAACGCACCAGTTCCGGGCCATCGACCGACGGCGTATCGAACGGGTCATTGGCAGACTAGCCCACGATCAAATGGCGATGCTGGAATCCGAAATCCGCAGCCTTCTCAGTTTGTGAGCGTGGGCAACGAGGTCGACTCTCCAATCCATTACCCGGAGAGCGGCCCGCGTCTTGGCGGCGCACCAGCCTTATAAGCTGACGGAGGGGTCCGTCTGCGCACGGATGGGATCGTAACCCCCTCTCTCCGCTTGGCTACTCCCGCCTGCGCCTGGCAGCCCTCAAGAGTACCGCCCGAACCCAGGCGGACAGCGGCGCGCCTGCGCGCGCGGAGGCTGCGAAAAGCTCCGCCTTCTCCCCCACAGTCAGGCGGATTTGGAGTTGAGCGGACTTAGCCTCGTCGGGTTCTTTTGGGGGTCTACCCCTCGATTTCTTCATGCGTGTATT
>Ga0307379_10007500_pt1 | contig 14819 bp, 12 predicted proteins | sample UN2MG_FD_202237 | JGI IMG/M metagenome (GOLD analysis project Ga0307379, IMG submission 202237) | Soil microbial communities from Risofladan, Vaasa, Finland - UN-2 | ecosystem: Environmental > Terrestrial > Soil > Coastal area > Acid sulfate soil | place: Finland: Risofladan, Vaasa | collected... | reverse complement strand
GGCCAGGCGGAAGGTGGGGGGGAGTAGCCACTCGGGACCGCGCGGGACGAATTCGCGCCACGGATCAGTCTTCTACTGCGGCGGCCGCGCGAGCTGGCCGCCGCAGTGCATGAGGGAGGGCGGCGATGGGAGGAAGGAAGAGGAGATCGTCGGGGCAGGCACGGCGGACGAAGATCGTCTGCACGATTGGGCCGGCGACTTTCTCGCGGCGAATGGTGGAGCGGCTGGCGCGGGCGGGCATGGATGTGGCGCGCCTCAATTTCTCGCACGGCGATCAGGGGCAACATGGGAAGACCATCTCCACCATCCGGGCGGTGGAGAAGAAGCTGGGCCGGCCTCTTGGGGTGCTTCAGGATCTGGCAGGGCCGAAGCTCAGGGTCGGGGAGCTGCCTGAGGAAGGCGTGGAGCTGAAGGCGCGCGGCGAGGTCGTGCTGAGCACCGCCTCGCGGCCGAAGCCCGGTCAGATACCCCTTCCTCTGCCGGAGGCGGCCGAGGCGCTGGAGGGCGGACAGCGAGTGCTCTTGGGCGACGGACGCATCGAACTGAGGGTGCTCGATAGGAGCGGCTCCGAGGTGCGCTGCCGGGTGAAGGTGGGAGGCGTGCTGCGGTCTCATCAGGGGGTGCACCTACCGGATGTGGAGCTGCCGATCGAGACCGTAACGAAGAAGGACCTGGCCGACCTCAGATTCGGGCTGGAGCGGGGGGTGGACTGGGTGGCGATGTCGTTCGTCAGGACGGCGAAGGACCTGGAACCACTGCGTCGCGAGATAGGGCGGTCCGGGAAGTCCGTCCGGGTGATGGCGAAGATCGAGCAGCATGAGGCGATAGACCACCTGGAGGAGATCATCGAGGCGGCGGATGGGGTCATGGTCGCGCGGGGCGATCTGGGCATAGAGCTTCCGCTCGACAGGGTGCCGCTGCTCCAGAAGTCTATCATCCAGTGCTGCAACGCGGTCGGCAAACCGGTGGTGACTGCTACGCAGATGCTCGAGTCCATGATCGACAATCCGCGGCCGACGCGGGCGGAGGTCAGCGACATTGCGAACGCGGTCCTGGACGGCACGGATGCGGTGATGCTTTCGGGAGAGACGGCGATCGGGCGCTATCCGGTGGAGGCGGTGAAGGTGATGGCGCGAGTGGCGGCGCGGGGGGAGGCGGCCTTCGACTTCGAGGAGCGGCTTGCGGAGTCCAGCCAGTGGCCGTGCGAGACGGTGACTGACGGCATCAGCCAAGCAACCGTGAGCCTGGCAAACGACCTGCAGGCTCGCGCCATCATCACGGCCACTGCCAGCGGGCACACCGCGTTCATGGTGGCGATGCACCGGCCCGAGACGCCGATAATAGCGGTGACGCCGGATGTGGCAACACAGAGACGGTTGACGCTGGCGTGGGGGGTGCGAGCGCTGTTGGCCAAGCGGGGAAAGAGCACGGACGAGCTTATCCTCCACGCGATCGGCCGGGCGCGAGAGGAGGGCCTGGTGGCGGAGGAGGACGTGGTGGTGGTCACGGCGGGGGTCCCGGCGGGAGTTCCGGGTCTCACGAACTTGATCAAGGTCGAGGTGGTGGGAAGGTATCACAGATTCTGAGGAGGTCGCGTGCCGCGGTCGTCGGGCAGGGGGAGACGGGGACGTCGCAGGCTGAGGGGAAGGGTATTCCTGGGCCTTCTCGCGCTGGTTCTCGTGTTCGGTCTGGTGAAGCTTCTCGGGCCGCTGGGCACGATTCGGGCCCAGTCGGATCGGCTGGCGCAACTGCGGATGAAGAAGGCGGCGCTGCTTTCCGAGCAGGGGGAGCTGGAGCGCTACAAGGAGTATGCGGCGACGGAGGCGGGGCAAGAGGCGGCGGCGCGCCGCCTGGGGTATGTGCGACCCGGTGAGCGCCGGATTGTGTTCTCCAACGAGAAGGCGAGAGAGGACAACGACGGAGAAGAGGCGGCGGGCGCTGCGCCCGGGTCCTGATCGGGGGCGAGACTCCGTCTGCGGTGGGAAAAGAATCGGCGGGGCGCACCGAAGTGCGCCCCGCTTTTTCGCGCCCTGTCGAGGTCGGCCTTTGAGCGCCCGCCGAGACAGAGGGATTCCCGACGGTCTTGGCTCAAAGGTCGTAGCTTCGGCCCGAGGTGCTGGAGGCCTCCCGCCTGGCGCGGGCGCGAAGCTCCGCGCCATAGCCCCGGCCCTCTCGAACGAGGCGGTTCAGCTCCGAGATATCGTAGTGCGGCTGGCGGCCGCGCTGGACGGCCAGGTAGACATCGTGGGGGGACAGGACATCTTCACCCGCGACCCGGAGGACGACGCCGTCGTGGAGGAGCTCTGACACAGCCTGGTCGAGGGAAGGCCCGACCTCGGCCCCCGAGCGGGACATAAGCTCTTCCGCGATCACCTCGCGGCTGGGGCTCAGGGCGATGATGAGCTTCCGCTTCTCGGGGTCTTCGAGGCCGCGCTGGATGTGTTCGAGGGTGAACAGATGGAGGTCGGCAAGCGGCCTCTGAGTCTGGAACAAGAAGTCAACGACCGCGTTCTTCGCTTCGAGCACCGCGAGCCGACGCCGGAGCAGGCTTCGCAGCCTTCGCTCGCGGCCGAAGGGCCAGGCCGCGGCGCAGATTGAGGGGCCGCGGGCTCCCGCGGATCTGAGTGCCCGCTGCGCGCGCTTGATGTCGATTCCCATGCCCGTCCTCCTCTGCTTCCGAACGCTCAGGCAGCAGCGCTTTCACGAAGGACAGGCCGGAACCGCGACCAGCAAGATCTTACCCGTCGCGGTTGTGCGACAAACGAGAGATGGTACGCGTTAGCTTACGGAGACGGCCGGGAGAAACTCTCTGCAATAGGTGCTTTCAGAAGAGAAGGTGGGGTAGTTCGCGTCCCCTGTATCGATGGGACGGTTGAAGGCGCGGCAGACAGAGAGTCGCCGATCGTACTTGTCGCAGTCCACGCAGCGTCGCAACACGGTGCGACAGCTGGAGCAGGTGGCGGTGCGGTTGTCCACGTCCTGGGCCTGCTTGCACTTCGGACAGGTGATCTGCACGTCGCTCGCCTCCTCTCCGCAGCCGATTCACCCCGGGGGGCTCCGCTACGCATCGGGCGTTCCCCCTTTCCGGCGGGAATCCTGTGCGGCCCGGCCGCCATTTGCGGGGGCCGGGCCGCGGCACGCGGGCGCGCCCTCTGGACGTGATTCGGGCGAGGCGGCATCGAGGCTACTTCAGGTTGTAGAAGACCTCGGGACCGCCGAACTGGGAGAGGTGCTCGAGCTCCTCTTCGATGCGCAGGAGTTGGTTGTACTTCGCCACGCGGTCGGTGCGGGCGGGGGCACCGGTCTTGATCTGGCCGGCGTTGGTGGCCACTGCGATGTCGGCGATGGTGGCGTCTTCGGTCTCGCCGGAGCGGTGGGAAACGACGGCGGTGTAGCTGGCGCGCTTCGCCATCTCGATGGCGTCGAGGGTTTCAGTGAGGGTGCCGATCTGGTTCACCTTGATGAGAATCGAGTTGGCCACTCCCACCTCGATCCCCTTGCGGAGGTACTCGGTGTTGGTGACGAAGAGATCGTCGCCGACGAGCTGGACATTCTTGCCGAGCTTCTTGGTGAGGATGCCCCAACCCTCCCAGTCATCTTCAGCGAGGCCGTCTTCGATGGAAACGATGGGGTACTTCTGGGCCAGGCTGGCGTAGTAGTCGACCATCTCGGCCGGGGAGAGAACCTTACCTTCTCCGACCAGGTCGTACTTACCGTTCTTGAAGAACTCGGTGGCCGCGGGGTCGAGCGCGATGGAGGCGTCGACACCAGGCGTGTGGCCGGCCGCCTCGATGGCGCGGATGATCGCCTGAATGGCGGCCTCGTTGCTGGGGAGGTTGGGAGCGAAGCCGCCCTCGTCGCCCACCGCGGTGCTCATGCCATCGGCGGCGAGGACTTTCCTGAGCGCGTGGTACACCTCCGCGCCCATGCGCAGGGCCTCGTGGAAGCTCGCCGCGCCCACGGGCATCACCATGAACTCCTGAAGATCCACGTTGTTGTCGGCATGCTTGCCGCCATTGAGGATGTTCATCATCGGCATGGGAAGGCGGCGCGCGCCGGGGCCGCCGAGATAGCGATAGAGAGGCAGCCCGGTCCAGGCGGCGGCGGCCTTGGCGACGGCCAGGGAGACGCCGAGTATGGCATTGGCGCCAAGCTTGCCTTTGTTAGGAGTACCGTCAAGCTCGATCATGACGCGGTCGATCATGGCTTGGTCGGTAACGAGCATGCCGGTGATCTCGTTGGCAATGACGTCGTTGACGTTCTCGACGGCGCGCAGGACGCCCTTGCCGCCGTACCGGTCTGCGTCCGCGTCTCGGAGTTCGACTGCTTCCCTGGTACCCGTGGAGGCGCCCGAGGGCACGGAGGCGCGACCGACCAGCCCCTCTTCCACATAGACATCGACCTCGATGGTCGGGTTGCCACGCGAATCCAGAATCTCTCTCGCTACGATTTCCTCTATATACATTTGGTGCTCCTTGGGAGTCGTGGGGATTGGCAGGAGACCGGCCCCATCTCGGTCTACTTACGGCGACGAAACGGAGTCTCCCTGCCGGCTCCAGGGGAATGTTGGTGCGCTCCGACGGCGTCGCCCGGCGCGTTTGACAGGCGACCTCCTGCGAGGGTATAATCCTCGGAACCGAAGCGGCCCGTTGGCGAGGTTAGGGGCCAGCTTCGGGAACTTTTTTGCGCGCCTACTCGGCGCGGAACGCGAAAGGCTCACCATATGCAGGCGCGCACGCGCTGGTGGCTTATCGGAATTCTCGCACTCGTTGCGCTGGCCTTGGTCGGAGTATTGGAGCCGGTGAAGCTGCGGGATCGAACGGACCGGAATACGGGCAAGGCGATCCCTGCGCCGAAGCAGGTGGGGCCGTTCCGCTTCTACAAGCCGCACCTCGGGATCACACTGGGATTGGATCTGCGAGGCGGAAGTCATCTCGTGCTCCAGGCTCAGGGTCGGGCGGTGTACGAGTTCTCGGCGCCGAAGCTGAGCGAACCGATGTCGGAGGAGGAGCGGACGGAGCTGTACGCCGAGGTCGTGAACCTCCTTCCGCCGGAGGCAATGGGGACGGCGAAGCGGGATGTGCAGCTCCGCGGCGATCGTCTCGTCGTGGAGACGCGGCTCGACGAGGAGACGGATGTCGCCCAGCAGGCAGATACGATCAAGAGCTTACTCGTCGAGAAGCTGCCCGGCATTGAGACGAAGGTGGCAGAGCGGCAGCCAATCACGGGCGAGAACCTCACCAGCATCGAGCGTATCATCGAGGAACGGGTGAACGCGTACGGAGTGACGGAGCCGGTGATCCAGCGGCAGCCGCCGGATCGGCTGGTGGTGGAGCTTCCGGGGGTAAAGGATCCGGAGAAGGCGAAGGAGCTGATTCGCCAGACGGCGGTGCTGGAGCTCCGGCACGTGCCTCGCAAGTACGCCTACGGGGAACGGGGACCCGACATGACGGAGGTGGGGGCGAATCGGGTGTACACGTTCCGCGATCCGACGGGCAAAGAGGTGCCGACAGAGCAGGTGATCGACGAATCGCCGGTGATCGTGACGGGGAGGGACCTGAAGCCGACCTCGCGCGTGGTGGCGATGGCCGGGCAGCAGACGCAGGTGACTTTCGAGCTTCAGGGGGATGCGGCGAAGACGTTCGAGGACTTTACGCGGGCGCATGTCAAGCACTATCTGGCGATCGTGCTCGACGGCAAACTGATCACGGCGCCGGTGGTCCGAAGCACGATCCGCCGCGAGGGCGTGATTGAAGGTGGGTTTGACAAGCCCGGTGGGCTGGAGGAGGCGCGCGACCTGAGCATTCTGCTGAATGCGGGTGCGCTGCCGTTTGACCTCGATTACATCGAGAACCGGACGGTGAGCGCGCAGCTCGGACAGGACGCGCTGCAGAAGAGCCTCCATGCGGGGCTGATCGGGCTGCTGGCGGTGCTCGTGTTCATGGCGCTGTACTACCGGCTGCCGGGGCTGCTGGCGGATGTGGCGCTGATCATCTATATCATCCTGCTGATGGGGGCGATCAAGCTCGTAAACCAGGTGCTGACGCTGCCCGGGATTCTGGCGGTGATTCTATCGATCGGTATGGCGGTGGATGCAAACATCATCATCTTCGAGCGCCTGAAGGAGGAGATACGCACCGGGAAGACGATGCGCTCTGCGGTGGAGGCGGCGTTCAAGCGGGCGTGGGCTGCGATCCTGGACTCGAATGTGTGCAGTATGGGGACCGGATTCGTGCTCTTCTACTTCGGCAGCGGGCCGATCAAGGGATTTGCGGTGGCACTGATCGTCGGGGTGGCGGTGAGTCTGTTCACGGCGGTGACGGTGACGAGGCTGTTCGTGAACATCGTGATGAATACGCCTCTGGCGCAGAACCTGGCGTTGTTCGGGGTGGCGCCGGGAGACGTCGGGGAGGCCTGAGGATGGTTGAGCGCGGCGCAGACTCGGGAGAGGAATCGTGGTAGACCTTTTTCGCGGACGGAAGTGGGACCTGGTCGGGAATCGGTTGGTATGGTTCGGCCTTTCCCTGGCGCTGATCGCGACGGGCGTCGCCTTTTGGGCGGTTCGGGGTCTGAACTTCGGGATCGACTTCACGGGCGGGGGGCTGGTGACGTATCAGTTCGAGCGGCCGGTGCCCCAGGGACAGCAGACGGGGACGCTGGCGCGGGCGCGGGAGGCGATCGGCTCCTCGGGCGTGGCGGCACAGCTTCAGCTTGCGGGCACGGCGGCGGCGACGGACCAATTGCTGGTGAGGACGCGGGTGGAGCCGCGGGGGGGGCAGGACTCGGATGCGGTGCTCACCGAGCAGCGGAACAAGATGCTGCCTGCGCTGCAGCAGGCGTTCCCCGGGGTGCAGGAAATCGCGGGAGAGATGGTGAGCCCGGTAGTCAGCAAGGAGCTGATCCGGAGCGCAGTGCTGGCGGTGGCGTGGGGGTGTGTCTTCATTCTCATTTGGATTCGCATTCGGTACTTCGATTTCAAGTGGGCGAGTTCCGCCTTGGTGGCGCTGGTGCACGACGTGCTCGTTTTGATCGGCGTCTTCGCCATGACGCAGAAGGAGATCAACAGTCCGTTCGTGGCGGCGGCGCTGACGGTGGTGGGGTACTCGGTGCACGACACGATCGTGATCTTCGACCGCATCAGGGAGAATCTGCGGCTGCGGAAGGGAAGCACGTTTGCGGAGACGGCGAATATCTCGCTCTTGGAGACGATGGCGCGGTCGGTGAACACGGTCCTGACGGTGCTGCTCGTGTTGATCGCGGTCTATCTGCTCGGGGGCGTGTCCCTTCGGAATTTCACGTTCGCGCTGATCGTGGGGATGGTGGCCGGCGGGTATTCGTCGATCTTCAACGCGGCGCAGCTGCTGGTGGTCATGAAGAACCGGGAGGAGCGCCTGGTCGCCGGCAGGCGAGCGGCCGGCCGGCCTGTGAGGGTGATGCCGGGGCAGGCTCGTCCGGCTCGGAGGGCAGCGCGGGTGGCGCCGAAGCCGCTCACTGAAGAGCCGGCGGAGACGGTAGAAGCGGCCTCGGAGGAGGGGGAAAGGGAGGAGGCGGCCGCCGGGGAGAGAGGCGAACGGGCTTCTCGATCGGCGCGCAAGAAGCTGAAGGCGGACCGGAAGCGAAAGAGGCGGTTCTAGCCTTCGGGGCGGAGGTCCTCAGATGAGTCCGACACGAGGCGCGGCGGCGAGGCTCAAGGCAGCCCGCGCGGCCCGCACCTCTGTCTTCTCCAATATCTTTCTGACGGGGGGGAAACTTGCGGCCGGCCTGTTCACCGGCTCGGTCAGCATCCTCTCGGAGGCGCTTCACTCGGGGCTGGACCTGGCAGCGGCGGTGATGGCGTTGCTGGCGGTTCGCAAGGGGCGGGAGCCGGCGGACGCCGATCACAACTTCGGGCATGGGAAGTACGAGAGCATGTCCGGCTTGGCGGAGGGTCTGCTGATCCTGGCGGCGGTGGGGTTGATCGTCTGGGGCGCCGTGGGGAGGCTGCTCTCGGGGGAGACTGAGATCCGGGCGCCACTGCTCGGTGTGCTCGTCATGGGCATCTCGGCGGCTGTCAACGTCTTCGTGTCTCGGATGCTGTTCCGCGTGTCGAAGGAAACGGATTCGGTGGCGCTCGAGGCGGACGCGTGGCATCTGAGGACGGATGTATGGACGTCGGTGGGAGTGCTGGCGGGGATGGCCGTTATCGCCATCGGGACCTGGGCTGGATTCGCTGAGGTCCATCACCTCGACCCCATCGTGGCCATCGGGGTCGCGATCGTGATCACCCGGGCGGCACTCGACATCACGCGGCGCGCCTACAATCACCTGGTAGATCGGTCGCTGCCCGCGGCCGAGGTGGAGAGCATCCAGTCGCTGCTCCGAGAGCACTATCCGGAGCTGAGCGGGTATCACAGCTTGAGAACGCGGCAGGCGGGGCCGGAGCGGTATATCGATCTCCATCTGGAGGTTCCGGGGGAGCGATCGGTGGCTCATTCGCACATCCTTTGCGACCATCTGGAGAAGGACCTCCAGAGGATCATCCCCGGGGCGGAGATCTTGATCCACGTGGAGCCGAAGCGAGAGAATGGCTGAGTCGCGACGGCGGAGCCTCACCGGGTCGCGTTGGGTATTGAAGGCCGCCGATGAGGTAACGGTGGGACAGCTTCGTGAGGCCTTGGGGGTGTCCTCGATGACGGCGCGGGTGCTGCTGTGTCGAGGGATATCCGAGCCGGAGGAGGCGCGGGTTTTCCTGGGACACGACCTCGCAGGTTTGATCGATCCCCTCCAGATGCGCGACATGGAGACGGCCGTCGGCATAGTCGACGCGGCCTTGAAGCGGGGGGCCCGGATACGCATATACGGGGACTATGACGTGGACGGCGTGTGCGCGACGGCGCTGCTCGTGAGGGCGCTCAAGGGGCTTGGCGGGGAAGTGGACTCGTATATCCCGCACCGAATCGAGGAGGGGTACGGAGTCAACGAGGAGGCGGTGCGGCAGGCACATGCGGAAGGGGTGGAGCTCCTCATCACCGTTGACTGCGGCAGCACGGCGGTCGCGCCCATCGCGCTGGCGGGAGAGCTGGGGATGGAGGTGGTGGTGACGGATCACCACCGGCCGGGCGACGAGCTGCCGCAGGCGCCGGTGCTGAATCCCTGCCGGGTGGACTGTGGTTATCCGTTCAAGGGCCTGGCGGGGGTCGGGGTGGCGTTCAAGCTGGTGGCGGCGCTTGCTCGGGCGAGGGGCCTGGCGGAGGGACAGGAGCTGAGGTTCCTCGACCTGGTGTGCTTGGGGACGGTGGGGGATGTGGTGCCACTGCTGGGCGAGAACCGGCTGTTGGTGCAGCACGGGCTCCGGCGACTGGCGAAGAGCAGGAAGGTCGGCATCAGGGAGCTCATGCGGGCAGCGGGCATCGATCCAGAGCGACCGGCGGGGGCGCGGGATGTCGCTTTCGGCCTGGCGCCGCGGATCAATGCGGCGGGACGGATGGAGGATGCGCAGGCGGCCGTGAGGCTGTTGCTGACCGGAGACCGGGGGGAAGCACAGGCGTTGGCGACCCATCTCTCGGAGCAGAACGAGGCGCGGCGGGCGGAGGAGCGGAGGACCCTGGAAGAGGCGGAGACGATGGTTGCCTCGGGGGTCGATCTGGAGCGAGAGAAGATCATCGTGTTGGGCTCTGAGGGGTGGCACCCGGGGGTGATCGGGATCGTAGCCTCCCGACTCGTAGACCGCCACCACCGGCCGTGTCTGCTGGTGGCGATCGCGGATGGGATCGGGAAGGGATCGGGACGCAGCATCGGCGCCTTCAACTTGTGGGAGGCATTGCGAGAGTGCGCCCCGGTGCTCACTCGGTTTGGGGGGCACCGGTACGCCGCGGGTTTCGGGATCGAGGCGGCGCGAATCGACGATCTGCGGCGGCGGATCAACGAGGTGGCGGAGGAGCGCCTCACAGCAGACGATCTCATGCGGCAGCTCGAGATCGACGCGGAAGCGGCCCTGGAGGAGCTGACGCCGGAGGCGGTGGGGGAGCTGAACCGTCTTGCTCCCTTCGGCATGGGCAACCCGACGCCGGTATTGGTGACGAGGGGTCTCCGGGTGGATGATATCAAGCGGGTGGGAGACGGCTCGCACCTGTCGTTGAGGCTGCGCGGGGAGGGAGGGATGACGGTTGGCGCCATCTGGTTTCGGGCGGGGGCGCTGGGGGAACAGCTCGAATTGGGGAGGCGGGTGGACGTCTGCTTTCGGCCGCGACTGGACGAGTGGAATGGTGCGGTGAGGGTGCAGCTCCACGTTGAGGACGTGGGGGTATGGGACGGCGATTGAGAGATGGCCGGCAGGGCGACTGAGAAGTCAACGACAGACATAGGCGAGCTGCTGGAGCTGGCCGCGCGCTACAACCCCGAGGTGGATCGGGAGTTGCTGAGGCGGGCCTACGAGTTCGCGGTGGCGGCCCACGACGGCCAGAAGCGCCTGACGGGCGAGACGTACATCGTTCATCCGTTGGAGGTGGCGAAGCTGCTGACGGAACTGGAGATGGACGAGGCGACGCTGGCGGCGGCGCTGCTGCACGACGTGGTGGAGGATACGGGGCGCGAGCTGAAGGAGGTGGAGGCGGAGTTCGGGCAGGAGATCGCGCTGCTGGTGGATGGGGTGACGAAGCTGCGCCGGATCCAGTTCGACACGGGGCGAACGCGGCAGGCAGAGAACCTGCGGCGGATGCTGCTGGCGATGGCGCAGGACCTGCGGGTGATCCTGATAAAGCTCGCAGACCGGCTCCACAACATGCGGACGCTGGACCCCCTGCCCAAGGAACGGCGAATCGAGGTGGCGCAGGAGACGCTCCAGATACTGGCGCCGATTGCGCACCGTCTGGGGGTGTGGCGGTTCAAGTGGGAGCTTGAGGATCTGGCGCTGGAGCATCTGGAGCCGAAGAAGTATCGGGAGATCGCGCAGGCGGTGGCGCAGACGCTGGAGGAGCGGGAGGCGGCGATCCAGGAGGCAATCGCTCAGCTTCGGGGACGGCTGACGGAGATGGGGATCGAAGCTGAGATCGAGGGGCGGCCCAAGCACTTCTACAGCATCTACCAGAAGATGCAGAAGGAGGCGGTGGACTTCGATCAGATACTGGACCTGGAAGCGATCCGGGTGATCGTGAACACGGAGACGGAGTGCTACACGGTGCTGGGAGTGGTGCATTCGCTGTGGCTCCCGCTGCCGGATATGTTCACGGACTACGTGGCGAAACCCAAGTCGAACATGTACCAGTCGCTGCACACGAAGGCGATCGGGCCCAACGGCGCGCCGATGGAGGTTCAGATACGAACCTGGGCGATGCATCGGCGGGCGGAGTACGGCGTGGCGGCCCATTGGCGATACAAGGAGGGCCGGGGCGGGGATCTGGAGGCGGACACGAAGCTGTCGTGGCTCCGCCAACTGCTCGATCTGCACACCGACCTGCGGGACCCGCACGAGTGGCTGGAGTCGCTGAAGCTGGACCTGTTCAAGGACCAGGTGTTCGTGTTCACGCCAAAGGGAGATGTCATCGATCTGCCGGCGGGATCGACGCCGGTGGACTTCGCCTATCGGATTCATACGGAGGTGGGCCGCCGCTGCGTCGGAGCGAAGGTGAACGGGCGAATGGTGCCGCTGAACTATGTGTTCAAGAACGGGGACGTGGCTGAGATCATGACCTCTTCGCGGCCGGATGCTCGGCCGAGCCTGGATTGGCTGTCGTTCGTGGCGAGCTCGCCGGCGAGAAGCAAGATCAAGGCCTGGTACCGGCGGGCGCAGCGGGAGGAGAGCGTCGACCGAGGGCGGGAGCGGCTGGAGGAGGAATGCTCCCGGATGGGTTTCAATCCCGACACGACCCTGGGGGAGAAGGGGCTGGCGGCTCTGGCGGTGCAGCTGAGCTACAACACGGCGGAGGACATTTACGCCGCGGTGGGCTATGGGGATGTGTCGGCCGAAACCGTGATCCGCAGGCTCAAGGGAGAGCGGCCGAAGACGAAGCGGAAGAAGCGAAGCGGCGCGAGCGAGCAGGGCACGCTTCGGGTGGCGATCAGTGCGGGCGGGGTGACGGATGTGCTGTTCAGGCTGTCGCGATGCTGCGCTCCGGTGCCGGGGGATGCGATCATCGGGTTCATCACGCGGGGCCGGGGGGTGACGGTGCACCGGACGAAGTGTCCGAATGTGGGGTATTACTCGCGGCGGGAGCCGAATCGGCTCGTGCCGTTGGAGTGGACGCTCAGCCCCGACGCCTACTTCCCGGTGACGATCGAGGTGGACGCGCTGGACCGGGTGGGGCTCACGAGCGACATTACATCGATCATCAGCGAGGCCGGCACGAACATCCTCGAGGCGCGAGTGAAGACCGGGGGCACGCCCAAGATCGCGCGCATATCCCTGCGCCTCGAGGTGAAGAGCCTGAATCACCTCAACGATATCGCGAACCGGATCGGCGCGCTGAGCGACGTGCTGCGAGTGGAGCGGGCGCGGCGCGGGTAGCTGCTGTGCGGAGCTTCCTGATTCGGAGCGCTCCGGTCAAACCTTCTGCGCGCACCGGTACCCGGCGCAGTTCGTGCTGATGGAGAGCAGGCTGGGATTCTGTGCCTCGTAGTTATCGACATCCGCGCTCAGCGCGCGGCACTGCGCAGCTGCTGCCTGGTAGTTGGTGCAGTCGGCACAGCGACGAAGGATTGTGTCGCACGCAAGACACCGGCTTTGGTTCTCGAGCCAGTTCCGAGTCCCGCACTTCGGGCAGTTGACTTCCACCCCGGGCTTGCCCCCTTCCGCCGCGTGAATGGGAGTATGCCGTTATAGGTGGGCCCAGTGGGATTCTCGACACGACCGCGGCTGTGGTCACTCTACCGCGCGGCATGGCTGAACGCCAACGCTCGCGGGTCCGTGTTTGTTCAGTTCGAGTCACATTCGCCGGGTGGCGGGTCGGCGCGGCTCTCCCACACCTTCGCCTCGGCCCACCGGCCGGCGCGGAGGTGAAGGGTCCACAGGAGTTCTGCGAGGCGCGGGTCCTCGGCATCGAGCTCGAAGGCGCGCTCGGCCTGGGCGATGGCCAGATCCCAGAGCGCGGGGCGATTGTCCAGCTCGGCGAGGCGGGCGCGGATGAGTGCCAGGGTGCGGTGAGGGCCCGGGGCATCGGGAAGCCAGGCGGCGACGGCGGCGGCGCGGCTGGCGGCGGCACGCAGGACGGGAGGGCGGGCCCGCCGGCTGGCGCTCGTATCCTCGAATACGAGCGCGTCGTCGAGTGTGAGGGCGAGGTGAGCGAGGGCGATTCGAGCGACGGGGTCGTTCTTAGTAGCGTCGGACTCCGACTGCTCGGCGCGCGCCAGGAGGTCTGAGATGTCCTTGCGAAGGCGGCCCGCCTGCTGGGCGATGGCGCCGTTGAAGCACGTGTCGTGCAGCTTCTGCTGGGCCTCGACAGCGGTGAGAATGACCTGGAGCCCGGGGATGTCGGCGCGGGAGGCGCGATCTCGGAACTCGCGGGTGCGCAGGAAGGCCGAGCCGAGATCGGAGTCGGCATACTGCCCGGTGGCAAGCCAGGCGAGCCACGCCGCGTGGTAGTAGGCGGCCCCGTAGTCCCGGGACTCGCGATAGGCGGCGACCAAGTCCTGGCGAGCCGGGTGGTCGTAGGGAGTGCGCTCGAGCTGCGCTTCGAGGGAGCTTGGAGCGGCGCTGCCGAAGGCGGTCGCGGGCCACAGCGCGAGCAGCAGCGAGAAGAGCAGTATCCTCACGGCGCCGCCTCCTCGAACCGAACCGAATGGGTCGTGAGGAAGCGCTTGAGCACATTGGAGGTTATTGCCAGGTTGAGGCCGGCCAGTCCCGGCTCTTCGGTTGGGCCGGGCCGGCGATCGGAGAGAAGGGCATACCCGACGCCGACGACGCGGCCCTGCTGATCGAGTATCGGGCAGCCGCTGCTGCCGTGGCCGACGGGCGCGCTGTGCTGGAGCCGGCCGACGGGGCCGGGGCTGGTGCCGCTGACGGTGATGATCTCGTCGCCTGTGGTGGGATCGAGGCGGCGGACGAGCTGCATCCGCTCGTGGACGGCGCTGCCTCGGATGAGGGCGAGGACCTGACCGGAGGTCTGCTGGAAGCCGTTCTCGGGGAAGCTCAGGGCGCGGACGGCTTGACCGAGGGCGAGTGCGTCGGAGTTCGCCAGGGGCAGATACCGGAAGACCGTCTTGTCGCCGGGCGGCCGAGAGAGGCGCAGAACGGCCAAGTCCAGGTCCTCGGCGATGGCGATGGGGACGGCGAGATAGCTGCGCTCGTCCTCCCCTTCTCCGACGGTCACCCAGACGTCCCGCATCACCTCGAGGAGGTGGGACATTGAGTCCCACTCGCTGTAGGTGAAGTGGAGGCCGCGGTAGCGGACGCCGCTGAGCAGGACGTGGGCATTTGTGACGAGGTCGCCGTCTGAGTTCACGAAGAAGCCGGTGCCGCTGCTGCCGATATGGAGGCGGCGCGCGATCTCGGCCTGGTAGGGGGTCCAGGGCTGGCGGGCGGTGAGGTCGTCAGCGAGGCCGGGCCCGGCGGAGACCGGGTCGATGGAGGTATCGATAAGGACAACGGCAGCGCGGAGGTCCTGCTCGGCCGCGAGGGCGGGGGCGGCGGCAAGCATGAGGAACGCGACCAGCGGCAGGAGATACGCCGCCGCGGCGCCCAGAACTCCTGCCGGGCGCCGGGCTGCGGGAGGGTAACGCGTGCTCATTATCACCATGGTTCGACGAGGTGCACCCAGCATCCTTGGAGGCAAGGGGACTGTAAGAGTTCAGGGTTGGTGAGGATAAGTTGGGGGGTCAGGCTGGGGAGCGTAAGAGTTCAGGGTTGG
>Ga0307379_10007499_pt1 | contig 14820 bp, 9 predicted proteins | sample UN2MG_FD_202237 | JGI IMG/M metagenome (GOLD analysis project Ga0307379, IMG submission 202237) | Soil microbial communities from Risofladan, Vaasa, Finland - UN-2 | ecosystem: Environmental > Terrestrial > Soil > Coastal area > Acid sulfate soil | place: Finland: Risofladan, Vaasa | collected... | reverse complement strand
GCCGGGTGGCCCGGGAGATGGGCTGCACCGAGGTCCAGGCGGAGGTCCTGCCGGCCGACAAGCTCGAGCTGGTGGCCGCCCTGAAGGAGCAGGGACACCGCGTGGCCGTGGTGGGCGACGGCGTGAACGACGCGCCGGCCCTGGCCGCCGGCGACCTGTCCATCGCGATGGGCGCCGCCGGCAGCGACGTGGCCATCAACTCGGCCACCGTGGTCCTGATGAACAACGACCTGCGCCGGCTTCCGTTCCTCGTGCGGCTGAGCCGCAAGGCCATCCGCGTGGTGCACCAGAACCTCCTGTTCGGCGTGACCTTCATTATCGCCTTCGAGGTGCTGGCGGGGCTGGGGTGGATCCGCCCGGTGGTCGGCGCGGTGCTGCACGTGCTGGGCGCGACGTTCGTGATCTTCAACAGCGCCCGCATCGTGCGATTCGGCGAGGAGCTTCACCGCCCCGAGACGGACAAGCCGGAGCGGCAGGTGCGAATGGAACCGGTACCGGTCTCGTAGGGCCGGCAGGCACGGGGGGCTAGCGAACGTCGAACTGAAAATGACGGCGAGTCTTTGGCAAGATCAGGACGACGAGGGCCGCCGCGGCGAGGGCCGACGCGGCGGCCAGCGCGACCGGACCGGCGACGGCGTGCTGCGGCAGGCGCCGCGGCAGGAGGAGCATCGTGGCCCCGGCAAGCACGCCGACGGCGCAGAGGGCCAGCACGACCCAGTAGCTCCATCGCCTGCCATAGCCGAACGCGCCCCAGACGATCCAGCCGGCCAGCGCGGCGACGACGAGCCCCGCGGCGGCCAGGAGGCTTGGCAGGCTGTACAGCTTGGGCACGGTGAACACGACGGCCGCGACCGCGCCGGCCAGCAGGGCGCCGGCCCGGCCCGTCCAGGCCAGCAGGTTCACCAGCGTCGGCGTCGCGCCGGAGGCGCCCTGGGCCTCCAGCTCGCGCGTCTGGAAGAGGGCCACCCCGACGGCCAGCACGCCCGTGGCGTACAGCAGGCAGTACAGGCCCGACAGGCCCACGAGGCTCAGCGGGATGGACTCGGCCCTCAGGTCGTCCTGCGGGTAGAACTGGCTGAAGTTCGGCGTGATCCACGCCACCGCGCGGAGGAGGGGGACGTCGGCCAGCCAGCGGCCGAAGACCTGCGAATGCGCCGAGCCGAGCAGGAACACCGCCGTGCACACCAGCAGGGTCATGGCCTGGCCGAGGCGCACGCTGGCCGTGACGGCCAGGGCCACGAAGACGATCACCGCCAGGAACATCATCGCCAGCTCCAGCAGAAGCTGCCCGGAGAGGCCCTGCCCGAAGGGAACGAGGTCCCAGGTCTTTCCGACGAAGCCGATGGCCACGATGGCCGCGGTCATCAGCACGGTGGCGGTCCAGACCCCCGTGGAGGTGAAGGGCCAGCCGAACCACAGGTTGCCCAGCAGGGACACGAGCACGGCCGCCAGGAAGGCCGACAGGCCGATCACGACCACGGGCCAGTCGATCTGATCGCTGGCCCGGGGCATGACCCGGTGGCGGACGGTCATCAGGAACACCAGCGAGCAGAGGTAGTAGGCCACGGCGACGGCGGCAAGGACGCCGAGAAACTTGCCCAGCACGAAGGTCGCCCGGGAGATCGGCTTGGCCAGGACGATCAGGGCGGTCTTCTCCTCGAGTTCGCGGCGCAGCAGGCCCGAGGCGCTGAGGGCCGCGATCAGCAGGCCGGAGACCCTCAGCGTCCCCAGCCCCAGGTCCCTCAGCATCTGCTGGTCGGTGCTTTCGTAGTCGACCGACAGCGTGTAGCCGGCAAACGGCACGGTGAAGATCAGCAGGCCGAACGTCATCAGGATCACCACCGTGTAGACCGGCTGACGGATCGTCTGGAGGAAGGTATTCACGCAGATGGACCAGAGCTTGATCATCGTGCACTCGTCGCCGGCAGGGCTTTGGGGCCGGCGATACAGGTCGTACGCCGGCCGGCGGAGAAAGTTTGCTCCGACGGGCGGCATTCTAGGGCTGCGCGAGCAGGCTGTAAATGCCCGGCGGGTCGTCGGCCCGTGACGGGACAAGGGATGAGCGCATGAAAGAGCAGAGGCGGGGCAGGAACCTGGCGCTGGTGGGGGCGGGCCTCCAGGCCGTCTTCGCCGTGGCCATGCTGGCCGTCGGGATCCTGACCGGGGGCAGGGCGGCCGTGGCCTGTGCCTGGTTCCTCGTCGGCGGCGTGATCGTCTGGCTGACCGCGGCGCTGCTGTTCTACTGCCGCCAGCTCGAGGAGCAGGAAGCAACGGAGCTCGCCGATCTCGCCGCCCGCGGCGAGGAGGGGGCCGGCCTGTTCGACGGCGGGCGCGACCTGGCGATACGGCCGGCGCGGGGCCGGCGGGTGTTCGTCGCGCGATGGGTCGTTCCGTCCGTCACGCTGGTGCTGGCGGGCTATCACGTCACGCTGGGCGTGCTGGTCCTGGGGGCCCTTCGGTTTTTTGTGGCCCGGGAGTCCATCCCGCCGATGGGGGACATCGGGGCGGGCGTCCTGTTCGCGGTGATGATGGGGTTTCTGGCGTTCCTGTTCAGCCGGTACGCGACCGGGCTGGCCAGCCGCACCGTGTGGCGCCCCCTGCGGGCGCCGGCGGCCCAGTTGCTCGTGGGGTCGCTGTTGACCGCCGCGGCGGCCGCGGGGTTCGTCGCCGCCTTCTGGGGCTACCGCGTGGTCGACCTGGCCGCCGCCTTCGCCGTGCCGATGATCCAGTTCGTGCTGGCCGCCGAGCTGGTCGTCAGTCTTGTCCTGGACCTGTACCGGCCCCGCATTCCCGACGAGGAACGCCGACTCAGCTACGACAGCCGCATCTTCGGCCTGCTGGCCGAGCCGGCGAAGATCGGGCACTCCATCGCCGAGACGCTGAACTACCAGTTCGGCTTCGAGGTCTCCAAGACGTGGTTCTACCGGCTCCTGGCCAAGTCGCTGGTGCCCCTGGTGGCCTTCGGGGCGGTGGTGCTGGTGCTGATGACCTCCGTGGTGGTCGTGTATGAGGGCCAGAAGTGCGTCGTGCTTCACTGGGGCCGGCGCGACGCGGGTCGGCTGCTCGCACCGGGGCTGCACGTGAAGTGGCCCTGGCCGATCGACACGGCGCGCCACTTCGACGTGGGGATCGTTCGCGAGCTGCGCGTGGGCGTCGGCGAGAAGCGCGAGCCGAGGGTGATCAAGGGGCGCGAGCTGCGCCTCTGGAGAGACACGCACGGGCAGTACAAGGAGCTGGACTTCCTGGTGGCCACGACCCAGCCGGCCGAGAAGCGAAAGAAAGATGACGCCCCGCCCCCCGTGCACGTGATCAAGCTGGTCGTCTCGGTGCTGTACCAGATCGAGGATCCCTACCGGTTCGGGTATCGCTTCGTGGACGGCGCGAAGCTGCTGGAGTCGGCCGCGTATCGCGAGATGGTGCGCTACTGCGCCAGCGCGACGATACACGGCACGGCCGGCGCCGGCGAGAGCGACCGGCCGGAAGCCATCATGACCGGCGGATGGGGCAAGGCCTCGGCGGCCCTGGAGAGACGGATTCGCCAAGCCGTCGGCCCGAAGGGGATGGACCTCGGCGTGAACATCCGGACGGTGAGGCTGATCGCCGTCCATCCGCCGCCGGAGGCGGCCGAGGCGTTCCAGGCCGTGCTGGCCGCCGAACGGGCCCAGGACCAGGCGCGATACCGGGCGGAGGGCGAGACGCATCGGATTCTCTCGGCCATGGCGGGCGACCCGGACTCGGCCCTGGAGCTGGCCCTGGCGATCGTGCGCGTGGAGCAGTTGGGCAACCTGGCCGGCGTGCGAGCCAACCGGGGCGACTTCGATCGGGCCCTTCGAGGCTATCTCCTCCACGCCTGCGCGAACCTCACAATCCTGAGGAAGGAGATCCATCGGGAGGCGCTGCTGGGGAAGCTGGGCGGCACGCGGCGTCCCTCGACGCGCCCGGGGCAAGAGCCGGCGGACTACGATCGAGCGGTGCGGGCCGCCGTCCCACAGGTGAGTGAGTCCGTGCGCACCCGGTTGGGGGATCTGCTGAAGGACAACTTCCTGAAGAGGCTTCGAGGCCGGTCGGGCACGGCCAAGGAACGTCTGGCCGAGGGGTATGCCCAACACCTGGTGGAGCTGCTGGCCATCCGGTCGGCCGGGGAACGCTTCGATTTCCCCGGCGCGCTGGACCGGGCGCGGGAACAGGCGGACCGGCTCTTCGCCCGAGCGGCGGGCCAGCCGGCCCGGGAGGTGGCCGGCGCCAACGCGTATCGGCTCCGGCGCATCATGGAGGAAGGGGCCAAGACGGACGCGTTCCGCAAGGAGTTGCTGGCCTACCGGGCGAACCCGAATCTCTATGCCTACGATCGGTGGCTGGACGTGTGGGACGAGGTCCTGCCCGGGATGATCAAGTACGTGCTGGGCGTGGATCGCGAGCGGGTCGAGATCCGGATGAACTGGGAGCGTCAGCGGAGAGCGATGGAGGGCGTCTTCGAGAAGCGGGGCGCCGACGAATCCGGGAAGGAATGAGCCTCCGCCCGCCGCGGCGGACGGAGAAGAGGAATCTGGACATGGCAAGACGCGGAAGGCGAAGCGGGAAGGTGGCGACCCTGCTGCTGGTGGTGCTGGTCATCGTGGTCCTGGTGGCGTGGATGGTGACGTTCCAGGTGGAGTTCACCGAGCACGTGCTCGTGCAGACGTTCGGAAAGACGACGCGCGTGCTGGGGGGCCAGGCCGACGCCGGACTGTACTTCAAGTGGCCCTTCGTGCAGCGCATCGTGCGATACGACGCCCGCGTGTTCATCCTGGAAGACACGATGAACGAGCTCCAGACGAACGACGAGCAGAACATCACGCTGACGACGTTCTGCACGTGGCGGATCGCCGACCCCGTGAAGTTCCAGACCAGCATCCGGACCGTCGCGGAGGCCCGCGAGGGCATCCGGGGAAAGCTCCGCAGCGCCAAGAGCGACGTGATCGGGCAGCGGAAAATGGAGGAGCTGGTCAACACCGACCCGAAGGGAATGCGGATCGTCGAGATCGAGAAGGCCATCCTCGAGCAGATCGCCCAGGAGTCTAAGGAGGATTACGGGGTCGAGGTCGTCCAGGTGGGCATCAAGACGCTCGGGCTGCCGGAATCGGTCTCGGACAAGGTGATCCAGGCGATGAAGGACGAGCGCCAGAAGGAGGCCGGCCGCTACAAGACCGCCGGCGAGGCCCAGGCCATGGCGATCACGGAACGGGCGAAGGAGGCCGGCGAGCAGATCCTCGCCTTCGCCAACCGCAAGGCGAGCGAGATCCGCGCCCAGGGCGACCAGGCGGCGGCCGACGAGTACAAGAAGTACGGCAAGGACTGGCAGCTTGCCGCCTTCCTGCGATCGCTCGAGTCGCTCAAGAAGGAGCTTCAAGGCCGGACCATCTTCCTCCTCGATGGCTCCGTGGTCCCGGCGGCGGGGTACTTCCGGAAGGGGCCGTCCCTGCCGACCGGCACGATGCCTTCGCTTCCGCCGGCCGGCAAGCCCACCACCACCCGACCCGCCAAGCCGGCGTCGAAATAGCCCACGGGAGATTCGCACATGGCGAAGGAAGAGCTTCCTCACGACGCGCATTCGGATCACGTGCACGGCCACGGACCCGACGACGGGCCGGAGCGCTACGCGGACCCGGGCGGCGAACACCTCGCCGCGGCGCTGCGGACGAGTTTCCGCCTGCTGGGGGCGATCATGGTCCTGGGGGTCGGGGCCTTTCTGGCGATGGGCTTCCAGTTCGTCCGGCCGGGAGAGGTGGCCATCCGAACGGTCTTCGGCAAGGTCGTCGGGACCACGCCGGAGGGCCTGGCCTACAACTGGCCCGCGCCGATCGGGCGGATCGAGAAGGTCAGCGTCGGCGAGCGAACGATCCGGATCGACGACTTCTGGATGAACGAGACGCGGGAGGACCAGCTCCAGCCGACGCTTCGCAAGCGTGCGATCCCCAAGGGCGGGCTCCGGCCGGGATGGGACGGCGCCTTGCTGACGGGGGACCGCAACCTGCTTCACATGCGGCTCAAGTGCACCTACGCCCTTCGTCGTCTGTGGGACCCGGCCCGGGAGATCGACCCGGTGCTGCGTTTCAGGCAGAGCATCTCGGATGCCAACGAGACGATGCGTTCCGTGTTGTGTGACGCCGCCATTCGCGCGGCGGCTCTCCGGACCGCCGACGGGCTTCAGCGGACGGAACGAGCCGCCTTCGAGGACGACGTGCGGAAGGCGGCCCAGAAGTCCCTGGACGCCATTCCGTCGGGCATCGGGGTGCGGACGGTGAAGGTGGTGAACTCGACCTGGCCCCTGCGGGCCCTGCCGGACTACGACGCGGCGATGCAGGCCATCAGCGAGGCCGAAACGCTCAAGAGCAAGGCCCGCCAGGTGGCGGTGGGGGTCCTGAACGCCACGGCCGGCCCGGTGGCGGCCCAAAAGCTCGTGGGCACTCTGGAAGACGTGGTGAGCCCTTCTTCCGCGGGCGCGGCGCCGAGCGAGCCCGGGGGAGAGATCGCCGAGAGAGACCTCATCGGCCAATACAACGAGGCGGTCCGGCTGGGGCGGACGGAGCGGGTCGGACGCCTGATCGATCGGATCGAGAACCTGCTCGTGAGCGATGAGCTCCAGGGGCAGGCGCGGCGGATCCTCCGGGAGGCGCGGACGGCCCGGTCCTCGGTCATTCAGGCCGTCAAGTCGCGCCTGGACCGGTTCCGCAAACACCTGCCCGCCTACCGGCACAACGGCGAGTTCGCCCTGAACCGCTGGTGGGTGGAGACGCGGGAGGAGATCCTCAGCTTGCCGACGGCGGAGAAGCACTACATCCCGCCCGGCGGGCCGAAGACCATTCTGCGAATCAACCGGGACCCCGACATGATCCGGGAGACGGACCGCGCGTGGCTGAAGTCGAAGCAGGGAAACCAGGGCGGGGCGGATTGAGGCGGCCATGGGCGAGCCCAGCGAAGCGGTAGTGGTGACCGGCGGGCTGACGAAGGTCTTCCGCGACTTCTGGCTGCGGGAGAAGGTCACCGCCGTGGCCGACCTGGACCTGGAGATCTATCCGAAGGAGGTGTTCGGCCTGCTGGGCCCCAACGGCTCGGGCAAGAGCACGACGCTGAAGATGATCCTCGGCCTGCTGTTTCCGACGCGGGGTCGGATTGCCGTTCTCGGCCGCCGGCCGACCGACGTGGCCACCAAGGCGCGGATCGGCTTCCTGCCGGAGGAGTCGTACCTGTACCCGTTCCTGGACGCGCGGGAGACGCTGGACTTCTTCGGGCGCCTGTTCCATCAGCCGCGAGCGCAGCGCCGCCGGCGGCTGGAGATGCTGCTGGACATGGTGGGCCTTTCCAGCGTCGCGCACCGGCGGATCGGCGAGTACTCCAAGGGCATGCAGCGGCGGATCGGGCTGGCCCAGGCCCTGATCAACGACCCGGACCTTCTGATCGTCGACGAGCCCACCAGCGGCATGGACCCGATCGGCACGAAGCAGTTCAAGGACCTCATGGGCACGCTCGCGGCGCGGGGCAAGACGGTGATCCTCTCCAGCCACCTCCTGGGCGACGTGGAGGACGTCTGCAACCGCGTGTGCGTCCTGTACGGCGGGCGGAAGCAGGCCGTCGGGAGCGTCGACGAGCTGCTGAGCCAGGACTCGCTTACGCAGTTGACGACCGACCGGCTGGACGAGGAGACCCTGGCGAAGGTCGGGGCCGTGCTGGCCTCCTCCGGCCGGCTGGTGCGGGAGGTGTCGGCCCCCAGGGAGAAACTCGAAAGCCTCTTCCTGCGCATCGTCCACGACGCCCAGCGGAAGCGTCTGGTCACGGGCGGCGCGGTGGCGGGGGGGCCGGTGGCGGAATTCCTCCAGGCCCCGGGCGAGGCCCGGCCCCCGGAGCACGCCGGCCGCGAGGTGATCGAGCAGCTCGTCGCGGCCGCCGGCGAGGAAAAGCAGGCCCCCGCGGAAGCCGCCCCCCCGGCCGGGGAGCCGGCCGAGGCCCCCAAGCCGGCGGCGGAGGTGATCGAGCACCTGGTCGCCGGCGGGCGAGAGACGCCCGACGCCGCGGAGTCCTCGCGGGCGCCCCGGGAAGCCAAGGCGCCTCCGGCGTCGCGGAAGGCGGATCGGTCGGTCATCGACGGCCTGATTGCCGAGTCCGACGCCGGGGAGGACCGGGGATGATGGGCGGCGTCTGGACCGTGGCCAGGCAGACGTTCTCCCAGTGCCTGCGGACCCGCGTGGCGGCGGTCTTCACGGTGCTGCTGGCCGCGTCGCTCGTGGCGCTGCCCGCCCTGATGGAGGGCGACGGTACGCTCGCCGGGCGAGTGCGGACCTTCCTCGACTACGCCTTCTCCGTCACCAGCGTGCTGCTGTCGCTGGTGGTGATTCTCCTTTCGGTCGGCCTGGTCAGCCGCGACGTCCGCGACAAGCACGTGTTCCTGGTGTGTGTCAAGCCGCTCGGACGGTGGCAGTACGTGCTCGGGCGCTGGCTGGGCGTGGTCCTCCTGAGTGCCGTGCTGCTCGGCGGCGCGTCGGCGGGGATCTACGTGCTGGCCCAGTATCTTCGAGGCCGGTCGGACCTGGCGATCCGCCCCGAGGACCGCCGGGCCGTCGAGAGCGAAGTCTTCACCACGCGCAGGCAGATCGCGCCGAAGCCGGTGGACGTGGACGAGGCCCTGGCGGCGCGAATCCGTCAGAAGAAGGCCGGCGGCACGTGGGACGAGACCGTCGAGGCCTACAAGAGCAACTTCCAGACCTCCCAGACGCGGGCGGTCGAGCGCCTCATCAAGGACCTTCGGTCGAGCGTGGTGGCCTCGGCGCAATCGGTCGGGCCGGGGCGCCCGTTGCAGTGGGACTTCACGAACATCCACGTCGTCGGCCGGCCCGTTCAGAGAGCCGGCGTCGCGCGCAGCGTCCTGCGGCAGACGGGCCTGATGACGGTCCAGACGGACCCGGACCTGGTGAGCCGGCTGGTGATCTTCGGGCCCGTGTGGGTCAAGGGGGTCGTCGGGCGCGTCGTGGGGATCGGCCAGGGCGTCTTCCGGGCGTCCTTCCACCTGGAGGACATGAGGTCCGAGCAGTTGAGCCGCGTCGTGCCCGGCTCGCCCGTGGAGGTCGTCGTCGAGCCGACGATCCAGATCTCCTACAAGGTCTCCGCGGCCGACCGGAAGGTCGCGGGCGCCCTCCAGGCGGCGTGGAAGATCGAGAATCCCACGACGGGGTTCGTCTACGACGTGCCGCCGCAGGAGGTCCCCCTGCGCCGGCAGGCCACCCTGATCGCGCCGGCCAGGGCGGTCGATGCCCGGGGCAATCTCCGCGTGCGGTACTTCAACTACTCGCGGGCCAGCGTCACCGTGCTGCACGACGACCTCGCCGTCCTCTACGAGGTGGGATGGTTCGAGACGAACTTCGCCAAGACCGTCGTCCTCACGTTCATGGGGCTGATGTTCCTGGCGGCGCTGGGGGTCTTCGCGGGCTGCGCGTTGTCCTTCCCCGTGGGCTGCCTCGTCTGCTTCGTGATGCTGTGGATCTCGACCACCTTGCGGTTCCTCACGGAGGCCATCTCGTCGGGCCTGGACTATCCCGGCCAGGACATGGTCTTCCTGTTCTACCTCGGGGACTTCCTTCTGAAGCTGATGAGAATCCTTCTGCCCGACCTGGTCTCGACGCTGGCGACGGACTTCATCGTGCGAGGCGTGGAGATCACGTGGGCCTATCTGGGCAGGACCGCGGCGCTGACGGTGGCCCTGCGGGCCGTCATCCTGCTGGCCCTGGCGTGCTGGGTCTTCCGTCGCCGGGAACTGGCCCGGGTGCAGGTGTAGGAACGCGCCGATGAATCCTCTCCGTAAGGCGCAACTGGCGTGGGGGCTGCTCGCGGCGACGTGTTTCGCGGCGGCTGGGCTCGTCCAGGAAACTCGCCGGACCACGAGCGACCTGTGGGAGATCGTTCCCGGCCGGGCCTTCCTCGTGACCTACCTCTGGATCCGCACCGACGGCCTCAAGGAGCAGGGCCGGTACTACGACGCGATGCAGCAGGCCGAGCTCATCTGCCGGCTTCAGCGGAAGTTCCCGGGCGTCTGGCAGTTCCTGGCGTGGGATATGGCCTTCAACATCTCGGTGGCCACCCATACGCCGGAGGAGCGATGGCGGTGGGTATCCAACGGCGTGCGGCTCCTGCGCGACGAGGGCATCCCGCTCAATCCCAAGAGCATCGGCCTCTACAAGGACCTCGGGTGGATCTTCCTGTTCAAGATCGGGGGCTACCTCGATGACATGCACTGGGTCTACAAGCGTCAGTTGGCCACGCAGATGCAGGACCTCCTCGGCGCGCCGCCGCAGGGGACCACCGCCGAGGCGCTGGCCGCTTTCCGCCCCGTCGCCGAGGCGCCGCTGGACAGGAACCCGGACCGCCAAGGGCGTCAGCTCATCCAGCCGGAGAAACGGGCCGAACTCCTCAAGGACCCGCGGGTCAAGGCCTGCGCCGACCTCCTGGCCGAAGCCGGGGTGGCCCTTACCCAGGACCTCCTGGCGGCGTACAACCAGTACAGCCTCGACGAGGCCGTTCGTGTCGTCAGAACCCGGCCTCCGAAGCCGGAAACCGACAAGGCCCTGGCGATCTCGAGGGCGATCAACGATCCCGCGCACGCCGAGGCCCGCAAGAAACTCCTGGCGTTCGTCCGGGCGCAGATCCTGTGGAACCTGTACCGCATGGACCCGCGGCGCATGCTCGCGCTGATGGAGAGGTTCGGCCCCCTGGACTTCCGGCTCCCGCGGCCGCACGCCATCTACTGGCTCGACCTGGGCCAGGACGTCTGCCGCGACGCCGCCCCCTCCGAGGTCGATTCGCTCAACACGCAGCGGAACCTGCTCATCTGTCTCCAGCAGCTCACCTCGCGCGGGCGGCTGACCATGATCGACCTGCGCCCGCGATCCGGCGGCGAGGACGTGCTGAGCCTCGAACCCGTGCGGGCCGAAAGCAACATGGACCTGCCGAACATCCGATTGCGGCAGGTCGCCGATCCGCGGTTCATCATGACGACCCACGCCGAGTACCTCCGCGCGATCGACAGGATCACCGGCGGCGACAAGAAACGGTTCCAGAAGAACCCGCTGAGGAACGGGCACGTCAACTACCTCGCCGACGCCGTCAAGATGCTCTACGTGGGGCACCGGCGAAAGGAGGCCCAGGAGCTGCTCGACTGGACCCGGGAGAACTACGGCCTGACCCGTGACAACTGGGCCCAGCGCCCCGTGCGCGACTTTGTGCTCTATGAGCTGCGGCACGAGCCCGAGGTGAGCCGGGACCTGGCGGAGATCCTCACGAGCACTTCGGTGCTCGTGGGGCTGGTCGCCCTGGCCCGAGGGGACAACGCGATCTCCGAGGAGAGCCTTCAGTTCGCCCGGGAGGCCCACCGCGCGTTCCAGAAGGGCCGAAACGAGCGCATGCGCCTCGTCGCGTTCAGAGACTACCTCCTCACCGCGGCGCAGATGCTGGTGGGCAACCCGCGGGCGGTGGGCTACAACCTGTCCCTCCTCGACCGCTCGCAGTTGTACAAGGCCCTCGATGCCGACGCACGGAAGGCCATCTACGAACGGACCCGCCGGGCACTGAAGGCCGACTGCGACGCCGAGGGACTAAACTTCAAGAAGACCTTCCCGCCGCCGGAGGGCCCCAGCGACGGTCAGAACAAGTTGCCGTAAGGCCGGGCGGCCCGGCCGGCTATCGCAACGCGCTCTCGAGCAGCTTGAAGCCCAGCATCGTCTGCGTGATGACGACCTTGTTGTTCAGCACGCGGATGGCGCCTTTGCCCTCCGGCTCCCACATGTCCGCGCCGATCATCGTCTTGATGGTGTTGATGACCTTCTCGGCGTGTTTCTTCTTCTGCTCGGCATAGGAGTCCGAGCCGGTCTTGCCCTCGGTGCGATCGGTCTCGTCTTCGTCGAAGATACTCTCCCCCTGCGTCGAGGACTTCCCGGGGTTGTTGTCGGCATACGACTGGAGGTCGATCCTCGGGCCCTTGTTGTCCGGCTGGACCAGCAGCGCGCCGCCGGCGTCGATGACGCGGGTGATCGTGCTCTTGTTCAGCGCGTTGCCGGTGGACACCAGCAGCACGCCGCGATCGACGACCCAGTAGACGCTGGCGAGCTTGTCGCGTTCGGCGTTGACCTGGTCGAAGACGAGGTCCATCGCCCTGGCGATGGAGATGTTTCGGACGTTGAGCGTGATCGGCGTGTCGGGGTCGACCCCGTCCTGCTGAAGGGCCCGCCAGTTGACGTGGAAGTTCTCTCTCAGGACCGTCTGGAAGAACTTCAGCGTGTCCCGGAAGGGCAGCTTGTCGAACTTCACCCCGGGCAGGCGGTTCCTGGGCAACTGGAAGCGGTTGGCCGCCCGCCGGCTCGACGCCTTCTTCCCCGCCAGCTTCTCGATGCCGCGGCGGGCGCCGTCCTCCATGAGGAGAATGCGGCGATGCGTGGAAATGATGACGTCGTCGGCGTCCGTTCGCCAGCTCAGGGGGTGGCCCCTTTGCCCGACCCGGGACAGGATGACCTCCAGCACCTGCCGGTACGTGACCTTCTCGAGCTTCACCGAGAGCCGCGTCTTGCTGGTGACGCCGGTCTTCTCCAGCGCCTTCCAGTCCACGCGGATGGTCACGCCGGCCTCGGCGGCGAAGTCCGTCAGCACCGCCAGCAGCGAGCCGGCCGCCGCGTGGCGGGCGACCTTCTGCTTCAGGGCCTCGTCGGGAGGTAGCTTCCGCTTCTCCCCCTTCGGCGCCCCTTCGGCACCGAGGCCCCCGAGGAACAGAACACCCAGACACACCCAACCCAATACGGCCGGTCGCTTCATGGCTGACCTCCCACGGCAGGAACCCTGAAATCGCCCACACTCGCCGCTGGATGGAAGCTATGTATAATGCCGTGTTCGGCTACGGCCGCGGAGGCCATCTACCCTCTATGTTATCGGATTTCGCCCGGCGTTGCAGAACTTTTTTCGCCGCCGACGGCTATTCTTCGAGCCAGTCGGCCAGCGACTCGGCGAAGTAGGTGATGATCAGGTCGGCCCCGGCCCGCTTGATGGCGGCGGTGACCTCGATGGCCGCGGCCCGCTCGTCCAGCCAGCCGGCGCGGGCGGCCGCCTTGATCGACGCGAACTCCCCGCTGACGTGATACGCCGCCAGGGGCGCGTCGAAGCGGGCCTTGACCGCCGCGATGACGTCCAGGTACGTCGCCGCCGGCTTGACCATGAGGATGTCGGCGCCCTCGTCGAGGTCGGCGGCCGCCTCGGGAACCGCCTGGCCGGCCGCGCGGTAGTCCATCTGGTACGTCCGCCGGTCGCCGAACTGGGGGGGGCTCTCGGCCGCGTCGCGGAACGGCCCGTACATGCTCGAGGCGAACTTCACCGCGTACGAGAGGATGCACGTCGTCCGGAACCCCTCGGCATCGAGCGCCTGGCGGATCGCGCCGACCTGCCCGTCCATCATCGCCGAGGGGGCCACCACGTCGGCGCCGCAGCGGGCGTGGGAGACGGCCGTCCGCGCCAGCGACTCCAGCGTCGCGTCGTTGTCCACGTCGCGCCGGCCGTCGCGGCGCTCGATGAGCGTGCCGCAGTGCCCGTGGTCGGTGTACTCGCACAGGCACACGTCGGTGACGACCAGCACGCCGGGCAGGTCGCGCCGGATCTGCCCCGCGAGGCGCTGGACGGCCGCCCCGTCGTCCCAGGCCCCCGAGCCGACGGCGTCCTTGACGTCCGGGATCCCGAACAGCAGGACGGCCCGGAGGCCCTTGTCCGACCATCGCCGGACCGTCTCCATGGCCGTGTCCACCGAGTGCTGGAACTGACCGGGCATGGAGGGAATCTCCCTGCGGACGCCGCGGCCCTCGCGAACGAAGAGGGGGGCGATGAAGTCGTTCCGGCTCAGGTGCGTCTCGGCGAGCATCTCTCGCAGCGTCGCGTGGTAGCGAAGCCTCCGAAGCCGGTTCGTCGGGAATCGCGTCATCGTCCGTCCGCTCCTTTCCGGGAAGGCGGTTTCCTGCGGGGGCCATGATACCGCCGGGGCCGGTCGGCGGGCCAGCCCTCAGCCGGCGCCCCCGGCGAGGAACTCCCGCAGCAGGGGATCCAGCCGCCGGTACCGCGCGAGCTTCTCCTGGTAGATGCGGTGGCGGGCGGGGTCCGGCAGGAAGACCCGGTCGCGTTGGGCGAACCGCTCGGCGGCCTCGTCGGCCGACGCGAAAACCCCGGTCGCCAGGCCGGCCAGGATCGCCGCGCCCAGCGTGCTCCCCTCGGTCACCCGGGGGCGAACGAAGGGAACCCCCAGGATGTCCGCCTTGATCTGGAGCCAGCGGTCGCTCCGCGCCCCGCCGCCGGTGGCGATGAACTCCGACGCGTCGATCCGCATCTCGCCCAGGGCCTGGAGGCTCTCGGCGAAGTAGAACGTCACCGACTCCATGATGCTCTTGAGAATCTCCCCGCGCGTCGTGCCGGTCTTCAGGCCCAGGATCACGCCGGAGGAGTCGGCCGTGAAGTGCGGCGGGCCGGTCATCTCGAAGTGCGGCAGCGTCAACAGCGACGTCGGCGCCTCGGGCATCTCCCGGGAGAGCAGCTCGTAGACGTCGTCGCCCGCGCCGGCGGCGTCGCGGTCGGCCGCCGCGAACGTGTCGCGGAACCAGCGAACCAGCGAGCCGCCCTGGTTGTAGAGGAACGAGACGTACAGCCCCGGCAGCACGTGGTGCTCGATGTTCAGCCCGCGGGCGAGCATGAAGGCGCTGTCCGGGATATGCCCGTACACCGGCGTGATGCACTCGTACGTGCCGATCCCGCAGACGGCCCTGCCGCCGCGAA
>Ga0307379_10007495_pt1 | contig 14827 bp, 12 predicted proteins | sample UN2MG_FD_202237 | JGI IMG/M metagenome (GOLD analysis project Ga0307379, IMG submission 202237) | Soil microbial communities from Risofladan, Vaasa, Finland - UN-2 | ecosystem: Environmental > Terrestrial > Soil > Coastal area > Acid sulfate soil | place: Finland: Risofladan, Vaasa | collected... | reverse complement strand
ATCGGTATCATAAGTAATCGTTACCTTAATAACATCGCCAGCAGGTTCTGAATATTCCTCAATACTAATAACTGGGTTATAAGCATCCACATCTCGCCATGTATCAGGAGCTTTAAAAAGTCTCTGAACTACCCATCTCTCTTCATGAAGCCGAACTTCTTCGTGATTTACATCAAAATATTTAGCGTAATAAGGATGAATTTCTACACAGACTTTTGCACTCTGGATCAGGACATAGTCTTTGAATGGTCGTTCGTCAGTAAGTTTATGCTTTTTACATAGGCCATCGGTTTTGTCTTTAAAAACCCGATGGCCTATGTAAATTGTAGCGCCAAATTTGCCTCCACCAAGTTCCTCTACCTCTGTCCAGGTATTTATCCAATGTTTGTTTCCTCCGGGTTCTTGAGCATATCCGGTAGTAAAATCTAAAGCCAATATTAAAAGTAAGATTAAAGGTAATAGATATTTTTTCATGTTATTCCTCCCACGGTGTCCCTTGCGACCAATATGATGTTCCGTCATAAACTATAGCAATCACTATTCCTTTGCCTGCACCACCATCTGTCCAAGTCGGCTCTGCTCCCAGCCATTTCATAGGCACAGGCCAGGTGCAATCCCTACCCCCTACGCCATCTTGAATTATTATAAGAGTTAAATGGCCAGGGTTAGTCGGTGCTGGGTTAAAGGTAAAAGTTTCGGCCATAGCACCATGTGTAAATTTAAAGTAATTTCCCAGTGTCCAATTTATAGTTGTAGTGCCATCTCCACCGGCAGTTTGTATGGTAAATCCGGCTGAATTTGCTCCAAAATCCCACTCCCCACCAGCTGCAGTATCGGTATTCTGGGTATGTTTTTTGGTTACTGCGTCTTCAAGATTCGCTTCAGTAATCGTTGCCGTTGTCCTGACTGATTGCCCAGTAGCTGAAGGCACAGATAATCCGGTCAATTTATGTGTCCCCATATTAATATCGGTGGTTAAAGTTCCAAGAGTGGTATCTGCTCCCGCTGTATGTTTCTTGGTTACTGCATCCTCAATATTCGCTCCGGAAGAAGTTATATCTGCTAAGGCATTCGCATTTATGCTCCCCAGAGCAGTAGTAACATTAGTTGCATCAGTAACATCGGCCCCCTCTTCGACATTAATAATCCCCAATACATCAGCTTTACCTAAGGCAGCAATCCCACCGGTGGCTGCCCTTCCCACTATCTTTGAGGTTGATATATTTAAAGCAGCAGGAGTATTGTCTGTGTCGGCATACAAGATAGTATAGGCATCGAATAATGATTTAAGGGTATAGGCAGCAAGCTCTGTATCTGTGGCCAAAGTTACTCCCCAGATCGTCTCTACTTTTGCCTGTGTATTAATGGCAGTCTTCAGGTAATATAGATCTAAGTCTCCATCGTTAACTAAAGAAACTCCCCAAATCGTTTCTACCTTGCCCTGGGTGTCTATGGCAGTCTTTAAATAATAATCGGCAAGGGCGGAAGCCAATTCATCGGAGTCGGTTATATCTTTAACGTAAATGGTCTCTAATTCCGAAAGTGTGTCTATTTCCGTTTTTAGATAATAACCAGCAAGAGCCGTAGATAATTCGCCATCGGTGCATAAAGTAACTCCCCATATGGTCTCTAACTCTCCCTGCGTGTCAATTTGTGTCTTCAAATAATAGTAATCAAGATTATTTACTGATTTAGTAATGAAGGCAGAAGTTGTATTACTATATAAACTCAAATCATTATTTACTGTAAAGTTAATGGCGTTTCCATCATCATCATAATTAACAGTAATTAAAATCTCTGTTCCACCAAGCATTCCACCCACATAATCTTCTACCTCTTCTTCGGTTAACTGGTATAGGTTACTTGAGCCTTCAGGCAGGTCATCGGTGTTTATTTGGTTAGTTTCACTTCCAAAGTCCAAATGAGTATCTTTTATTATATCGGCAGCATCCTGTATTGCCCCCACATCGGCAGCCGATAGGTTAACATCATTAATTTTATAAGTTTGACCTGTAGTTATATTAATCGAACCGGCATCATCAACAAAGGCAAGCGAGTCCTGAATCGTTTTATTATCTGTCCCATTCCACCTGGCTATGCTATGATCAACTGAAAATGCAGGTCCTAAAACGTCACCGCCACCGGCAAGGGTTGCAAACTCTAAACCATTCTCGGCAGCCTTGACCCTCACATACTTGTTTCCTTGCCCGGCATAATCAGCCGGGGTGTCACTTAATAATATAAAAGTGGAAGCCTCGACTCCCCCTTCGTCCGGTCTCCAACCCGGAACTCCATAAGCATCGGTTTTCCAAACTTGCATATTCTGTCCCGCGCCAGATGAAACCGCCCCGGCAGAAGTCGAAGAATTAACAGCTAAAGACAATTCCTGCACACTTAAAGATAATCCATTAGTACTTCCTAAAGTTAATTCATTGTGTAACTCACTGTCATTAGCTAAACTTACTCCCCAGATAGTCTCCATTTTTGTTTGAGTATTTATAGCGGTTTTAAGATAATATAGATTTAAAGCATTAGTTAATTCTGAGTCAGTACATAAGGTTACACCCCAGATCGTTTCCATTTTAGTTTGTGTGTCAATGTCTCCATCATTAACTAGAGCAACTTCCCAGATGGTCTCCACTTTTGCCTGGGTATTAATGGCAACTTTCAAGTAGTAATCAGCCAAAGCAGAGGTCAGTTCTGCATCGGTACACAAGGTAGCTCCCCAAATCGTCTCCATCTTCGCCTGAGTATCGATAGCAGTCTTTAAATAATACAAATCTAAATCACTATCATTGACCAATAAAACATCCCATATGGTCTCCATTTTTCCTTGAGTATTTATCTCAGTCTTAAGATAATAGTTGGAGCAAGTGATATCATCGGCGATTTCGTTATCGACCCAGGGGTAAACGGTGTTTACCCAGTTCCCCAATATCGTTTCATTCTCATCCAACATGGCTATTGAAGCAACATCTGATAATAGAGCACTTGAAGCAGTCTCCCAATTAGGCACATCAGTAGCCACCACAAATATTTGATTATTAGCACCGATATTTATTTTAGTCCATACATTGGCAGCCGAACAGTAAAATAAATCTCCTTTCGTCCCGATAGCAAACGAGACTAATGCACTATTCGGTATTGCCAAGGTGCCTCCGGTAGTCTTATCTTTCGGATATGATCCATCCATTTTTGAATGATACAAAAGTGTTCCCAAATCATTGACAATCTGTCTTAATTCGTTCGAATCCTCAAGGGCATCGGCCTTGTCAGCAATGCCAACAAAAAAGCCAGATCCACTTTGCTGGGTGAATGTATAATCATAAGCATAAGCGCATATACTAAGCATAAATACAAAAACTATGATTAATAATAATCCTTTTTTAAACACTTTAAATCACCTTCCTTTCTTATTTTTTTATAATCAAAATAAAAAAAGCCAGATCCATTAAGGTTTTTAACCTCTTAAAATCTGGCTCTCTATGGGGCTCTCAGTTATTTAATTTTATTTAGGGGTTTGACTTATCAAATCCCATCTAATATTGAAATTTATATTTATAACATTTAACTGGACATTTACCAATATAATTTAAAAAATCCTTAGTAGAATATGTAGAAATCCCGATTATGTTATTTGATGTGCATCTTTTTGCCAAAAAGCCTAATTTATTTAATTGCTTAACCAACCAATTTACATCGGAAACGGGAAATCCATAAGTAGCTAATTTAACATAAGGTCTTCCATTTTTAGGATATATTAAAGAACCATCCCCTATATAGTGTTGTTTTAATATAGTAGGATTTAATTTAATATCTTTAGGTATTATTTTTTTACCTTCTGGATAAAATTGCTTACGGAGTGATAACAATTCTGTATAAGAAAGAGAAGCATAGTTATAGATATAAGAGTTACATCTTTTATCATATCTTTTATATATTTTCCCTGATTGTTGTATTCCGAAAGATTTTAATGTATCCGATACATAATTTATATATTCTTCATATTTTGAACCATACAAAATCCTTGCTGAGTGAATAGAACAGGATTGTAAATAAGCATCTCCAAGAATCTCTCCTGAAATCCAATTAATTGCTTCTTGTGATAGATTGCAATGATTTGCCATAGCTTCAATATTTGAACGAACGGTAATGTTTAGTTTTCGTAACCGACGTCCTATTGTGGTTCTATCTACTCCAGATAATTTGCCAATTTGACGTATAGATAATTTTTCTTCTATATACTTCTTTTCTAACCATTCTTTATTTTGATATTTTTTTATCATCTTTTCCTTTCTCATCTTTACCATAATTTTGTATCTCATTCAAGATCATGTCTCTTAAAGACTTCATGGCAAACTGTGATAGTCTATTGCCTAATTCCTCCTGTATAAATTGCGTAAATATTTGGTCAATTTTGGTTATCAGATTTTCTATTATTTTATTCACTCCTTAAAATGGGGCTCTCGGGTTATTTGATTTTTAGAAATTATCTATTTAATATTTCTATAATTTCACAAATTGTTCCTATATTATTTTGTATATTATATATGAAATAATTAAGAATCAAATTCCAAACAATTAATAATCCACCTATAAATATCATTAAAATACCTCCTTCATATTATATCATATTTAAATCTTTAAAGCCGGCTGAAAAGACCTCATCAATGCGCCATTGTTTCATATATTCTTTTCTATCACGCATATTAATTACCTCAAAATAGTATCTCTAATGCTTATATCATAATACTTTCAGGCATTTTTGTCTATTCTTTTTTTATTATTTTCAATGACCGCTTCAATCTTATCATTATATTTTTTAAAAAAGTCAGGATAAGGAATATTTAACTCATCCATCAAATATTTAATTGTCTTTCGTAATATTTTTTTCTCACTTGATTTATTATACATCCTATTGATTTTAGATGCTAAAATCATTCTTCTATTGGTATTCTGGAAATATTGATACTTTTCCCAATCGAAAGGAATTATCTCTCCACCTACTACCTCAAATTTAGGGAAATTCCACCAAGTTTTCTCTTCTTTAATATTAAAGTATTCATAATCTATTTCCTTTGTATCTTTATCTTGCTTATCTTTTTTATAGATTATTTTTAAATTATTTTTAATAAACTTATCATTATCTGGTAATTCTATTAAAATATCATAACCATAAAATATTCTATTATTCATAGAGTAAATAATATTATGTTCAATATTATCTTCCTCAAAAATCATTTTCAAAACATTAATATACAAAATCATTTTAATTACCACCCCGCATTATCATCAAAATATTGCCACCCAACATATGGTGAATAGTAATGTAAACGATTATCTCCGTCACCTGAACCCGAACATTGGAGAGCAAGATCTCCAGAATGAGCCGATGGTGCGGAAGATAATACAGGCAATTGTAATGTTCCAGTATTATAAAAAGCTAATTCTCTAGAAGTAGCATAAAGAGACACTTTAGAAGAACCACTCAGATATAATATTGCTGATGAACCAATTTCAACTGCTCCCGCTGCCAAAACAATACCAGTATAAGCATAACCCGATTTATAAAATCTCAAACCTATCAGTCCATACATATTAACATCAAACAATCTAATTCCACTATCCTCGAAGTAGATGTCCTCGTTAGTCCCTCCACCACAATTAAACCGAACACTTTGCAATGTACCTACCCTAATATTATTAGCAGTAAGTAAACTTGTTTTTATAAAACCACCTATAATAATCGTGCTATCCAATAAGGCAGCCGATACCAAATTATAGTAAGCTAGAGCACCCGCATTTGTTAACCATGCAACATTTTGAGGATTAGATGCTGTTTTATCTGCATCTATTGGTGGTTTAGTTCCGGTTATAGCTGCATAGGCAATACTATCTAAAGTTGCTAAAGCTCCCGCGTCGGTTAAATTTGCTATTCCTGAGCCACCTGTTATTATAAGGTTACCTTTTATATTTAAACTAACTCCATCCCACATCAAATATTTATCCAACGTTCCAATGTGAAGTTTATAAGCTCCTGAGGTATATCCCATCCAAAAACCAGATAAAGCCGCACCATAAGTCTTACCTGTAGATCTTATAAATCCAGATGTATTTAACGTAATAGTTCCTGCAATAATCGTTCCCATATCTGCGAATATAGCCGATAATTGATTTCCATATATTTGATCTGCAGTAATACACTTAGCTACAATATCCCCTGCCCCGGCTTTATTAGGTCTTTTACCAATAGTAGGGGTCGAAGGAGGTCCCTCTACCCCTGCATGTGTATAGGCTGAAATTCTGTAACGATAATAAATCGTATAAGGTAAAAGTAAATCCAACCACATATTAGCATTTATTCTGGCTCTTTCGACCCAGGCACTAGTCCAAGTTTCTCCATCATCACTCTCTTGCCTCTCTATAATATATCCGGCGATATCACCCTCTGTCGCTCCTTCCCAGGTTATCTTAATCCCCGCCAATATAGCGGTGCCTACTGGGCCAGTTATTTGAGCTGGTGCCTCCTCATCGGTAGCAGTAATTTTTAAAACTTGTGAACTCCAAGCACTTCTATTTCCATATATATCTACTGCTCTAATATAAACTTCATACTCAATGCCCTGTTCTAAACCAGTCCAAATATAACTGGTATCAGTAGTAGTAACGTAGCCAAAGTCAGAATAAGCGGTCTTTTTGTATTTCAGTTCATAATGAGAAAAATCGTCTTCGGTATTGGCATTCCAGGTGGCCTTCAGCCAAGCTAAACCTGCCTGAGTGATCTCTCCCATTCCAGTAGACAAAGCTAACCCAGAGGGCATAGCCGGGGCTTCAGTATCCCTTTTTAGACTTTCGCTGCTCTGATATAATAATTGCAATAATAAATCTTCCAGTCCTTTTAATTTAGTGGCAATAGTAACCTGATAGACATAGTATATAACCTCTTCACCCGCTCCAGCTTCTACGTATGGCACTACTGCCTCTGCAGCGGGTTTATATCCTATTACTGCCTCTGCAGCGGGTCTATAAGGTATTTCAGGAAACTCGGGGATTTCAAACACCGTATCAACCCTCATTAATTCCACTATTTGAACTAAAAAGCTCTGGTTGATATCCCTTTTAGTGGAGTTAACGGTTATGATCTGACCGCTCTTGATATCGCTCCTGTTGGTTATAAAACTCCCTTGAATAACCGGATTGGCATTCTGCAACAGGTCAGCTTTGGCTGCATCTATGGCCCACTCTTTGGTGTCGATATTATTGTCAGTTATGCAATACTCAAATATACCGTCCCCGCCTTCAATAGATTTAACCGCATCGATAGAAGTCTGGTCATCCCATTTAATGATAATGGGCACATCGGCCCCATAAGTAATCACTATCTCATCACCATCGGCAGGGGTGGATTGATAAGTCCCCAGCGATAAAACTTTGGTAGTGGCATTCAGCATAAAATCGTAATCATCGGGATCGTCTACCCCATCCCATCCCACAGTCTTGCTTACTCCATTTAATTTTAATGATGGATGAGGTAAGGCATTGGCCTGGTATTTACAAGTCCAGGTTACGGTAGATCCGTCCCGAACAAATTATTCGGTAAAATCCAGGGTCTCATATTTTTCGCTTTTGACATAGACCCGGTTTCTCAATTGAGATGTATCAGTGTTGATTATTAAATCTTTATAATGTTCCTGGTTATCATCAAGCTGAAACGGAGCCGGGAAATCGGTCTTAAAAAAGAAATGGATGTCTTTATCATAATCTATATACCATTCGTAACCGCAAGTTTCGGCTATTTTAGTGATGGCCTCTGATACCTGGATATAGTCAAAGGCTATTCTGGTTATGGTAGGGCCGTCAGCCACATTGGTAGTGGTAAATCCTGAAGTATATTTGGTGATCATGTTTTTGATAATGTTCCCGGCTTTCTGGTTCAGATAGGATTCTATCACCAATTTTTTATCAAGGTCCCGGGTATTATCGATGCATTCAATCTGGTATTTCAGAAGATTAGGAGGCAGGAAATCCTCTTCTTTGGTCAAGATCCTTCCCGAAAATAGTTTAACAGCGTTCTCTTCGATTAAAACTTCTTCTCCGGCAATAGGGGCAACAGTGATGTCATTACAAATAAAAGCAAAGGAGGCAGAACTAGCCCTAGAGGTCAGCTCGTCAATTATACTTAATGATCTTGCATCAACATATTCAGTACGATCCAAGCCCCCAATTTTAACTGTTATGCCCATTAGTGCCTCCTCTTAAGATTAATCTTTCTCAATATCTCATCGCTTACCGTTGCAGCCAATCTCTTAATATCTATATCGTCAGATATTTTATTATCATGAATATCAACATATATTTTAGTCTCACCAAAACCTGCACCTCCACCATAACCAACTCCTCCACCACCTGCAAATGCTGGGGCAGGTGTAGGCATACCACTTGCAATTGCAGCTATTAAATTGGCTGGAATTGCCATTGTACTTTTTATAAAATCAGTCATTGGTTTAGATATTATATATTCACCTGGAGTTAACATAGCAGGAATTGTATCAGTTCCCGTGCCACCATTTGCTAATCTAGCAATGCCTCCCGTTGCCATCTTTGCTATTCCACTTAAAGCCATATTTAATTCTTTTACTTCACCACCAGTTGAGAACTTTGCAAGAGAAGCAATAAACGCTATTCCCAATATTAGCCATCCTACCCATCCCATAGATAGCAATGCAGATATAGCTTGTTTAGCTATAACCTCTATTAAGGCATTTATTGCAGCAGTTTTTACATCACTCCAAAAAGTTTTCCAAATCCCTGCCTTAGTAACCATATCATCTGACATATCCTGCATAGCTGTTTCATGTTCTTTTTTAAGATCAGAAATATTAGCTAACGCATTTGCTGTAGCTATATCATCACCGTCTATTTTTGCCTGATTATATATTGCTTGTAATTTTGCCATCTCAGTTGTATAGGTTGCTTCTGCCTTTGCCATATCATCTTTTATTTGCTGATTAGTTGCTTTCATAGTCAATAAAGATCTAACTGCATTTCCTATAGCATTAGAAACTCCATTTACAAATTGTTTAATTCCATTCATTATGTTAGTGGTAAGAGTTCCAAACGAACTTTTTAAATCTGCAAAAAACGTTTCCCAAGGTCCCTTATCTAGTGGCTTCGCTAATTCTAATTTCAGTAATCTTACCGCCTCAGCAATTAGGGCTGCATCAACCCCTGCCAATCTCCACGTCCCTGCTAGTTCATCTATTTGTTGCATACTAAAAGCTACTGGGTCAGTTAATTCTAATATTCTATCTGTAACAGCTTTGGTAGCATTTGTTAATAGTTCTTTAGATTTTATTGCTTCCTTTTCTGCTTCAGTAACTTTATCTATTCCTTCCAACTCTTTATCTCTCGCAAGATTTATGTTACGTATAGCTGTTTCTTGTGCAAGAATGCTTAAATTTGATTCTTTTACTTTTTCTATATAATCATCATATTTCTCATTTATATCTTTCATCTTTACTTCATAGGGAAGACGAGTTAATTCAAACCATCTATCTTCTACCATTTTTGTAACTTTTGCCACTTCACCCATAATTCGTACGCTATCTTCCTGTGTCTTATTTACCTCTTCTTGTTTTTCATTTAATTCATTTAATCTTACAATTTCTAAAGCATACCATTTATCAACAATTTCTTGAGCTACACCCTTATCAAGATAAGACTGTTTTAATATATCTAAATCCCTAATAGACACTTCTATAGCTTTATGAGTTAATGCAAATATATCATTCTCAATTTTCATTTGAGCAGTTGCAAGTTCTGCCGCTTTTGTTTTATCTTCTATTGCAATTTTGCCTTCTTCTATTTTTTTAGCTAATTCTGCTTCTGCTTCTGCTATTTCTTTATCTAAGTCTATTGTTTCTTTTGTTACATCAATCCCCTCTTCTTGAATTCTAATAAGTTCTTCCCGCCTTTGGTACAATAAATACATCCGTTCATTTATTTCATCCATCATAGTCGAGATCATTTGACCTTCTTCAGTTAATCGTCTTGACCGTCCAAAGAAACCTTCAGGTATTTCGTAGAATTTCTTTTGTAATTGTTCAGCGCTTTCCCCCAAACTCTGTAGCTCTGCATCTACTGCATCTAACTTCATTAATCCTAACTCTGCTCGAAACTCACGCATCCCCCCTACAGTATCTTTTAAATACTCTGATAATTTCTTGATTCCCAAAACTATAGCCCCGCCAACAGCAAGAGGTAACATAACCGGAGCTAATAATCCAAATCCAGCAATTAAGCTTGGTAATATTACAGCTATTGGACCAAGGACTGCTAAAGCTACACCTAAGCCAGCTCCCCATTTAACTATATTTTCTACCAATGGTTTATTTGCAGCTGTCCATTCTCTCACCTGACCCACCATCTCAGTTACTCTCTGGATCAAAGGAGTTATCATTGGAAGTAACGTATCACCTATTTCTTGTCCTAATACTGATATTTGGATCTTTGCCTGGCTAAGAGCAAATCCTGCCGCATTAACTCCTTCTGTCTGCTCTTTAAAAGCTATATCAGTAAGACCTACTGAGTCTCTCATAGCAGCTTGCTTTTCTTTAAATACATCAGCTTGTGCACCTGTTAGAGCTAAAGCTAATGTCTGACCTTCTATTGAACCAATAAATTTCTGTAATGGTACTCCCGTTTCTTCAGCAGCTTTAACAATAGCTTCAAGAGCCCCTGCTAAACCTAGATCAGCAATCATAGCCTCTCCGGTCGCATATTCCTTCTCCTCAAGAAGTTTAGTCATATCTCCAGTAGGGGCCATCAAAGATTGTAATACTCCTCTAAACTGTGTTGCTACCTCTGCAGCCTTTCCTGTAACTCCTGTTCCTGTAGCCATCACTGCAAATAAATCTTCTTGAGCTATCCCTAATTCAGCAGCTAGTGGAGTTACCTTACCAATACTGGCTGCAAGTTCGGGAAATGTGGTTTGTCCAAGGGTGACTGTTTGAAATGCCAAATCGCTAACCTTTTGAACAGCTTCTAAAGAAGTATCTCCATACCCCTTAGTGACAGCAGATAATAGATCAATTGCATCTGTAGTGGTTGCTACTCCAGCAGTAGCAGCTTTTGCAGCGATATTAAGAAGTTTAACGGTATCGGCAGTATCTCCAAAAGCAGATATAACTTGATACGCACCTTTAGCCAAATCTGTCGTATCTTTTCCTACAGCGACAGCCATTGTTCTTATTGCAGACTTAAGCTCATTTACTCGCTCAGTACTTTTAGGAATTAAGGTTGCTATATTTGCCACTTCTTTATTAAAATCAATTGCTGATTTTGCTACCAAAACAAAAGCACCAGTAATTGCAATACCAGCAACGCCAGCAATTTTACCAATACTACCTAATTTATTGGAAAAACTACTGACTTGACCTGTCGCATTATCTAAAGCGCCTTTTAATTTTGAGGCGTCACCTACTATACTAATTAATAAATCAGCCACCTAAGCATTCACCTCCTATAGGCATCCGCAATCAATCTTTAACTCCTATATATTTTAGAAAGCCTTTATAAAAACTATATTTTAATTCATAAACTTCCATAGCATCCTTCATTATCCAGTCTAGATCTTCTAAGGGAATTTCCAAGATATCTTTATACTTATACCCATAAGCAAGAGATAAAACTTTATATATTACTTGGAAACCCCCGGTATGAAAAACTTTTTCAAACCAGATAATTGAAGTATTGCTTCTTGTACTTTCGCAAATTCGACAATATCGATCATTTCTTGAAATTGTTCTATGGTTACATCTTTCATTTCAGGATTAAATTTCTTAACCGCTGTCAACATAGCATGAAAGCTAAAATCATAAGATGCCACTTCATCGTCTGCTTTGACCGTTCTCTTTACTACATCTAACTTTTTAAGATCAAACATAGATAGTGGTTTTACCACATACTCCTTATCCCCTATTTTAACAGGAGAGGTATAAACTATTTCCTTTTCAGCTTTCTTTTTCTTATTAGGATTATAACTATCCTTTCCTCCAATAACTCTTAATCCTTCAAGTACTAATGGTTCCGCTTTAATAACTTCCTTCTCAGTTTCTTGTTCGGCAACTTTTCTATCAGTCATTTTATATATCCTCCTCAAGATATGTACGGGGGATTTAGGTTCATCCCCTAAACCTTATTCTTAAATTCTATTAAGCTGCATATTCTGCAGTATCTTTATCGTTGATTAGAGTAGCTAAAAGTGGATAACCTGCAGCATCATATTTTGCTTTTGCTGTAACTCCAACAGAATGCCTTCCAGGTGCATCTGTGGTAATAGGCCAAGCTAAATATCTGACTAAAGGTAAATCAAACTGTAGAGTATATGGAGTGTTGGCAGCGTCAGCTCCAACTTTTGCACCCTGGAATAGGATCCTCATCTGTCGTTCTGTGCCCGCAAGGAATAAATCATATTCAGTCTTATCTGTGAAGTCCACCGTAAAGCTAACAGGTATCTCCCTGTAACCAGTCCTAATTATCTTTCTTGGTATAGCTGTATTGTTTAGAGAGTATTTAGCTACACATTTATTGTCCCAATTCAAGGCAAAACTTTCTAAGTCATTGTATCTATTTCCTTCTGCTACTCCACCCATATAAATTTTAGCATTTTCCCAGACAAACGGATTAGTAGCTTCAAGTGAAAGTCCGGTTGCATCTACATAACCTGCGTTTCCAGCAATAATTCCTAAATTAGCTTTTAGAATTTTATCAGTAGTGGAAAAACTTAGAGCCATCGTGTTAACTACACAACCTAGGAATTCATATGCCTGACCTTCATCCCTAAACACTTCTAAAGTATATGGGAATAATGGACAATATTTTGCACCACCACCAAATTCTTGTGCTAAAGTCTGCATTGGGGTAAATACATGCTTCTTAGCTACATCAGCAGTTCCTGCGACTACAGCTCGAATATCATCAATTTTAACCTTAATTTCATCCTTTTCATTAGCCATTAAAATTGCACAACTAATCGCGGCTTCCAAATCTGCCACGACGCCTACGGCAATAGTATGCTCATACCATTGTCCTGCTACAGCCATTGCGGGAATATCTACTACATCATAGCCTTCTACACCGATTGCACCAAGAACTGTTTCACTAACAGCAAACTGTAAATCACCAGCAATAAGGGCAACATTACATTTTAACCAGAATTTATAGTGGGTTGTAGCTGGTGCTGCAAAGTTAAAGGATATTACACGTGAAGCTATAATATCACCAGGAGCTACACTTAAAGTGGTCTCTATTTTAGATGCATATGTACCTTTCTTTTTATCAGTAGAATCTAAACTAGTTAATACCCCCTCGTCATGTTCCCATACTGTTTCACAATCACAAAATTCAGTTTCTGTACTATCTGCAGCAACTGCGGCAGCAGGAGCACCTAAAGCGCTTCTTAGTATATGACCTATACTTACAGGATGCACTTCTACTACAAGAGGGCCACCAAAAGCTTTTTCGCCTTGATAAGATTTAGGTTCGTCAAGCACTCCTCTTTGTATAGCGCTTAAAACATCTTCAATGTCTCTGGTTAATCCTTCAGATACAAATGGTAAGAATAAGTCATTAGCGCCTACTTCTCTTGTTCCCCAGGTTACCTCTTTCTTAATTCCTATATGTCCCCGGTTTCCTAAACTCATTTTTTATCAACTCCTTTCTTTTTAGATTTTTTAATTTTCTTTTCTACATCAAGTTTCAAAATATTAGGCTTATATTCTGATTCTCTCTTTCTCTCTTTAATCTCGTCGAAATAGCCGGAGTCTAAATATCTCTTTGCCTCTGTCTCATCTTCAATTATTACAATTGCATTAGGCTTGAAAACTCCAATTAGGACTATCTCGAGTTCCGTGTCTCTGTTATATTTTAATTTCATAATCTCACCTTCTTTTTATTCCCTAGTTACAAAATTTTGCCTTAAAGTTATTTTCATATCAATCCCTACTCCCCTAAAGGGATAAGAGTCAAAATCAAATCTGGTATTCGGAAAGTTAAAATATAAACATTCTCCATCCAGATCTATATGAGCCCCCAGGGCTTTCTTAATATCGAAATTAACATCAAGTACCCCTTTGGTAGTGGCATCCCCGACTATCTGTTTATCTACGTCGAATATTTTTACATAGGCCCAGATAGTGACGGTAAAATTTATCTCCATTTTGTGGGGCATGGTTACCGGCTCTTCCGGGGCATTGGTAGGTTCTAGAATAATACAGGGGAAGTTATTAACCGGAATGTTTTCCCTGGTCCCGGAATAGACAATTTTAATATAAGGGCTTAAAACAACATCCTCTTCTAAAATGGTTTTAATTTTGTTCCAAATTGTCTCTAATTTCATTTGGTTATTTCCTCTAAATATTCAGTAAAAATATTAACTATATTCTTTTTATCATCTTCCTGAAATAGTAAAAACTTACGCTGGGGTATTTTGGCAGTCCTTTCCTTCTGGTGAACGTGCATAGCAAAGACATCTTCCCCAGTGCCCGGATCAACCCAGTGCAAAGCCCTCGCTTTTACCGGGTAGATATCCCTTGCCGGTATCTTGATCGAACCGCCTTCCTGGTGTATCCTCATATAATCACGCCGGGTTCCTATCTGTACCTTCTGATTAGATACGACTTCATAGACGATAGATCCCTTACCCATTCCGGTATCCTGTAAGATCTTCGCTCCTCTTCCTTTTTTTCTTCGCATAGCAATAGTCATGGGGCTAAGTGGAGCCCATCTTTTAGGCCTGCCCTCTGCCCTAAAGTTTTTATCAATAGAA
>Ga0307379_10007493_pt1 | contig 14829 bp, 8 predicted proteins | sample UN2MG_FD_202237 | JGI IMG/M metagenome (GOLD analysis project Ga0307379, IMG submission 202237) | Soil microbial communities from Risofladan, Vaasa, Finland - UN-2 | ecosystem: Environmental > Terrestrial > Soil > Coastal area > Acid sulfate soil | place: Finland: Risofladan, Vaasa | collected... | reverse complement strand
GCTCCATCGGCGTGATCACGCCGTTCTGATAGTTCCGCTCCACCCGATCGACGATCTTCTGGGCCGCGGCGAGGATCTTGGGCTTGGCTTGGGGAATGCGCAGGTCGGTCAGGGCGAACGACAGCCCGGCCAGCGTGCTGCGCCGGAAACCCAGGTTCTTGATGCGGTCCAGCAGGCTGATGGTGGCGCGGCGGCCGAGCAGGTCATGACAATCCGCAATCACCCGGGCCGAGCCCTTCTGCGAGAGCGGGTAGTTGTAGAAGGGCATCTCGGCATCCAGGGTGTCGTTGAAGATGCAGCGGCCTACCGTGGTGAGGATCAAGCCGCTCGGCGGGGTCGCTTCCGGATCCTTGTCCTGCGCGTTGATCACCTGCTCCTTGGCGGTGCGCACGCGGATGGGGGTGTGCAGGCCGAGCCGCCCCTGGTGCAGGGCCATAAAGGCCTCCTCCGGCGACGCGAAGGCCCATTCCTTGCCCGGCTCGCGCCCGCCGGGCTCGCCGCTGTGATTGCAGGTGATGTAGAAGATTCCCAAGACGATATCCTGCGTGGCGGGCGTGTTCGGCGAGCCGTTGGCCGGGCTGAAGATGTTGTGCGTGCTCATCATCAGCACGTGGGCCTCGGTCTGGGCCTCGATCGAGAGCGGCAGGTGCACTGCCATCTGGTCCCCGTCGAAGTCGGCATTGAAGCCCTTGCAGACCAGGGGATGGATGCGGATGGCGTTGCCCTCGACCAACACCGGCTCGAAGGCCTGGATGCCCATGCGGTGCAACGTGGGGGCGCGGTTGAGCAGGACCGGGTGCTGGTAGATCACCTCCTCGAGGATGTCCCAGATGGGCTGCTCACGCCGCTCGAGCATCTTCTTGGCGCTCTTGATCGTGTCGGCCAGCCCGCGCTCGCGCAGCTTGCGGATGATGAACGGCTGGTACAGCTCAAGCGCGATCTTCTTGGGCAGCCCACACTGGTGCAGGCCCAGCTCCGGACCGACCACCACCACGCTGCGGGCCGAATAGTCCACACGCTTGCCGAGCAGGTTCTCGCGGAAACGCCCCTGCTTACCCTTGATCATGTCGGTCAGCGACTTGAGCGGACGGTTGCTGGAGCCGAGCACCGGCCGGCGGCAACGGTTGTTGTCAAACAAGGCGTCCACCGCCTGCTGCAACATCCGCTTTTCGTTGCGGATGATGACCTCCGGGGCGTTCAGGTCGATCAGCTTCTTGAGCCGGTTGTTGCGGTTGATGATCCGGCGGTACAGGTCGTTCAGGTCGCTGGTGGCGAAGTTGCCGCTATCCAGCAGCACAAGCGGGCGCAGGTCGGGCGGAATGACCGGGATGACCTCGAGCACGACCCACTGGGGCTCGTTGCCGCTCTGGCGGATCGCCTCGACGAGCTTGAGCCGCGTGGACAGGTCCTTGATCTTCTGCTTGCTGTTGGTCTTCTTCAGCGCGTCGTAGAGTTCGGCTGAAAGCTGGGCCAGGTCCATCTGCCCGAGCAGCTCACGGACCGCCTCGGCCCCCATCACCGCCCGGCAGCCGGTATCGCCGTACTCCTCGACCGCGCGGCGATACTCCTCCTCGGTCAGTAGCTGCTTGGGCTCGAGCTTCGAGGCGCCGGGATCGACGACCACGTAATCCTGGAAATAGATGACCTTCTCCAGGTCGGAGGTTTTCATGCCCAGCAGAGTGCCCAGCCGGCTGGGCATGGACTTAAAGAACCAGATGTGCATCACGGGTGCGGCGAGGTTGATGTGGCCCATGCGTTTTCGGCGCACGCGGCTGTGGGTGACCTTGACCCCGCAGCGGTCGCAGATCATGCCCTTATGCTTGGTGCCCTTGTATTTCCCGCAGAAGCACTCCCAGTCCCGCTCGGGCCCGAAGATGCGCTCGCAGAACAAACCGTCCTTCTCGGCCCGGTAGGTGCGGTAGTTGATGGTCTCCGGCTTCTTTACCTCGCCAAACGACCAAGCCCGGATGTCGTTGGGCGAAGCCAGCCCGATACGCACCGCGGAGAAATCGTTGATTCGATCGTAAACCGTGTCGGCCATCGGCCTCTACACCTCATCGTCGTTTTGTAGTGACTACGAGTCTTTGTCTAAGTCGTTCAGGCCTGTTGGGGGTCGCCGTCCAGCTTTCAGGCCGCGTGGTCCTCGGCCCGCATGGTCATGCCCACCAACCCCCCAAGACGCTTGAATCCCAGTTCCTCCAGAAAATCCTCTTCGGTACCCCAGGCCAGCACATCCACCCGCCGAACACCCGCCGCAAACACCCGATCGAGCACCCGTCGGGCCATCTCGGCGGCGATGCCGGCCTCGTCGTGCTCGATGCGGCCGTCGGTTCGGGTGACCGCCGCCGGCCCCTGGAAACCGGGGTCCAGCTTGCACTCGGTCAGGTAGCCGCGCAGCCCGTCGCAGACTCCACGGGCGATTCCCACCAAGCGGTTGTCCACACGTGCGGTCACGAACGCGACGCTGCTGCTCATCATGTGGCGGATCTGCTCCGGGGTCGCCCCGATATCGTGGTGGACGCGCTGGTAGAACTCCGCCAACTCTTCGGGATCGGTGTCCTGCCCGGTGCCGTACATCACCTCGGCCATAGGAGTTCTCCTTGCCCAAGACCAGTCCCCGATGCTCAGTGGGAGCTATAGCCTCCTTTTCTCAAGCTGAATGTTAAGCCCCAACCCGCGGATCTCGTTGCAGAGCACGTCGAAGGAGACCGGCGTGCCGGCATCCAGCGTGTTGGTGCCCTTGACCATGCTCTCATATATCTTTGTGCGGCCCTCGACATCGTCGCTCTTGACGGTCAGCAGTTCCTGCAAGACGTACGCTGAGCCGTAGGCCTCCAGTCCCCAAACCTCCATCTCGCCGAAACGCTGCCCGCCGGTGCGAGCCTTGCCGCCCAGCGGTTGCTGAGTAATCAGGCTGTACGGCCCGGTCGAGCGGGCGTGAATCTTGTCATCCACCAGGTGATGCAGTTTGAGCATGTAGATGAAGCCGACCGTCACGGGTTGATCGAGGGGCTGGCCGGTCCGCCCATCGTACAAAGTGACCTTGCCGCTGGAGGGCATCTCAACCAACAGCTCTCCGGAATCACCGGCGCGGGCCAGGACGTGCACGTCGTCGCGGCGCTCGCTGACGCGCTGATTCGCTTCACGCAGACACTCCTGAATCTGGGTCTCGGTCGCGCCGTCAAAGACGGGAGTGATCATCTGGAACCCGAGCACCGCCGCCGCCCAACCCAAGTGCGTCTCCAGAATCTGCCCCACGTTCATACGGCTCGGAACGCCGAGCGGGTTCAAGCAGATGTCGACCGGCGTACCGTCCTCGAGGAAGGGCATGTCCTCTTCGGCCATGATGCGCGCGATGACGCCTTTGTTCCCGTGGCGGCCGGCCATCTTGTCGCCGACCGCAAGCGTTCGCTTGGTAACGACGTAGACCTTGACCATCTCGAGCACGCCGCTGGGCAGCTCGTCGCCGCGCTTCATGTGATCCAGGCGGCGCTTACACTCTTGGCCGGTCTCGGCGATCTTGGGCCAGAACTGCTTTTGGATGGCTTCGGCTTCGGGGCGCTTGGCGGCCGGCTTGACCCAACTCAGCGAGAAGTTCTCGACCTGTTCGAGGATGACCTCCGGGTTCTCGCTCTTGCCCACCTTCTGCCGCGAGCCGGGGTCCACCATCACCTGCCCGGTGAGCGCCTCGATGTCCTCGCACATCCGCTTGAAGAGCCTGATGCGTTTCTCATCGCACTCGGCCTGGTACGCCGCCGCCTGACGGTCGACTTCCTTCTTCTGGTCGTCGGTGAGATGCGTGCGGCGGCTGAAGTGGCTGGCGCCGATGACGATTCCCTCCTGCCCGGCGGGCAGTTCAAGCGAATCGTTCTTCACGTCCTCGCCGGCACGGCCGAAGATGGCGTGCAGCAGTTTTTCCTCGGGACTCAGTTCGGTTTTGCTCTTTGGGGAAACCTTGCCGACCAGGATGTCGCTAGGCCCGACGCGCGTGCCAAGGCGGACGATGCCGCGCTCGTCGAGGTTGCGCAGGGCCCGCTCGGAGACGTTTGGAATGTCGCGCGTAAACTCCTCGCGACCGAGCTTGGTCTCACGAATTTCGATATCATGGGATTCGATGTGGACGCTGGTAAACGCGTCGTTCTTTACCAGCCGTTCCGAGATCAGGATCGCATCCTCGAAGTTGTACCCGTCAAACGTCAGGAAGGCGACGAGCACGTTGCGTCCCAGGGCCAACTCGCCACGATGGGTTGCCGCCCCGTCCGCGATGATCTGTCCGGTCGAGACGCGTTCGCCGGGGTGGACAAGCGGCCGCTGGTTCAGGCAGGTGCGCTCGTTCAAGCCGACAAACTTGCGCAGGACGTATTCGTCGGTATCGTCCACGACGATGCGCTCGGCATCCACGTAGGTGACCTTGCCCCCCTTGCGCGCCCGAACCGCCATGCCGCTGTTCTGGGCGACCGCCCGCTCCATGCCCGTGGCAATGATCGGCGGATCGGTGCGAATCAGCGGCACCGCCTGACGCTGCATGTTGGAGCCCATCAACGCCCGGTTGGCATCATCATGCTCCAGGAACGGGATCAGCGCTGCCGACACGCCGACCGTCTGCTTGGGCGAGATATCCACGTACTCGACCTCGTTAGAGGCCACTTGGCGTAGGTCGCCCTCAACGCGAGCCAGTAGCGGCCCATCCTTGAGCTTGACCGGGCGCCGCTCGCGCTGAGCACTACGATGCGTTCGCGCCAGGTAGTCCGCACGCTCCTCCACCTGGGGCAAGCTAGTACCACCCGAAGCGGGCTCCACGACATCCGGCGGGGCCAGCGTCGTGCGCATTTCCTGATCGGCCCGTAGCTGGACGATGTCGCCGTTGACCCGGCCCCGCTCGACCTTGCGGTACGGCGTGATCAAGAAGCCGTATTCGTCCACGGAACTGTAGATTGCCAGCGAGGCGATCAGGCCGATGTTGACGCCTTCGGGCGTTTCGATTGGACAGACGCGGCCATAGTGGCTGATGTGGACGTCGCGGACCTCAAAGCCGGCCCGTTTGCGGTTCAAGCCGCCGGGGCCCAAGGCCGACAGTCGCCGCTCGTGCGTGAGTTGCGAGAGTGGATTGGTCTGGTCCACGACCTGCGACAGCTCGCTGCGGCCGAAGAAGAAGTCGATCGCGCTGGAAATGGCCTTGGTGTTGACCAGTTCGGCGATCTTGCCGATGGTCTCCGGGTCCTTGAGGCTCATGCGCTCCTGGACGGTGCGCCGGAGTTTGAGGAAGCCCTTGCGCAGCTCATCGGCGGCCAGTTCGTCAATCGTGCGCAGCCGGCGGTTGCCCAGATGATCGATGTCATCCACCTGGCCCTCGCCGGCTCGCAACGCCAGGAGGTAGCGCAGCGCGCAGACAAAGTCCTCCGGGCGCAGAACCATCTCCGTCTCGGCGATGCCCTGCTCGAACTTGCGGTTGAGACGAAAGCGGCCAACCTTCCCCAACCGATAGCGGTTGTCGTCGTAGAACTTCTCCCGGAACAGCTTCTTGGCCTTGTCGAGCTGCACGGGGTTGCCGGGCCGCAGCCGAGCGTAGATCTTCAGCAAGGCCTCGTCGTGGGTGCTGCTGTTGTCCTCGGCGAGCGTATTCAGGATGATGGCATCGGCCAACTTGCTGATCACGTCCGCCTGCTTGAGCGACGATTCGCGGATTCGGGTGAGGGCCTCGCCGATCTGGCAGCCGGCGCGCACGAGCTCTTCACCGCTTTCCGGATCGACGATCGGCGCGGCGGCGTACGTCTCCGGCTTGAGGTCCCGGGTCCGCACCGTCTTCACGTCGTAGAAGGCGCGGACGATCGCCTCGTCGCTGCCGTACTTCTCATCCATGGCCCGCAGGAACGTGGTGGCCGGGATCTTGCTGCTCTGATCAATGCGGACCGCGAGCAAGTCCTTGCGCGTCACGTTGATCTCGATCCACGAGCCGCGCTCCGGGATGATCCGGCAGGCGTGCAGGGCCCGGTCGCCCTCGGCGGATTCCTTAACGAAGTCCACGCCCGGTGAACGGTGCAACTGTGAGACGATCACGCGCTCCGACCCGTTGACGATGAACTCGCCCCCGCCGATCATCTCCGGCATCTCGCCCAGGTAGATCGCCTCTTCCTTGACCTCCTCCTGATCCTTGCGGTACAGCCGGACGCGGACGCGGAAGGGCATGCCGAAGGTCAGCCCGAGCTCGCGACACTCGTCCGGGGTGTAGCGGGGCTGATCCAGCGCGTAATCGGCGTACTCCAGCGACATATTCCCGTCGTAGCTCTCGATCGGGAACACCTCGCGCAACAACGCTTCCAGCCCCTGCTGCTTGCGCTTGGCCGGATCCGTCTCCATCTGCAGGAAACGCTCGTAGGAATCCGTTTGGATGCGGATCAGGTCAGGTATGGCTACTGCGTCGCCGTAGCGGCTAAAATCGCGGACTTTGGTGGTCTGCATGCGGGAGGCCCTCACGGGGGAACTGGTTGTTGCCAAAACGGAATTCGCCCCCGGGCGCGCGGCGTACCCGTACTGTCACCAACACGATCGCTCGGGTTTGGTGCTTGCTGCGCGCGCATCCAGCTTCGGCTGCCGTCGTTGTCCCGTGCCGTCTAGCCCAAAGGCAATTTAGCAATTATAATCGGACTGGCCCACAGTGCAAGAGAAAAAAACGTGTTTTTTGGCCCCGCCGGGCATCCGTCTTGCTAGCCCACAACCCCGATGAGACGCTGGCTCGGAATCGACTACGGGACCCGCCGAATCGGCCTGGCGCTGAGCGATCACCGCGGGAGGATCGCCTCACCCGCGGCGACCATCAGCGCCTCTGGGACCCCGTCCGCGGATGCCCGAGCAATCCTCGACTGGGCCGGCGCGAATGAGGTTGGCGCAATCGTCGTGGGCCTGCCGCTGAACATGGACGGCTCCGAGGGGGCGCAAGCCAAGCTCTGTAAAGAACTTGCAAAGAATCTGGCCATCGGCGGCGGTCTTCCCGTCGAGCTGTGGGACGAGCGCCTGACCTCCTTTGAGGCCGAGCAACTAATGGCCGCCGCAGGCGTAAAACCCGGGCGGCGCCGGCGTCTCCGCGACGCCCTGGCTGCCCAGGTGATCCTCCAATCTTTCCTGGACGCCTGCTGCCAGAAGCCGCCCACTTCCGAGCCGCCCAGCGGGAGTTGACAGCACCGCCCTCGGCTCTCAGACCGGCTGTCGCAGCGATCAGCCTGCGCTGCCGTGGCCACAGAGAGAAACCGCAGGCCGCCAACCTTAGCGGATTGTGGCAACCGATGGCCAGGGGAGCTGCCCGCTTAGTGAGCTTGCCGGCCACGGCGAATGCCGAAGGAGGGACTCGAACCCTCACCCTGTTGCCAGGACGGGATTTTGAATCCCGCGCGTCTGCCAATTCCGCCACTTCGGCGAAGCCAAATCATCATAGCTCCCGCCGTGACAGGCGACAATCGGCATGAGCGGCCCGGGCTCCACGGAGCCAGCCTGCGCCCAACCAGCTCACGGGCCGACGGTCTCCGAGGTGAAGCCGTACTTTTCCTCGACGCGCATGGGCGGCTCGCCTTCTTTGGCGCTTTTGACCGTCGCTTCTCCGCCCATACCTTCCTCACGAGGCTGCTCGCGCATCAGAAAGTAGGCGGCCACGCCCCCCACCACGATCACCAACAGCAGCAGTACCTTCGCCAGTCTAGCCATGCTCGGCCCTTTACGCTGAATGGCATCCCGCCCGGGCCGGAACGCCTAGACATCCAGGTTCTTGACGTGAATCGCATTTTGCTCAATGAAGTCGCGGCGGCGCTCGACGTTCTCGCCCATCAGGATGCTAAAGATGACGCCCGCCTCAACGGCGTCAATGTCGGCCTGCTCCGGGTCGCTCTCGGTCTCGCCGACGATGATCTTGCGTAAGACGCGATTTTCCGGGTCCATCGTCGTCTCCCAGAGCTCCTCCTTGTTCATCTCACCGAGACCCTTGAAGCGTTTGAGACTCCAGCCGCGGGCCCCGATGCCACGGATCCCGACTGGGAGCTCCACCAGGTTCGCCAACTCCAGCCGCCCGCTGAGGGCGTTGTCAAGCACGAACACCGCCGGCGTCAGTTCCCCGGTCACCTGCTCCTCGCGCCGCAAAAACAGGTCTTTCACCCCGCAGCGGTAGTCGGTCAGCCCGGAGAAGCAGCGTTGCAACGGGGGGACCTCGGTTAACTCGTGCTTGACTACTGCGGCGTCCTCCTTGACGCGCTCCTTACGGTAAGCCGCGAACTCCTCCTCCGTGTAGAAGTAACGCTCGCTGCCGTCGCTCTGGGCTCGGATCACCGGGAGCCGGCCGCGATCGTAACGCTGCTCGACGAAGTCGCGGAAGACGATGCCCCGGCGAGCGAGGATGCGCGCGTGCCGCTCGATCTCCTCGATCAGGCGCAGCAGTCCGGCCAGCTCTGCCCCTTTGACCAGCTCCGCCTCGGAGCCCGATCGGCGGACTTCCAGCAGCGTTCCCTCCAGCCCGAGCTGCGTCAAGCGGTCGTTGAGGGCCGCATCGTCCAGCACGTACTCGGAGGTCTTGCCTTTCTGTAGTTGATACAGCGGCGGCTGGGCGATGTAGACCACGCCGTTTTCGATCAGCGGTCGCAGGTGGCGAAAGAGGAACGTCAACAGCAGCGTACGGATGTGCGAGCCGTCCACGTCCGCGTCGGTCATCAAGATCACGCGACCATAACGCAGCTTGGAAAGGTCGAAGTCTTCCGCTCCGATCCCGGTGCCGAGTGCCTTGATGATCTCCAAAATCTCATCGTGGCTGAGCACCTTGTGCAGGCGGGCCTTCTCGACATTCAGAATCTTGCCGCGGATCGGCAGAATGGCCTGCGTACGCGGGTCGCGGTAGCCCTTGGCCGACCCGGCTGCCGAGTCGCCCTCGACGATGAACAGCTCGGTCGAGGCCACGTCCCGACTCGAGCAGTCCACCAGCTTGCGTGAGAGCCCCATGCCCGATATGGCGGACTTGCGGGCCGTCTCACGGGCTTTGCGGGCCGCCTCACGAGCCAACGCGGCCTGGGTCGCTTTACCCACGATCCGTTTGGCCTCCGGCGGATGTTCCTCAAAATAGTTGCCAAGCAGCTCATTGAGCGTGGTTTCCACGAAGGTACCGACCTCGCTGTTGCCGAGCTTGGTCTTGGTCTGGCCCTCGAACTGCGGCTCCGGGACCATTACCGAAATGATCGCCGTCAGCCCTTCACGGATATCGTCACCCTGCGGCGTGGGATCGTTGGGCTTGATCAGGTTGGCCTTACGGGCGTAGGTATTGACCGCCCGACTCAGGGCGCTGCGGAACGCGGATAGGTGCGTGCCGCCCTCAACCGTATTGATATTGTTCGCGAACGAGAGCGTCGTTTCGCTGTAGCCGTCCGTATACTGAAAAGCCAGCTCGCAGATCAACCGCTGGTGGGGATCCTGGCGTTTGAAGTAGACGGGTGTGTGCTGGGCCTGCTTGCCTTCATTCAAGTGCTCGACGAACTCGCGGATCCCGTGTTCGAAGCGGAAGGTCTCGGTCTTGTCGTCGCGCTCGTCACTGATCGAGATCGTCAGGTTGGAGTTGAGGTAGGCGAGCTCGCGCAGGCGCTTGGCCAGGATTTCATAGTGGAAGTCGGTAGTCTCAAAGATGTCGGCGTCGGGCTTAAAATCCACGCGGGTACCGGCTCGCCGCGTTCGGCCGACGGCTTCCAGCGGGCGGGTGGTCTTGCCGCGCTCAAAACGGATCGCCCACAACTGTCCGTCGCGCTGAGTCTGGACCTCAAGCCACTCGGACAACGCATTTACCACGCTGACGCCCACGCCGTGGAGCCCGCCGGAGACCTTGTAGGAATCCCGGTCGAACTTGGCCCCCGCGCCGAGGCGGGTCAGACAGAGTTCGAGGGCGGACAGCCCGTGCCCCTCCTTGATGCCGACCGGAAAGCCACGCCCGTCGTCCTCCACGCTGACGCTGCCGTCTGCTTTGATCACGACGGCAATGTTCTTGCAGGCGCCCGCCATAGCCTCATCAATGGCGTTGTCTACCACCTCGTAAACCAGATGATGCAAGCCGCGTAGGGAGATGTCTCCGATGAATAGCGCGGGGCGCTTACGGACGTGCTCGGTCCCCTCGAGGACCTGCACCTTCGTCTCGTCGTACACGGACACTTCGTGGTCGTCAGCCATGGTCTCGCTCGACCCGCTCATCAACTTACCGGCTTCCTGGCCGGTTTCGGCACTGTCTGCCCAGCATCCCCGGCTGCTACGAAGCGCACGCCCGACGTCCCCGGAGCCAACTGTGCCAACTGCCGCCCCAGGCTACCTGCCTGCCGACGGAGCACGTCGTAGTATGCCGTGCCGCGCACCGCCACCACGACCACGCCCCTCTCGACAGACTCCACTTCCGCGAGCGTGAGCCACTCGGGGTTGGCGATCCGCTCCCAGGCGTCCTGTGCGCGCCGGCGGCGACGCAATGCCCCCGCAGCCCGCTCAATTACCGCCGGCACTACCGGCTGCAGAGTCTCTGCGCTCCATCCGGCGCCACGCCGGTTCTCCAGCGTCCGCTCGTATTGCGCCTCACCCACCCAAGCACTCCCTTGACCAGCACCTTATGACCCAAGTGAGACCGGCATCACTACGTAGAGGAAGTCACCCTTCTCACCTCCAGTCAGCACGCCCGGTCGGAAGCTCTCCTGCATCTCGAAGAAGACCTCATCGAACGGCACGGCCTTCAGCGCATCGTTGAGGAACGCCGGGTTGAAACCGATGTCCACCGGCTCACCCTCATAACTGATCGGCATCTCCACACGAGCATCGCCCTGCTCGGGAGACTGAGAGGTGATCTCCAACCGTTCCTGATTGAACGAGAGACGCACCGCCCGTGAGTCCTCGGTAGTCAATAGGGCTGCCCGGCGTACGGCCGCATGGAATTCGGCCCGGTCCAGCCGAGCCCGCTTGTTGCTGCCCTTCGGGATGACGTCATCATACTTCGGGAAGTGGCCCTCGACCAGGACGGTCGATAGCAGGCGCTCGCCACTGCGCAGGAGTACTTGGTTGGGCATGATCTTCACCTGCACGGCCCAGTCGCTTCCGTCACGCGGCGGCACAAACACGCGGTCGAACACGCCGAGTGCCTTACTGGGGACGATGGCCTCAAAGTCCTCGCCCTGGGCCTGCTCAAGCCCACCCCCAGCACGTGCCAGCCGCCGACCGTCCGTGGCCACCATGTACAACCGCTTGCCCTGCTTCTCCCAGAGAACCCCATTGATGGCGTAACGGCTCGTCTCGCGTGCGGCAGCGTAGAGGGTCAGCTCGATCATGCGGCGCAGCTCGTTGCCGTCGAGCATGAAGTTCGGCTCGTCGTCAAAACTTGGCAGCGGAGGAAAGTCGGCTACTGGTGCAACGAAGATCCTGAACTCGCTTCCCTCGCCCCGAATAACGCAGTACTTCTCGTCAGCCTCAAGCGACACCTCTACATCGGCTAGCTCGCGCGTAATGCCCAAGAGGCGTTCGGCCGCCAGCACAACCTGCCCCGGCTCTGTCACCGAGACCCCAGGCACCCTGAGGCGCAGGACGGCTTCCCCATCCGTGGCGCCTAGCTCAAGGCTGTCCTGCTCGGCGCTCAGCTTCACACACCTGAGAATCTCCTTCGTCGTGCGCCCTCCAGTAAGCGTGGCCACGGCGCTGAGCGCTTCCTGAAACTCCTGTCTTGGCAGTATCGCTTTCATGACCTCACAGCCCACTACTCGCCTTGGATACGTCACGCATGCCGCCCGGCCGCGTCCAACCACGCCGGTAGCTACATTTTTACCCTGCCGCGGCAACTCTCGCCAGTCCCATACCCCGGCAAGGGGCCCTATTCGCCCCTATCAGCGGTCATGGCCCAGTACGCCCGCATCCCACATCGCGGCCCAGCCCAACTCACACCAAGACGACCGGCATTTGCCCTGCCTGCCTGGCGTATTACTGCTAATAGTTGAATTGTTTCATCCTCATCATCTTAAGGGCTGTCGGTTCTGTTTGCTGTGGGCTAGGGGGTGCGGTAACTATCGGCGTCCACAGGGGCAACGAGCTGAGGGTGGCTGTCAGGGGCGCAGGCCTGGACATGGCGCGGCGTGAGGCCGTTGACAATTGGGTGGCGATAACGGACTGGTCGGTGCAGCTGGTCCAGGTTTATCCAGTGGTGGTGGTCAGGAGAGCATCGACCTGTCAGCGGCGCGCCAACAACTCGTGCGTGAGGTGTGATAGGATCGCCGTAGTGGCTTTGTCACGTTGGTGCTTGAGGCTGATCATGCGTTCGGCGTGGAGGACGGTGGAATGGTCGCGGCCGCCAAAGTGTCCGCCGATCTCTTCGAGGCTGAGTGGGGTAAGCTTGCGGGCCAGGTACATGCCGACTTGGCGTGGAAAGGCCACCGACCGCGAGCGTTTGCGGCTGAGTAGCTCAGAGAGTCGGATGCCAAAGTGCTGGGAGACGGCGTGGAGAATGTCGCTGATCTGAAGGGGACGGCTAGGGTAGGGCTCAAAACCGTCAAGTGCCTCGCGGGCGGTTTCTACCGTCATTGGCTTCCCGTTAATCTGGGTCTCGGAGATCAACTTTGTTAGGGCACCCTCTAGCAGGCGGATATTTGACTCGACGCGTTCGGCGATGAAATCGAGCACGTCGTCGGGGGCTTCGCAGCCTCGCAGCCTCGCTTTCTTTTGGAGAATGGCGTGACGGGTCTCGCGGTTAGGTGGGTCGATCTGGGCGACCAGGCCCCAACTGAAGCGGCTGACCAGCCGATCCTCAAGGGTGGGGATCTCGGAAGGGGGCGAATCGGCCGACAGAACGAGCTGGCGGCGGCTCTGATAGAGCACATTGAACGTGTGGAAAAGTTCCTCCTGACTGGATTCTCGGTTGGCCAGGAACTGGACGTCGTCGATAGCCAGCACGTCGGCCTGACGGGCCGCATTGCGGAACTGCTGTAGCTGGCCGGTCTCAATGGCGCGGACGAAATCGTTGATGAAAGTCTCGCAGGAGGCGTAGACAACCCTGAGGGGCGGGTCAGCCTGAAGAAGTTCGGCGCAGATGGCTTGCAGCAGGTGGGTCTTGCCCAGCCCGGATGGCCCGTGAACGAACAGCGGATTGTAGAGGGTGCCTGGCTGTCCGCAGACGGCGCGGCAGGCCGCGTGGGCCAGCCGATTGGATGGGCCGACCACGAACTGCTCAAAGCTGTAGTCTGGGCTGAAGGGCATCTCGCTCAGCCCACGTGGGTGCTCAGGGAAGGCACCGAGCTGGCTGTCCTGGGCTGAGGGGATGAAACGCACCGATACCAGGCGACCGGTGAGGTCCATGGCCGCCTGGATGAACGGTTGGGTGCACTGGTTGCGGAGATAGCACAGCTGGGTTGCTTGCGGGGCTTGAACCTGCAGTTCCCCGCCCTCAAGCCGCCCCGGCGTCAGTTCTTCAAACCATGATCGGTAGAGGTCCGGGTATTCGCCCCGCACCATCTGTAATAGCTTGTCCCAGTGCAGCGCTTGCTCTGGCAGCATCGATCTCCCGCCGGATCCGCGCACAGCCACCTACGCTTTAACCGTGCGTAGGCTTAGGTGCCCAGGATCTCCGTTCCATTCGTCTCCGGTGCTGGCCCGCACGGCGACTCGGTGAACAGCTCTCGAAGTAGCGAGGTCGCGTAGCAGCCGCGCGGCAAGGCGAACGTGAGTTCAAGATAGGCTTCGTGTGCGGTTGCGCCAAGTCGGATATCGGCATTGGCCGGCTGGAAGCGCAGGGGGCGGCGAGCCCCCTTCACGCGCAGCGGGCCGCTGCGGAAGCTGCTCCGTGACAGGTTATCCGTAGCCAGCACCTGTGCTTCGAGCTCGCCGGGATAACCGCTCGCCTCGGTCATGCGGTAGCCAAATAAAGGGCCCGAGGGGCTGACCTGGAAGCGATCGGCACGTGGTTGTTCCAGGGCAGCCTCCTGGACGCGGAAGACCGCACCCGAGGCGTGCAGGTAGGCCAGGTCGCCGGCGTACAGGCGGTCCAGGCCGGACGGTAGGCGAACCGCTACCACGTGGTTGAACAGGTATGACTGGTACGCGGATACGTAGAAGCGTCGGGTTGCCTTGTCAATCGCCGCGAACCCGCGGAGTTTCCTGCCGTCGCCGTGTGCCAGAGCCTTCAGAGCCCGGCGCTCGTCGCGGAACATGCCCGGCCAGCGGCGAGCTGCCTCCAGGTACTGTGCCTTTTCATATAGCTCTCGGGCTCGGCGGATGTCGCCATGGTCGCGCTCTGAGGGGCGTCCAAGCACGAGGTCGAGCGCCTGCTGGGGTTGACCGCGCAGCATCGCTAGGCCGACAGCCCAGGTGTCCCCGCGCCCGCCGAATCGCTGCTCTCCGAAGTAGTTTGGCACGCCGCGGCGGACGAGCTCCGCTAGGCCATCCTGGAGCTCGGCGAGGCGGTCCAGCTCGGTCTGACGGACGCGGATAGTGAAGCGGTTGGCATTGAGGTGGCCAAGCCGCAGCTTGTTCGTGTGGCGCGTGACTTCGAGGATGCGCAGGCGGGGGATCTGGAGGGCCGCAACCTGCTTGGGGTCGACGTGCTCCAACGACATCCACTGGCGTGTCAGTGCGCGGGCGTCTTTCAGGCCGGCGTAACCGATGTCGCGGCGACGAACGTCGAGTGCCCGGGCGATGTCTGCCGCGGCCTGCATCGTGCTCAGGCCGCGCTTCTCGACGAGGAAGTAGGTGTGCGTTCCACTTCCGTCGGCCGGGTATAGAGGGAGCTCTTCTACCACGAAGTCTTCGTAGTCGGACTTGATCAGCCCTTGTGCGGGGGTGAAATCCTGGAGCAGTCGGGGC
>Ga0307379_10007492_pt1 | contig 14830 bp, 8 predicted proteins | sample UN2MG_FD_202237 | JGI IMG/M metagenome (GOLD analysis project Ga0307379, IMG submission 202237) | Soil microbial communities from Risofladan, Vaasa, Finland - UN-2 | ecosystem: Environmental > Terrestrial > Soil > Coastal area > Acid sulfate soil | place: Finland: Risofladan, Vaasa | collected... | reverse complement strand
ACCTGATGTTTCTTGGCGGCCCAGCAAAGAACAGCTCCGGAGCGTTGGCTCCAACCGGCTTGGCGAACCGGCCGACGGGAGCGCCAAGCAAGAAACATTCGCACTCAAGCCTTCTTAAAATCGTGTTAAAAAATAATCCTTGGCGCTCTTGGCGTCTTGGCGGTTCTCCGGTCCGTTTATTTTGGACAGCACTGTTCGCCCATGTACTTTCACGCCGCGGTTATTTTTCGGTCAAGGGCAAGATAGCAACGAAGCCGGGCGCGGTCAACACGGCCGGCTGTTGGTTGAACCGCCCGTTCACCCGTGCTAACTTTTGTAACTCATTCCCGGAACGCGAAAAAACGCGGACGCGTTGGGAGCGGAGGAGATCGGTAATACATGAAAAGAGCGGCATCGGCGGCATTCTGCTTGTTTCTGGCCATGCTATTTCCATTTTTTGCCCGCGGTCAGGGGCGGTTCACGGAATATGATTTCAGCGTGAAGGGCGACATCAACGACGTGATCACGGAGGACTTGAACGGTGACGGATTGAAGGAGCTGATCGCGATCCACACGGACACTTCCACCACTCCGCCGACGCGTTTCATCACGATCTTTTGGCAGGGCCAGTCCGGTTTCGACGTCAAGAATAAATACATGTGGAGGGTGCCGCCGGAGGTGGCGGCGACGGACGTTGGCGACGTGGCGGCGGAGCCGGGTCGGGAGCTGGTGTTCATCACGGAGAAGGGCATTTATTACGCGGGCACTGCCGGGGGCAAGGTGGGGGAGCTTAAGCAGATATTCAAGACGCAGTCGGTGGTGGCGATAGCGTATGACCGGAGCGTGCCTTACTACAATTTCGTGCGGGACTACACGGGCGACGGCAAGGACGACATCCTGGTGTGCGGTTTTTACGACGCGCTGGTGGCGCGCCAGGTTGACGGGTACCAGTTCGTGCGGGACGAGATCCAGCTTCGGCCGGGCATGGAGATCATGGCGTTCGACATGCACTTCATGACCGGGAGCCAGGAGCACCCGCTGTTCCGGGTGGCGTATTACGTGCCGCGGGTGTTTTCGGAGGACGCGAACGGCGACGGGCTGGTTGACCTGATCGCGAACTTCAGGAACGAGGTGTACGTGTTCGCGCAGGGGCCCGAGGGGTTTATCGCGGCGCCGGCCAAGCATTACAGCATCAAGATCTACGAGGAGGAGCCGTCGGGCCGGCGGCAGGGGCAGTTCCCGAACATCGAGTTCGCGGACCTGGACGGCGACCGCAAGATGGACATGGTGGCGTCCCAGATGAAGGGCGACTTCGGCAACATGCAGTCCAAGACCTACCTCTACCTGGGCAAGAGCGACGGCGCCGCCAAAAACAAGCCCGACCTGGTCTTCAACACGGTGAAGCCGGCGTTCGGCGTTTACATCCACGACGTTAACAAGGACGGGCTGCTTGACCTGGTGATGCCCACGTTCGACATCAATTTATGGAACACGGGCAAGGTCCTGGTCACGGGCGACATCACGGTGGAATGGGACTACTTCGTGCAGAAAAAGGACCGGAGCTTCAGCGCGGACCCGGACCGCGTGGTCCCCACCAACCTCAAGTTCAACATCGGCAAGTTCCGGCTGGAATCAGGCATCCCCAACGTGTTCGGCGATTTCAACGGGGATGGGTATCCGGACCAGGCGCTGGGCGAGTCGAAGGACGTGCTGGTCATCACCCTGCGCGACGGCCTGGGCAACGTGCTGCCGATCAGCGAGCGCATCACCGTTCCGGTCTCCATCATCACCCGGGCGGCGGACCTGAACAACGACGGGCTGTCCGACCTGGAGATCCACTACATGGAGGACCCGGAGCACGCCAGCGAGCTTCGGGTCTTCATCAACAAGGGGCCGTGGAACCAGTGAGCGCGGCGGGGCTCTTCAGCGCTCCTTGATAGTGAGAGGCGGCCTCCGGCTGGCGATCCTTCGGCTTATCTGTTCAGAGAACTTCAAGACAGGATTACACTCTTGTCCAAAATAGGCCGTAAGAAAACCGCCAAGACGCCAAGAACGCCAAGGGTCGCCAAGTAAATCATGATGTTTCTTTGCGGCCCGGCAAAGAACAGCTCCGGAGCGTTGGCTCCAACCAGCTTGGCGAACCGGCCGACAGGAGCGCCAAGCAAGAAACATTCGCACCCAAGCCCTCTTAAAATCGTGTTTAAAAATAATCCTTGGCGCTCTTGGCGTCTTGGCGGTTCTCCGGTCCGTTTATTTTGGACAGCACTGACAGGATTAACAGGATTTACAGGATGTTCAGAATAGGCCTCTTGTTTTTTCACCCGTAAATCCTGTTAATCCTGTCTGAAAGAATTTTCATGATTTCAGGGCGGCAGCCTCGCGGTATGATTGACTGCGGGCGTGGTCGCCCGGCGGAGCCGGCCTCCCACGTTATTTTCTGAACAGTCCCGGCTCATGCCCGCGGATGAACGACTCCAGCGCCCGGCCCGTGAGCTCGTGGGCAAAGGCCGACGGGTGCGGGTCGTCCGCGGAAATGGTGAGGACCGCGCGCGGATGGGCCGCGAAGACCGGGTATAGGTCCAGCGCCGCGAAGCCGTCCGCCCGGGCCGCATGGGCCACCTGCTCATGCACGTCCGCGTAAGGGTAGGCGGGCCCATCGGAGACGGACAACTCGGGAAAGATCATGACGGCCACCGGCACGCCGCGCGGCCCGGCCCATTGAGCCAGCTCCCGGAACGAATCAATCACCGAGCCCCGGCAAGCCGGGTCGCGGTGCAGGTAGCGCACGTAATCTCCGCCCCCGTACTTCCAGATGTCGTATTTCCAGAGGAGCTTGCGCGCGAGGCGCAGCAGGGATGAATGCTGCCACCAGGCGGGACGCAGATATGCCAGGCGCAGGGGCTGGGTGGGGTAAATGTCGGGATCGTTGAGCACGTATCCGATGACGATGAGGTCCGGATTGAGCGGCGCGCCGCGGGCCAGGAACAGTGTTGCCTCGTCGCGGGAGTTGTATCCGCTCACCGCCATGTCAATGACCTGGAAGCGGGGGCCGTCCGCGTTGAGGCGGCGCTCCAGGACCCGCGGCCAGGTCTGGTCCTGCCTGACGCCCCAGCCGAAGGTGACGGAGTCGCCCAGGGCCGCGATGCGCCGGACGCCGTCCGGCTTTTCGATGGTGATCTCGGGCGAGCGCATGCCGAGGCGGTTGGTCCTCACCTCTACTCCGAAGACCGTGGCGTCGAGGTTAGGCTTCAGCTCGTAATCCAGTCCGGGGACGGAGGAGCGCTGGTGGAGGCCCCGGCTCCAGCCGCGGCCCAGCACGTCATACCCCGGCTCCCAGTCGAGGGGCCGGTGAACGGCGCGCAGGAAACCCTCGCCGGCCGCCAGACCGAGCAGGAGCGCGGCGAGGGCCAGGAGGACCTTGTGTGTCTTTGCGCCGCTGGATCGGCGCGGCGGTCCGGGCGGCTCTGTCGGATTTGTGCTCATCCGGAAAATATTGAAAACTATTATAGCACCGGGCAGTGACAGGGTTGAAGTGGACATGGATGGGGCGCGGGACAAGAGTGTCCCGCCTGCCATTGAAGTGGAGGGAACTTGAGCGGGTTTTTGAAGGAATTTTTCGAGCCGCGGGGCGTGGCGCTGGTGGGGGCGACGCGGACGCCGGGGTTCGGCTACGGCATTCCGCTGATGCTGAAGGGGCAGGGCTGGGGCGAGAGGCTTTACCTGGTGAATCCGTCGGCCACCGAGCTGCACGGGATGAAGGTGTATCCGCGGGTGGCGGACGTGCCGGACCCGGTGGACCTGGCGGTGGTGATCGTGGGAGCGGCCGCGGTCCCGGGGGCGCTGAACGAGATCGGCGCTCGCGGCATCCGGAGCGTGGTCATCGAGAGCGCGGGTTTTGCCGAGGCGGGGGACGAGGGCCGGGCGCTGCAGGAAAAGGCGCTGGCCGTCGCCCGGGAGCACGGCATCCGCGTGATCGGGCCGAACTGCGTGGGCGTGGTCAACACCAAAAACCGCTTCACCACCGTGGAGATCATCGAGGAGGCGCTTCAGCCCGGCAACGTCGGCATCATCGCCCAGAGCGGCGTGTTCGGCAACGTCCTGCTCGACGGGCTCCACGAGCGCGGGCTCCACGTGGCCAAGGCCGTGACGCTCGGCAACAGGATGGACGTGAACGAGTGCGACGTGCTCGACTACCTGCGCCACGATCCCGACACCCGGGTCATCATGATGTACCTGGAGGGAGCGGCGGACGGAAGGCGGCTCATCGAGACGCTCGGCCGCGTCACCCGCGATAAGCCGGTGCTGGTCCTGAAGAGCGGGCGCACCGGCGCGGGCCGGGCCGCCGCCGCGTCCCACACCGGGAGCATGTCCGGGGAGGACGCGCTTTATGACGCCGCGTTCGCGCAGTCCGGCGCCATCCGGGCGCAAAGTCTCGAAGAGCTCCTGGGCTTCGCGCGCGTGTTCGCCACCCAGCCCCTGCCCGCGGGACCGCGCCTCGGGGTGGTGACCTCCAGCGGCAGCCTGGGCGCGCTCGCCGCGGACGCCGCCGTATCCGCCGGACTCGAGCTGCCCGCGCTCTCGGCCGCCACCGCTCAAAAAATGCGGGAGGGAGCGCCCGGCTGGATGAACGTGAAGAACCCGCTCGACGTGGGCCCGTCCGGGCTCTACCAGAAGGCCGTCGCCGCCATGCTCCAGGACCCCGCCGTTGACATGGTGCTCGCCGTGGCCATCATCCCCTTCGCCGTGGTGCGCCAGTTCAAGCCGTTCGGGCTCACGCCCAAGACCTGGTTCGGCGACCTCGCATCCATCCGAGCCCTAGCGCCGCACAAGCCCTTTGCGCTGTGCGCCGTGGGCCACTCCGAGTTCATCGCCGACATGGCCTCCCTCTCCGGCCCCTCCATCCCCCTCTTTACCTCGCCCGAGCCTGCCGCCCGGGCCCTGGCCGCGCTGTGGAAACATCAGCGGCGATAATGCATTAAGCGAGGCGCGGTCAGGCTTTTAGACCCGCCCGGCACGGAGGGAGGGCATGGACGCGCAGGCCCGGCGGGAGCGGCGGGGTTACCTTGCGGCCAGGTCGCCCATCTGGGTTATCATGCGGCTTTCCAGCTCGTCCTTGAAGAATGTCGTCGGGGTGAGGTCGAGGATGGCGCGCTCGGCCCAGGCCAGGTCCTTGACGGTGAGATGCGGGTGGTTCACGGGCGCGCGGTTGTAGAGGTAGTCGAAGTCCTCGGGGTTCACGGCGGTCAGCATCCCCGACTCCTTCATCCGGGTATAGAGGTCGGAGCCGGGCGCGGGCGTGGTGAGCGAGACGGAGACGCTCTCGGTCTTGATGCGCTCGACCAGGCGGACGGTGGCTTCGAGGTCGTCGCGGGTCTCGACGGGCGCGCCCAGCATGATGAAGGCGTGGGTGCCGATCGCCATCTCGTGGCAGAGGTCAAAGGCCCTGATGGTCTCTTCGACCTTGATGCTCTTGCGGTAGAAATCGAGGACCTTCTGGGAGCCGGACTCGACGCCGAAGGCGATGCCTTCGAGGCCGCAGCGCTTCATCTGTGCGAGGAGCGGCTTGGTGATCTGGTCCACCCGAGACTGGCAGGAGAATGAAATGCCGATCATGCCCGCATCCTTGAGCTCGCGCTCGAACTCGATGAACCAGTCCGTGCCGGCCAGCACCAGGGTGTCGTCCTTGAAGACGTAGGGCCTGGGCGCGACGTGATCACGGATCCATTTCATCTCGGCCACGATGCGCCTGAGTCCCCTCCTCCTGACCTTCCTTCCGAAGAGCTTGTCCTGCATGGGCTTGCAGAAGAGGCAGTTCCAGGGGCAGCCGCGGGTGGCCATCATTCCGACGTGGGTCAATTTCTTGTCGAAATATTTTTGATAGTCCACCAGCGTCCGGTCGGGGTCGGGGAAGGAATCCAGGTCCGGCTCGAAGGGCCGGTCCGGTCCGCGCACGAAGCCGTCGTCAAAGCGGGTGACCACGCCGGGGACGTGGTGGAGGGACTCGCCCCGCGAGATGGCGGCCGCGAGCTCGACGGCGGTATGCTCGCCCTCTCCGATCACGGCGGCGTCAAAGCCGCGGGCCACGGCGTCCTCCGGGAGCACCGTGGCGTGGGGACCGCCGAGTATGACCGGCAGGTCCGGCCGCTTTTCCTTGATGCGGTCGAGCACCAGGCAGGCGCGGCCGTAGAGCGCGGTTGACGAGCTCAGGCCCACGAGGTCGGCGCGCTCAAGGGCGGCGTCCAGCAGTGCGATGTCGTCAACGGCAAGGTCGGTCATGGTCACGCGATGGCCCTGGGCCTTGAGCATGGCCCCGATATACAACAGCCCCAGCGGCTCCTGCAGCTCGCCGAAGGTCGGATAGTTCCAGCGCGGGTAAACCAACACTGCTTCCATGGTGTCTCCTCTTCCTGCTCCGAAGCAGGGATCATACTCCCAAACAGGTTGAATTAAAAATTATGAATGATGAATGATGAAATGCAGCCGCGTCCAGCGATCCATTCATAATTCATCATTCGTAATTTTGAGTTTCCTCCTTACCCCCATTCCTTGAGCACGGCCATGGACACCCCGTCGCCGCCTTCGGTGCGCTCTCCGGGTCGGAAGGACTCGACGTAGGGGGAGAGGGCGAGGATTTCGCGGACGAGCTGCTTCAAGGCGCCGGTGCCGTGGCCGTGGATGATGTAGACGTTGGGGAGGTGTTTGCGGCAGGCGTCGTCGAGGAATTTCTCGACCTCGCCTTCGGCCTCGTACACGCGTTGGCCGCGGAGGTCGAGGGTGTTTTGCGAGGTCTGGGGGAGCAGGCCGCCGGGTCCGGCGGGTGCCGGTGTTTCGGGGACGGTGACGCGCGGCTCTTTTTTGCGGAGCAGCGGTTTCTTTTGGGGCGCGGGCTTGAGGATGCTTGTTTCCCGGGGCTTGGCGCGGTGCAGGGCCCTGATCCTGGCGGCGGGCACGCTGATCTGGAGCTTGCCGATCCTGACCTTGACCTCGGTGTCAGGGCGCACGTCCGGGCCGGGCCTGGCCACGACCTCGGCCTCGACCCCGAGCGGCAGGATCTTGACCTTGTCGCCGATGTCAATCTTTTTCCAGTCGGGCGCGGCGCCATCCTCGCCGGCGACCTGGTTCTCCTCTTCGGCGCGCTCGCGGATGGCGCGGAGCTTCTGGCGCGCTTCCTCCGCGGCGTCGCGCCCGATCAGTCCCTTGTTTTTAACGGGGGCCATGACGCCGGCAACCTCGGCCTCGGCCTTTTTCACGGCCTCGCGCACGGCGGTCTTGACGTTGCGCTTAATCTCCTTTTCGCGGGTCTCGGCGCGGTCTTTGAGCTCGGCATAGGCGGCGGCGCTCTCCTCGGCCTCGGCGCGGGCCGTATGCAGCGCGTCGAACTCGGCGTCGAGGCGGACGGACTTTTGCGCCAGGTCCGCGATCAGCGATTCCATGCGGACGGAGGCCTGGCCCATTTCGGCGCGGGCCTCTCTGATCAGCTCGGGCGGCATTGCGAGGCGCGCGGCCATCTCGATGCCCAGGCTGCGGCCGGGTACGCCGATCATGAGGCGGTAGGTGGGGCTCAAGGTTTGCTGGTCAAAGGTGTAGCTCGCGTTCATGAAGCCCTTTCTGCCGTGGGCGTATGACTTGAGTGCGGGCAGATGGGTGGTGGCGGCGATAAGGGCGCCGCGGCCGGAGAGGGCGGAGAGGAGGGCGGATGCGAGGGCGGCGCCTTCCTCGGGGTCGGTGGAGCTCATGAGCTCGTCGAGCAGCACGAGGGACGCCGGCCCGGCGGCGGCCAGGATGGCGGCGATGTCCATGATGTGGGCGGAGAAGCTGGAGAGGTCGCGGGAGAGGTCCTGCTCGTCGCCGATCACGGCGTAGACGTTCTTGAAGACGGCCATCTCGGATCCGGGGGCGGCGGGGATGAACATTCCGGCGCGGGCCATCATGGCGAGGAGGCCCAGCGAGGCGAGTCCCACGGTCTTGCCTCCGGCGTTCGGGCCGGAGACCAGGAGCACGGAGAATCCGTCGCCGAGGTCAATGTCGTTGGGTACGACGGCGAGTCCGCGCAGGACGAGGAGGGGATGGCGGACGGCGCGGAGGCGGATGCGTCCGCGGTCGTTGACTTCGGGTCGGCCGGCTTTGAGGTCCATGGCCAGGCGGGCGCGGGCGCGGACGACGTCGAGATGGGAGAGGACGCGCTGGTCGGTGATGACGGCGTCGGCGTTCTCCCCGACGCGGCCGGAGAGGTCGCGGAGGATGCGCATGACCTCGGCCTCGATGCCGGCCTCGATGAGCTTCAAGCGGTTGTTGGGCTCGACCATCTCGGCGGGCTCGATGAAGACGGTGAGTCCGCTGCCGGAGGCGTCGTGGACGATGCCGTCGAACTGGGATTGGGCGGAGGCCTTGACGGGCACGACGTAGCGCTGGCCGCGCTGGGTGTAGAAGTTGTCCTGCAGCACGGTGTCGGGGTTCCTGGCCACGATCTCGGAGAGGCGCTTATGGATGCGCTCTTTGAGGACGCGGTGTCGGGAGCGGAGGGAGTCAAGCTCGGGAGAGGCGCTATCGAGGATGGAGCCGTCGCGGTCAATGCTCTTTTGGAGGACACGGCGGAGCTGGGCCTGCTCGTCGAGGCGGGCGGCCCACTCGCCGAGCCGCGCGGCCTGGGGATGGGCGGCGAAGTAGGCAACGGCGTCCGCGGCAAAGGCCAGGGTGTCGGTGATCTTGACGAGGTCCATGGGATCGAGCGCGCCCCCGGCGCGGGCCTTTTCCACGAGGGGGATGACGTCGCTGATGGGCGCCGGGGCCGGGGGATCGCCCAGGTCGAAGAGCAGGGCCATGTCGTCGGTCTCGACCAGGGCCAGGTCGGCGGCGGCGGCGGTGTCGGCGAGGAAGGGGTCCCGGCACTCGCGTTTTCCGGGCTCGGAGGCGGCGCGGGCGGCGAGGGCGTCGAGAATCTCGGGCCAGCCGATGGCGGCCAGGGAGCGGGAGACGATGTCCGCGGTATCGGGAGAGCGCGAATTTTGCTGGTCCGGCATGGGATTGATTCTATCACGGAAGGGCGGAATATTTGAGGGCGGGCTAGGCGTCCTTGGGCGTCAGGTCATCGGGTACGTTGAAGGCGCATTCGAGGTACTGTGAGGTCGCGGTCGAGACGCGCTCGGAGAGCATCGAGGTGATGTTGTGGTAGATCTGGGAGCTGATGCGCGGATAGCGCTTCTGGATGCGGGCCAGGGTCTGCTCGTCGAGCACGAGGATTTTGACGTTGCCCTCGGCCTCGGCCCTTGCCGAGGCGGAGCGGGTGGTATGGCGCAACAGTCCCATCTCTCCGAAGGCGTCGCCGGGCTGGATGGTGAAGACGGTGATGTCTCGTCCTTCCTCCCTCTTGATGATGTGGACGTAGCCTTTGAGGACGACGTACATCTCGTTTCCCATCTCTCCCTCCTTGATGATCCAGTCGTCGTTCTTGAACTCCTTGATGTATCCCATGAGGACGGCGAGGCGGGCCTGGTGGTTGGTGAGTCCGTTGAAGATTTTGATGTAGCGGGCGGGGCTGTCGCCCAGGGATAGGCCGAGCAGGTCCCAGAGGGTGATGATGCGGACGCTGAGCATGAGGGTTGGGAGGAGGACGATGTTGGAGACGTTGGCGACGATCATCGAAACGCCGGCGAGGACCCCGAACTGTCGGATGGGCACGAAGTCGGAGGCGGCCAGGATGATGAAGCCGAAGAAGAGGGCGACGGTGGTGAAGATCATGGGCTTGCCCATGGCCTTGAGGGCGGCGATCATGGCCTGGTTCTGGTCGTGGGTCCGCTGGACCTCGGCGTTGTAGCGGCTGATGTAGTGGATGGTGTCGTCAATGCCGATGCCGATGGCGATGCCGGCGATGAGACTGGTGGCGAAGTTGAGGCTGATCCCGGTGATCCCCATGATTCCGAAGAGGATGGAGACGGTGAAGATGCTGGGGAGCATGGAGAGCAGGCCCACTTTGAAGGAGAGGAAGAGGATGGCCATGATGAGGAAGACGGCGGCGATGGCGAAGACCAGGCTCGAGATCTGTCCCTTGGCCACGGCGTCGGCGCTTTTGTTCATGAGGAAGATGGTTCCGGTGACGTGGACCTGGACGATGGGCCAGTCGTAGCGCGGTGCGCTGGGCTCGCTCGCGGCCGGCTCGATGGGCTCCGGCGCGGCCCGCGGAAGAGTGGCCGGCGCTTCTTTGCCGGCCGCGGTCTCATCGCCCCAGTCAATCACTTCCTCGCCTCCATCTGTTTTCGGCGGCGGCGGCGGCTCGGGAGGGGGCGCGGGTTGGTGGGGGAGCATGGCCGGGACCTGGGCGAGGGCCTTGCCTCCCGGCGCCGGCTTGAGGGGAGGCGGCTGGAAGATCCCGGCGGCCCTCTCCTCGATCTGATTGATGGCGCGCATGGTCTCGGTGCTGCCGACCAGGCGGGAGCGGATCAGGATGTTGGCGGCGGAATAATTGGAGGTCATGTATGGCGCGAAATCGTCGGGCGATCCGGAGTTGGCGTAGAAGAGGAGGAGCTGGCTCACCTCCTTTCTGGTGTCGGGGATCTTGAAATAGGCGGGGTCGTTCTGATGGAAGGCCTGGTTCAGGAGCTTGACGTAATCGGCCATGCTGACGGTGGTGTCAATGCCCTCGACCCTGGTCTCGGCGTAGCGCTGCAACTTTTCGAGGCGCTTGAGTGCGCCGGGGTCTTTGAAGGCGTCGGGCCGGTCGGCCTCGAGCACGATGTTGAAGGGGGCGGGTCCGGCGAGGTGCTCAGTCTGGATGTTGACGGCCTTGACCACGGGGTCGGCGGCGGCGAAGAAGCTCAGGAAATCGGTGTCAATCCTGATGCGGGAGATGCCATAAATGGAGATGATGACGAGGAGGACGGCGGCCACGAAGATGGCCCGTCCGTGCATGAGGTTGAGTCGGGCGAGGCGTTCGAGGAATCGGTCCACCGCTCCCGGCCTGGTTCTGCGGACGGCCTGGGGTTTGGGCGGGCTGAGCATGACGAGGATGGAGGGCATGGCGAAGATGGCGATGAGCATGGCGAAGAAGATGCCGGCCACGGAGGCCAGCCCCAGGTCCTTGATGGCGGGGATCTTATTGGGGATGAAGGACGCGAAGCCGATGATGGTGGTGATGCCGCAGATGAAGATGGGCAGGGTGACCCTGCCCAGGACGTTCGCTATGAGGACGCGGTTGGAGATTCCGGGGTCGGCCTCGGCCTGGTACTCGCTCATCAGGTGCATGGAATAGGAGCTTGCCAGGGCGAGCATGAGGGGCGGCAGGATCATGGTGACCATGGTGATGGAGATGCCCACGGCCTTCATAAAGCCCACGGCCCAGACGGTGGTGGTGATGATGATGAGCAGGGGGAGCAGGACGCCGCGGAAGGTCCTGAAGCCCAAGACCAGGGTGATGACGATGAGGAGGAAGCTCAAGGGCAGCAGGCGCTTGATGTCCTGGGTCATGCGCTGGACCATGGCGACGCGGGTGACGGGCACGCCGGCCAGATAGATCCCCTTGCCGCCGTCCTCCTTCATGACGATGGAGTTGATGTCGGCCACCACTTGGTCATAGCGCTCGCTCTGCTGGTCAAAGTCCCGGATGAAGACGGCGATGGCCGCGGCGCGACCGTCCTCGGATACGAAGTTTTTCCGGTAAAGCGGGTTGCGCGCTATCTCCGCGCGCAGGGCCTGCCATTGTTCCCCGGTCCGCGGAATGGCGGAGATGAGCTTCTTGACCTCGATGGTTTTCTTAAAGCCACCGGTCACGGGGTCGCGGGGGGCGCGGATGTCGGAGATGTTGGCCAGGCTGACCACGGTCTTGACCCCGTCCACCTTGGCCAGCGCCTGGGTGAGGCGGTCGAGCTTTTCGAGCGCGGGCGCATTGTAGATGGTCTGTCCCTCCGGCGCGATATAGGCCGCCATCACCACCTGGTCGTTGCCGAAGAGTTCCTTGGCCTTCTCGTAATAGGCCTTGTCCGGGTCGCCCGCGATGAAGAACTCGTCGGAGGAGCTGGAGAAGCGGATCTCGGGGATGAGGCGGGCGAAATAGAGGGTGATAATGAGCCCGACCAGCAGGACCAGGAAGGGGTAATCAATGATCACCTTCTCGATCTTGGAAAACAATGGATTTCTGGATGTTGCCATTGACTGCCGCCCCTGATCGGATCATGGCCCCGCAAAGCCGCATGTGCTGCCCGCGTCCCGGTGAAGAGGCCGGTGATAAGAATCCGCGATGGATGCGGCCCGGGACAGATTATAACTAATCCGGGCGCGACATTACAAGCTGGAGCCGGTAAAGGATGAGGCCTTATGCCGCTTCGCCGGCGAAGCGGTCGCGGAGGTAGTCGCCCAGGAAGTTGAGCGCCATTACGGTGGCCATGATGGCGATGCCGGGAAAGACCGCGAGGTGGGGCGCGGATCGGAGGAACCCGGCGCCGTCGCTGAGCATGGCGCCCCAGGTGGGCAGGTTCTGCGGTCCGAGGCCCAGGAAGGAAAGCGAGGCCTCGGCCAGAATGGCCCCGGCCATGCCGAAGGTGGCCTCGATGATGATCGGCGTCATGGTATTAGGCAGAAGATGTCTGAAGATCAGACGCGGATACCCCGCGCCCATGGCCCGCGCCGCCTCCACGTACCCCTTCTCCCGCTCCACCAGCACCTGCGCCCGCGTCAGCCGCGCGTAGCCCACCCAGCCCCGGACCGACAGCGCGATGATCACGTTCATAATCGAGGGACCGGTGACGGCCGTGAGCGCGATGGCCAGCAGGATGCCGGGGAAGGCCAGCAGCACGTCCACGACCCGCATGATGAGCTGGTCCCAAAGCCCGCGGCTCATGCCCGCCATAGCGCCCAGCACGAACCCCACCGCCGCCGAGAGCAGCACCGTCCCCGCCCCCACCAGCACCGACACCCGCGATCCGTAAATGATCAGCGACAGCACGTCGCGGCCGTGCTTGTCCTGGCCCAGCCAATGCGCGGCCGACGGCCCGCCAAGACCGCCGCACAGGTCCATGACCCGGGGCGAATAGGGCGCGAGCCACGGCGAGAAGGCCGCGCAGGCCACGAGCGCCACCGTGATGGCGGCCCCCGCCGCGAGCGCGGCGCGGCTGGGCCAGCTCCTATCGCTCACGGCCCGCACCCTCGAAGCGCACCCGCGGGTCTATGAGCGCGTACGCCACGTCCGTCGCCAGGTTGATGAGCACGTAGCTGAGCGCGATCACGATCACCGCGCCCTGCACCAGCGGGAAGTCCCTGGCCTGGATAGCCTCGATCAGCAGCCTCCCGATGCCGGGCCAGGCGAAGATGGTCTCGGTGATGATGGCCCCGGAGAGCAGCGCGCCCGCCTGCAGGCCCACGATGGTCACCGCCGGGATCAGCGCGTTCCGCAGCGCGTGGCGCAGGATCACGGACCGCTCAGCAAGGCCCTTGGCCCGCGCCGTGCGCAGGTAGTCCGCCTTCATCACGTCGAGCAGGCTGCCCCGCACCATGCGCGACACGATCGCCGCCATGCCCAGCCCCAGCGTGAGCGCCGGCAGCGCGAGGTGCGAGAGCCCGCCCTGGCCCGACACCGGGGCCCAGCCCAGCTTGATGGAAAAAAGCAGGATCAGCATCGGGCCCAGCCAGAAATTGGGCATGGACACCCCGACCAGCGAAAACCCCATGGCCGCCGCGTCCAGACCCGAGCCTTTCTTGACCGCCGCCGCCACCCCCAGCGGGACCGAGACCAGCAAAGAGATCACCAGCGCGGCCAGCGCCAGCTCCGCCGTGGCCCCCAACCGCGTCATCACCTCGCCCAGCACCGGCCGGTGGTAGAAGATGGATTCCAGCTTGCCCGTGAACAGGTCCGCCACGAAATATCCGAACTGCTCGTAAAGCGGGTCGTCCAGCTTCAGCGCCTCCCGCAGCGCCGCCCGGTCAGCCGCCTGCGCGCTCTCCCCCAGCATCACGTCAACCGGGTCGCCCGGGATCAAATGAATCAGAGCGAACACCAGCACCAGCACCCCCACCGCCACCGGAACGCTCAGCAACACCCGCTTGATCAGGTACGACCTCATCGCCTCCATTATAACGACCACACCCCGATAAAATCCAGCGGCCCGGACCCGCCAGCCGCTCGCTCCCGCAAATGCTCGAAGCCGGGCAGCCGGCATTGGGGAACATGGAACGGGGAACGCGGAACGGGGAAGAAGGAATGGCGCGCGCGAAAAATTTTTGAGCAGTGACCACCGGTCGCAAATATAGGCCACGGAAGCCTTTCCCCCGAAAAATTTTTGCCCGGCTCAACACGGCCCATAATGAAATCCGAGACTTGGCAAAACGTGGCCCAATTTTTGAGGCCCAGCGTCCAGGCCGCGAAGCCCCTTTCGTGGCCCAATACCCGGCCTCCCGTGGCCCAATGTCCAGGCCACCCGCGGCCCAGAAATAAGGCCGCGAAAAGGCCTCCGTGACCCAGCGTCCAGGCCACGGAATGACGCGCCAAAATCCCCGATTTTTTCCCCGTTGTTGAGTGAGCCTATACACTTTTTTTCTTACCCCGCAAACAAGATATTTTTTGAGACAGGATCAACAGAACCCGCCACCATCCCTGAAAAAGATTTTCAACAAGGATGTCAAGGATTTTAAGGATAAATTCCAAAATCCTCTTATCCTGTTCATCCTGTATATCCCTGTTAACCCTCTTCAACCCCAAACCCCAAACCTTTCTTCCCCTCCCCTTTTCAACCTCAAACCTCAAACCTCAAACCTTTTAAAAGCCCCCCCTACTATTCGCAAAATGGTCGCACCAAAATGGAAAAAAAGTAATGCTGGGGGAGAGAATTGAACCACAAAGACTCAAAGGTTTTAAAGGAAAACAAGA
>Ga0307379_10007491_pt1 | contig 14831 bp, 10 predicted proteins | sample UN2MG_FD_202237 | JGI IMG/M metagenome (GOLD analysis project Ga0307379, IMG submission 202237) | Soil microbial communities from Risofladan, Vaasa, Finland - UN-2 | ecosystem: Environmental > Terrestrial > Soil > Coastal area > Acid sulfate soil | place: Finland: Risofladan, Vaasa | collected... | reverse complement strand
AGATGCCTATGGTCACAGCGCTGTTCCCGTTACAAAACGTCTCGCAAGCGAATGAAATTTCTTTCAATTAGTGCTGTATTATCCATTTAACCTATTTTGGAATCATTTCTCCCGGGAAAAAACGCGGGTTTGAGAAGTATGTTTGGATGTAGAGATAACTTTTTGTTATTAAAAATATGAAAATAATTAGTTTGACTTACGTGAAAACAAAGAACCTAAGTATATGAAATTACAAGAGACTCTAAGCTTCAGGTGAATTGATTCTAGATTGGTCAAAATAATATTAATAATTTCAATGCATTAGAAATTTTGTGAAAGGCCAAAAATTGATAGAGAAAGGAGGTGAGGAATTTACGGCAATAATCAATGAGGTTGAGAACAAAATTTAACTAAGGAGGTAACCATGAGATTCACAAAATTAATATTTAGATTTTTTTGCATAACTTTCATCTCAATTTTTTTGCTAGGTTTTATTTTTCTGGGTGTCGAGGAGGCAAAGGCAGCAAAATTCATTAGCATTAAATCTTCTTCCCTCGGTGGGTCATGGTATGCCGGTGGAGCGGCATGGGCAAAGCTCATCTCGGACAATTATCCAGAATATATCGCCATAAATGTTGCTGCTCCGGGATTGGACAACGAAAGTCTCAAGAGGCTAGCCCGAAAAGAATGTCAACTTGTATTTTTAACCGGCCCTGGCGCTTATAATGCATACAAGGGGGTACCACCAACCTGGAAAAGACCTCAGGACATTCGTGGTCTTTTTGGTCTCTGGCCAGGTGTCATCAACACAATTGTTATGGCAGACTCCAAATTTAAGAAGTTGCAAGATCTTAAAGGAGCAAGCATTGCCACCTATGTTCCTGGAGATATCAATGGAGAGCAGGTTCTTGCATGTTTGAAACATCATGGAATCACGGAAAAAAATACAAAGTTTTATAGGATAATGAAAGCAGATGCTTCAAGGATGTTTATCGACAAGAGAGTAGATTCCATTATGTATTATTTTGGGCATGGACATGCCAATTTGAAGGAAATAGCGGCCTCCCGGAAAATAAGATTTCTCGCCCCTGATTCAGAGATGGTAAAGGGGTTCATGAAAGAAAACCCATTTTACTATCTTGGGGACTTTGGAGAAGAGTTTGGTGTACAAAATGCAAATCAGCTCATAGGTCCTTACTTAACTGCATGTCGGGCTGATGCATCAGTCGATATCATTTACAAAGTTGTAAAGGTCTGGTTTGATAATCTTGATTGGCTTAAAATTGTTTTACCATCGAACATTCCGTACATGAATGTAAAAGATCCCCACGCTGGGGTACCTCTTCCTATGCATCCGGGTGCTGAAAAATATTTCAAGGAAGTAGGATTAATAAAGTAGACTCCCATAGAGCTCAACGATATCCGTCATTTTCATCATTGAGGGGGATGTACGCATATATCGCGAAGTGACACATCTCTTAGGCCCGCACTAAATTCTTAAATGACATTGTGAGAAAGTACAGACGATACAGGGATATGAAAGTGAGAAAACAAAAAATTGAAAGTGATGTTGACGTAGCTTCGGTAAAGGAAGTAGCTGGTGGAGATCGTGTTGATATGTATGACGATGAAGATCTTAGAGGTATGCTCAAGTTTGGCGGATTCACTAAGTTTTTTATCTATTTCACTGGCGCACTCGTGAGTTGCTTGTCTATATATGAAGCAGTTTTTGGTAATTTTGAACCAGCTATTCAGCGGCCATTGCATTTGTTCTTGATGTGTATGCTCACCCTACTGCTATATCCATCCGGTTTTTTTAAATCCGAAATCATAAAAGAGGGGATGCTGAATATTGTCTTGATTATTCTTCTCTTCGCTTCCGCCTTATGGGCATATCTCAACTGGACGCCACTTTATATTGACCCTTATCCCACAACTTTCGGTATCGTGATGGGCATTATCTGTATGGCGCTTGTCTTAGAGGCCACACGGAGATCAGTCGGACTACCTATGGTACTTATAGCCTTGATCATGCTCCTTTATTGTTTTGTCGGACCTTATATGCCCCGGTTCTTGGCTCATCCTGGATTTTCAATTGAGAACGTGGTGGTCCATACAGTGGTTGGGACCGAGGGCATGATGGGACTATTGCTGAGCATAAGCGTAAATCAGATCATTTTTTTCATGATGTTTGCCGCATTCTTGATTGTATCTAATTCCACCAGCCTTTTTATGAACTTGGCCAAGGCAATTGCAGGAGGTTTTTCTGGTGGTCCTGCAAAGGTGGCTGTGGTGGCCAGTGGATTTATGGGGATGATTTCTGGAAGTGCCAGTGGCAATGTTGCGACTACTGGAGCCATTACGATTCCTTTAATGATCTCGATGGGGTTCAAACGTCACATTGCTGCAGCAATCGAAGCAGTTTCTTCGACAGCAGGACAGTTTATGCCGCCGATTATGGGGGCATCAGCATTTGTTATTGCCGAGTACACGGGGGTGAGTTACTGGGGGGTATGTGTGGCGGCTTTTGTCCCTTCTCTTATCTACTTTATTGCAATGTTTCTAGTTGTTGATATTGAGGCTCGGATGCAAGGATTAATTGGAGTACCCAAATCAGAGCTACCGCCTCTCTTAGATTCTTTTAAGAAAACGCTACCTTTGGTTATTCCCCTTGCTATTTTAGTAGCACTTTTATCGATGCGCTATAGCCCTCAGTGGGCAATATTGAATTCCCTAATCATTCTTACCCTTATTTGCATACCGATTAAAGAACAAAGAATGAGTATCAAAAAGATAACAAGGGGGCTTTCTCTTACGGCAAAGATCTTAATTCCAATTGCCACCTCTTGTGCTACATGTGGCATGATAGTGGGGGTTATGACACTGACAGGATTAGGCAACCGGCTATCTTATGGGATTATAACGATTGCACAAGGTAATTTGTTGATCGGTTTACTCTTTACCATGTGTATGTCGATTATCATAGGTATGGGACTCCCTACCCTTGGAGCATACGTTGTGCTTGCGACCCTCGGTGCCCCAGCTTTGCACCAATTGGGTGCCCCAATTTTAGGCGCTCACCTCTTCATCTTTTATTTTGCCGCCATTTCGGCAATAACACCTCCTGTTTGTCTATCAGCTTTTGTGGGAGCCGGAATTGCTGGGGCACCACCTATGAAGGTTGGCTTCCATGCCATGCGTATAGGTGCCATTAAATACCTTATACCTTACATGTTTGTATTCAGGCCGGGTATTATGCTTGAGGGATCTTTGTCGTCCATTGTTTTGAATATTTTTGAGATGATATTGGTCATTTTGCCTCTCGATGTTTTGGTACAAAGATACTGGCTTCGAAAAATCAATCTATTAGAAGGGGCGCTTTTCTTTGCAGGCATGGTTTTGGTGTTTCCGCTTTCGATAAAAACACTTCCATTTGCCATAGCATGCGAAGGATTGGCAATGACCATTCATTTTATTCGGCACAAGAATTTGCTTGAGAAACCAAGCCCTTAATTCTTAACAAATAAAATAAAGGAGGAAGACATGAAAAGATTACCAAAATTGTTTATTATACTAATGGCTGTATTTTGCTCTTTGGTCTTCTCTACAACAGTCATGGCTGAGGCCTTGTCGTTTGATATCACTGACAAGGCAGAGCTGACAAAAGTCGGGATGTACCTTAAAAAGATCAGAAAGAAATCAACGCAAGAGGCAGTCGTCTTTGATATAACCATTAAGAACACCAATTCGGTTCCCCACCTATACAGCGTGACAGTTGCCATACCCGGTGCTGGCGGTAGTGAGGGTTTTATCCCGGCTGAAGGGGACAAAAAGCTCGCTCCCAAAGCTGAAGGGACCACTTCTATAGGAATTATCTATCCTGAATTTCCTAAAGCCGGCTACATGATCAAGATTGTGGCAGTGGAGGCCCGTTAATTCAAGTTCAATTCTAACTCGACCTTTCTGAATTCCGGGGACTATCTAGTGTAAAGGTCCCCGGAAAACATTCTGGCAATAATAGAGTTAGCGGCTTAAAAACCAAGCGAAAAGGGGCGTTAACTTCTCGATAAGAAGAACTGACTTTTATAAAAATAGGGCAAAATTCGGAATTGGGGAGTATTCAATAATGGAAGAGAAGATTCTCGCAAAGGTTGAAGAAAAAGAGAATGAGATCATTGAATTATTGAGAAAGGTAATTCAAATTCCCAGCCTCACAGGGGAAGAAGGTGAGGCACAGGAATTTTTAGCTAAGTATTTAAAGGAGTTAGGAATGCAGGTCAGCGTCTGGGAGCCAGATATTAAAGAGATATTCACCAGGTTCCCAGAAGTAGCGCAGTATCCCTCTCACTGGAAGCATGACCTAATTCTGCCTTATGATAGACTTGCTTCTTATGAAGATTTGATTAGCACAGGGAAGATAGAGATTCTCAATTACAAGAATCGTCCGAATGTCGTAGGAACGCTGCAGGGAAATGGTGGGGGAAAATCCCTGCTTTTGAATGGTCATATAGATACAGTGACTGTTGAGCCGAAAAGCGACTGGACTCATGATCCCTTTGGTGCTGAGGTCGTAGATGGAAAAATATATGGTCGAGGGGCTTGTGATATGAAGGGGGGATTGATTGCATCTCTCTCGGCGATTCAGTGCCTTATTGAAGCAGGGGTGCCTTTAAAAGGTGACGTGATATTTTCGAGTGCGGTTAACGAAGAACATTCCGGGAATGGTACATTATCAATGATTTGCAAGGGAATCACAGCTGATGCAGCTATTGTTCATGAACCTTCTGAAAATCAAATTTTTGTTGCTACACCTGGAGATGTTTACTGGGAATTGACCATTGAGGGTATCCCACGATCACCAGGTGCCCGTTGGGAAGGCAAAGAAATGGTGGGGGTCAGCGCTATCGAAAAATTGCCTCCTGTCATTCAGGGCCTGCTTGCAGTAGAAGAAGACCACAATAAAATGAAACCGGATCCCGTTTACGGAGCTAAGAATGCTTTTTCATGCGTGATCGGACAAGTGAGTGGCGGGACATATGCTACGGCTACGGCAAATCAATGTGTAGTTATCGGGTGCATGTATTTCGGTCACGGGCTCGGTTCAGTGAATGAAATTATGGATCGAATCAAGGACTGTGTTGTGAAGGGAACTCAGTTAGATACCTGGTTTAAAGACCATCCAGTAAAAGTCGCTTTCCTCCATCACCGAAACAGTTGTAAAATCGATAAAGACCAACTGATAGTCAAAACCGTCTATGATTCAACAAAAGCTGCTATCGACAAATCTCCATCAATTATTGGGTCACCCTATTGTGCAGACATGGATCATCTTGTAAACTTGGGAAAGATTCCAACAGTAATCTATGGTCCGGGATCCATTGCTCATGCCCATAAAGCCGACGAATTAGTACCTGTTGACGAATATATCTCCAGCGTAAAGGCTTTGGCGCTTAGTATTTATGAGTGGTGCAAATAGGGATATATTTCTAAAAAGATTAGAATCAAAATTTATTTTCCTCGTCCTCCTCCTCTCACCCATGATGATTAGTTATACATGCATCAGAGCACCCAGGAGCGTTTATCATGTTCTAAAGCGCTAAGGCGTATCGATTGATTAGGAGGCAGACGGTTTTCCATCACTTAATAAGATCTCTCGCTGGCCCAAAGGCGCAATAATAGCTTTTTGTTATGGAATATATGAAAATTATTAGTTTGACTCATACTTCGAAGGTTACTTATTGTTATACTCTGATAGAAGCCTATTGTGGCCTTCCGCAATCTGAACGATGGAATACTGGAGTGATGGAATAATGGGTTTAAAGGAAGAAAAACAATGGGACAGAAATTCCGAAACGTTTAATTAGGAGGTTATGATGGATATAGAGAATCTGCCTGACAACCCTTACCTATTACTGACACCCGGACCAATATCTACAACAAAAAGTGTCAAAGCAGTAATGCTCAGGGACTGGTGTACATGGGATAATGATTACAAAGATCTTGTTCAGAATTTAAGGTCAAGACTATTAAAACTTTCAACAAAAAATACAGATAAATACACAACTGTTTTAATGCAGGGAAGCGGTACATTCTCTGTTGAATCAATTATAGGCTCAATTGTCCCTGAAAAGGGTAAGCTGCTTGTGCTCGCAAATGGAGCCTATGGGGACAGAATTGCCCTGATTGCGAAGACTCTTAAAATAAACACCATAGTCCACGATAGCGGAGAAATTACGCCTCCAGATCTGGGAAAGCTTGAAAAAACACTTGAACAGGATAAGGAGATAACCCATGTTGCATTAGTCCATTGCGAGACAACCACGGGAATGCTCAACCCCATAGAAAAAACAGGCAAGATAGTAAAAAAATATGGGAAAATCTATTTTGTTGATACAATAAGCAGTTTCGGCGGGGTTCCCATGGATATAGATGAGCTGGATATAGATTTTTGTGTAGGCAGCGCAAACAAATGCATCCAGGGCGTTCCCGGCTTCGGTTTTATATTTGCAAAAAGAGAAGAGTTGGTGAAATGTAAAGGGCAGGCCCGTTCACTCTCTCTTGATCTTTACGATCAGTGGCAAATGATGGAAACCGATAAGGGCAAGTGGCGATATACATCTCCCACACATATTGTAAGGGCATTCTATCAGGCGATGGAAGAGTTGGATGAAGAAGGGGGTATACCCAAGAGGCATGAGCGCTATAGTGAGAATCACAGGGTACTGGTTGACGGTATGAGAAAACTCGGATTTAAAACGCTTCTGCCAGATGAATATCAGTCTCCGATTATTACAGCATTCTACAGCCCGGAAAGTGAAAAATATAACTTTACGACATTTTACAACAAAATGAAGGAAAGCGGGTTTGTTATTTATCCCGGTAAAGTGACAAAAATTGACACATTCAGAATTGGCAATATAGGAGATGTTTTTCCGGAGGATATGAAGCGGCTTTTACGGGCCATAAAAGAATCAATGTTCTGGAATCAATAGATAAAACTATACTACCTATTTTTTGGGGAGGAGAGGATGATCGTCGGAATCCTTAAGGAAATCAAGGCTGAGGAAAATCGAGTTTCCATGACCCCTGCCGGGGCAGAGGTAATGAAACAAAACGGGCATACAGTGCTGGTAGAAAAAAATGCTGGTAGCGCTAGTGGGTTTGATGACGAATCCTATGTGAATGCCGGTGCCGATATCATAGAGAGGCCCGAAGACATTTATCTGCACGCCGACATGGTCATGCATGTCAAAGAACCCCTGCCCTCAGAATATGGATTTATAAGGGAGGACCAGATCGTATTCACCTATCTCCACCTGGCTGCAGCAGAGGAACTGACTAATGTACTCATCAAAAGTGGCTCCATCAACATTGCCTATGAAACCATTCAAAAAGAGGATGGTTCCTTGCCGTTACTCACCCCGATGAGTGAGGTGGCAGGGCGCATGTCGATTCAGGAGGGTGCAAAGTACCTGGAAATGGCACAAGGTGGTGAGGGCATTCTGCTGAGTGGTGTGCCAGGTGTAGCTCCTGCCACAGTAATAGTTATCGGTGCAGGAACTGTCGGAACAAATGCAGCCAAAATGGCCTGTGGCCTGGGAGCCAAAGTGTACCTGCTGGATATAAAATTAGACAGACTTCGCTATCTGAGTGATGTAATGCCCAGCAACTGTTTTCTTATAATGTTCAGTCCTGCAACCATTCGCAAACTTATAAAAGAAGCTGACCTGGTTGTGGGAGCCGTTCTCATCCCTGGAGCCAAGGCTCCTAAACTGGTTACACGCGATATGTTAAAAACTATGAAGAAAGGCGCAGTGATGGTGGACGTGGCTATCGATCAAGGGGGGAGCTTTGAAACATCCAAACCTACAACGCACTCAGATCCGATCTATACGGTTGACGGCGTGGTGCACTACTGCGTGGCAAACATGCCCGGTGCCGTTGCCAAAACATCCACGCTTGCCCTCACCAATGCAACCCTACCTTATGCCCTTGAAATCGCAAACAAGGGGTGGAAAAGGGCCTTTAAGGAAAACCCTGAAATCAAGAGGGGTGCCAACATAGTCAAAAGCAAGGTCACCTACAAAGGTGTTGCCGATGCCTTCGGCCTTGAGTATGTCCCGGTCGACAGCCTATTGTAATCTTAGCAGGGATTTAAAGCCTGCGCCAAATCATCTAATAGGATTTATTTTCACGAACAAACAGGACGGCGCCAATCCCTATGATAGCTAAGATGCTTAAAACAAGAAAAACGGGTTTATATGAACCGAATGCGTCCACCAATAGACCGCAAAAAAACATGGCACACATGCTGCCCAAATGTCCCCCGGCTTCAAGGAAGCCCGCTCCGGTCCCTGCCAGTTCCGGAGGGATCAAGTCCAACTCCAAGGCGAAGAATTGGGGGGCGATGAGTTGTTCGAAAAATCCGACACCGGCAATCAGAATCATGGTCCATTCTAAACGGCCAGCACCTGCCAAAAAAATGGTTGACAGCAAAATGAAAGACAATGCGATCAAGAGCAACGGTTTCCTTCTGCCCCCGAAAGCAACGTCCGACAGATACCCTCCCAGAGGACTCGCCACGAGTCCTGCCATGGGATATACAGCGGCTAAAAGGCTTGCTGTAACCACACTTAAGCCATAAGACTCATACAGGTATACAGGTAACCATACCAGGATAGCGTATCTGATATAGCTTAGACAGGAGAACCCGATGCAGGCCATTCTCACATCCTTATTAGACAAAATGGCAATAAGCCTGTTGACGTTTCCAGAGCATTTCTCAGCTGGTTCAGGTGGCCTGAACGGAAAACTTTGTACACTACTTCCATCAGGACGGTCGTCAACAACCATCCAGTAAACAAACAACACGGATAACAGGATTATAGGTAGTGTCCAAAAGGCTGCCCTCCAGCCAAAGGTCTTGCCCAGATATCCTGCTAATACATAGGCTAAGACGGAAAAAATGCATACACAGGTGGCATATATCCCTAAGACCCGGCCTCTTGCTGTATCTGGAAACCAGTTGTTCATGAGTTTGACGCTAGGCCCCCAGCCTCCCCCCTGTCCAAGGCCATTGAGGCTCTGAAAGCCTATTAGATAGAACAGGCTGTACCCAGCGCTAAAGAAAAAGTTGGCTAAAGCGGAAGTAACACCTCCGAAAGTTATTATTTTCCTGGGTCCAAAGATATCGCTTAGATAGCCTGCTGGAAACTGGGCGGCTGCATGGAAGGCAAAAAAGAAGGTACTTATGAGACCGACCTGAGTATGTGAGATCTTCAAATCCTGTATAATGAGCGGAATTATCGGCGCAAAGTTGAGCCTGTTTAGATAAAAACAACCATAAACCAGCCACATAAGGGATAAAACAGTATATCGAGGCTGCCACCATCTTTTGGAAGTTAATAATCGGGTCGGAAACATCGCATATATTTAATTAGGCCGCAGATTTTCGTCGATGCCCGCAGAAAACTATTTTAAAATATTCAAAATCTTAACAATCTGCGTTCACCTGCGCGCTAATGCCTGAGCGTAGCAATGGCAAGCGGGTCTGCGTCCAAAATGTAAATTCCTATGCTATCAAGTTATACATAGAAAGCAAATATAATCGCGTCAATTTGAGAAAACAAAAAACTCAAAGAAAGGGCTTGTTATGCGAGGTAAGGGTATCAAACGATTTGGGATAAAGCAATTATGGTGTACTCCTGAAAGGCCCTCGTAATCTGCCCGTCTACATATAATACTTCACAATTATGATAGTGTTTATAGATTACGGTTACGATGCCCGTTTCGTTCTGAGGTTACGTCATTCGTCTTTCTATTTTCACGTTACCATAACCGTTAACCGAAACGAGCTTCGTTACCTTAACCATTACCGAAATACTAAAGAAATACACTCCGGAGGATTAAACCCTGAAATTTTTGGCCGCATCCCTCTACTTCTATAGATATCGCCTGTAGAAAATTGGTTCAGCCCAGTTAAAACATCATTCGTAAATGGTTACAAAAAGGAGAAGAAGAGGCTTGCGAGCCAAAAATTAGAGGAAGTATTATTGAGTCATCAATTTGGTGAAGAGGTAAGTTAGCATCGACAGTTGATCCAACAAAATACGCACGAGATTGGTATTTGTCTTGTATTACTATATAGCCAATCTTTTTTTGAGCCCTTCCTGGCATTACGGGGCGGCGATTCCTTCTGGGCCCTATGTACTGAGGGGACTATTGCAGCCTGCCCATTGGTGGACAAGGTAGAGCGGGTATTGTTTATCAACCGCCGACCACCTGATCAGGGAAGTCCTTTCTAATCCACTGTTAAGAGATTCCTAAAGATAACATTTTGTTATTAATAATATAATATTTATTATTTTGACTTATATCTATGAAAATATTAACAAAGTTTACATATTGAATGTATGTTATATTTTGACATTTTACATCGCCTGCCGAGAGACATAGCCTGCGCAAATGAGGTTTTAATCCATGACACTTGGGATCATAAACTATCGAATCAGGGCCCTAAACATAGTTCTAATTCCCCCTATGAATTTGGAAAGTACCTTTTCTCTATCTTGTCAATCCCAGTTTACACATCTTCTTTCCATGTAGTAATGGGAACCGGTCTGGTAAGTGAATTTGTTACGTTTTGAATTGACAAACAGTGGTCTTTTTCTATATTTTATTCAAAGAATAGCAAAACCTTATTCAGTGAAAGGAGGTGTTGGATATTGCGCAGGGGAGTATCATAAAAAAAGGAGGTGATGTAAATTTCTCAAAGTTTTTAGCAGGATGAGATTAAGGGGCAAACTTGACACTACCGAAATTTTAGAAGGAAGGAGGAAAAACTATGAAAAGAAAAATAGTAATCGTGATGGGATTGATATTGTGTCTTTTGATGTTGTTTAGTCTACCCGTATATGCTGAAAAGCTCGCAGATTCCATAACGGCCTTTGGGGGTTCTGGCGCAGTGGAGATAGATGGAAAGGTGGCTAAATTTATTGAAAAAGAGTTGGGTGTTAAAGTTAAATTTGACTCCCTATCCCACGGAGTAATCCACGCCAGGGTGATAGCTGAAGCTCCTCGTTTTTCTGTAGACATATGTTGGAACGTAGGTTTCCCGTTAATGCTAAAGGCCAAGGAGGAAGGATGGGCTGTAGCCTATGATTCTCCAAACTGGCGGGGAACTGGTGACGTCTGGGTAGACCCGGATGGATACTGGTGGAACAATGGGAGCTGGGCATTTGTTTTAGTGGGCAATAAAGATTTGCTCGCTAAAGCGGGTTATACAATGCCTAATAGTTGGGAAGATCTTCTAGATCCCAAATGGAGTACTAATATTGTTATGCCCTCTCCATTGACCTCTGGTACTGCTTTTATGATGTTATATAGTTTTATGACGCATTATGGCTTGAATGTAGGTAAAGGAGAAGAAGGCGGATGGAAATACCTGGAAGCATTGAATAAAAATATACACCATTATACCAGAGGTGGCAATGTTCCCAGTGACTTAGTTGGCCGGGGAGAATTTATGTTGGGAATCTCTTCGGATGAGATGGTCATGCCCAGAATTAAGGGGGGCTATCCCCTTGTGTGGTGTGTTCCCAAAGAGGGAACTGGCTACGGTTCTTCAGGTGCCATTATCTTTAAGGGAACTAAAAAACTGTATACCTGCCAAAAAATTATAGACCTCTTCGGAACCACGAAGTTCTGTAAGTTTTGGAGTGGATTAGCTGGTTATGTAACCAAAGACCCTCAAGCGGTTAGTGCACTTTATGGAAAAATACCCAAATATATTCGCAACATTGATCAGGGATGGGCTGCTGCCAATAAAAGCAGGCTTTGTGATGAGTGGGTAAAGAGGATCGGCAGGGTGCCTAAGAAGTAAGTTTAGCGTGAATGGAGTAGAAAATGGCAGAGGCAGGAACATTAAGTCGGCCTGGAGTAGTGGGTCAAGGGGCTAAGGATTTTCTTAGAGCTCATACGATTGATATCGCAGGTGGCTTATTGTTCTTGCTTTTTGTCATATTTATCGGATGGCCTATTTTAACGGTACTGGTAAAGAGTGGATATAGCTCAGAGGGATTTACCCTAGAGTTTTATAGAAAATTTTTTACTGCTTATTTCTATCGTTCTTTTTTGAATACCCTGTTTCTCGGCGCTCTGACCACATTTGTGTGTATAACTGCCGGTTTTTGTATTGCTTTTATAACCACGCGTGGACCTCATTTTCTTCGTATACCTTTGAAATGGATTACGCTATTGCCGCTGATAGCACCACCATATATATTTGCTCTTTCATTAATCATACTTTTTGGACGAAGTGGACTTATAACCCGGGCTTTTAATCTCGGGTGGGATATTTTTGGCTTTCCAGGATGTGTTATAGCTCAGACACTTGCCTTTATTCCTTTGGCCTATCTGATGATTGAGAACACTCTCAGTTCCCTTGACCCGAGCTTAGAGGATAGTGCTGCTAATCTGGGGGCTTCAGAAGGAAAAGTTTTACGCAGCATCATTATTCCTTTATTAACTCCAAGCTTTATGAAGGCTATTCTTATCGTTTATGTCATGGCAGTAGCGGAGTTTGGGAATGTGGCAATTTTGTGTGGGAGAACTCCATTCCTGGCACCGGATATTTATACTATAATTACAGGTGTTGAACACGATTTTAATATGGCCGGTGTTCTATCTATGTTTTTAATCCTTCCTTGCGCAATCATTTTTATAATACAAAACTACATTATCAAAGGAAAAGGTTATGTAACAGTTTCCGGCAAGCCCGTTTCTACAGAGCCCAGACCTATAAAGCCACATATCTTAATACCAATGATCGTCATCTCTTTTATCACATGTGGCATTATTTTGCTTTCTTTCGTAGTGGTTGGACTTGGGGCATTTACGAAGATTGTGGGCTTTAATAATACATTTACACTCAACCATATTTTGGATTGGCGTGCTAATGATGCACTTATTAATAGCCTAGAAGTTTCGCTGCTTGCAGGTTTATTTGGCGCAATAACAGGCGTTTCAATAGCCTATGCAGTCATACGGGGGAAATTTAGAGGTCTAACCTCTCTTGAAGGATTGTATTTGGCAGGGTTTGCTCTACCTGGCACCGTTCTGGGAATTGGCTATGTCTTTGCCTTTAATAACCCGCCCTTGCTACTTACCGGAACAATGGCAATTTTAGTTCTTAGCTGTGTGTTCCGCTTTGTAGCTGTAGGCATGGAGGCAGGCATTACTAAACTACAGCAGCTTAGCATTGAAGTTGAAGAGGCATCCACAAACTTGGGAGCTAGCACTATCACGACATTCAGGAGAATAGTTTTGCCCATCATCTTCCCTGCAGCTTTGTATGGATTTATATATGTCTTTATGACCACAATGGTATCCTTAAGCGCTGTGATTTTCCTTACTTCCCCAGGGTATCCCCTGGCTTCGGTATTTATCTTTCAATGGGCAAATTATGGATACATAGGACTGGCATCCGCTACGGTTGCTAAATTGATTGTGATTGTAGGTATCTGTATAGCGATTATCCAATATATGAGCAAATGGACGGGATTAAGCATAACAAGAAGGGGTTAAAATGCATGTTGAAAGAAAACTGATGTTAGTTATCGATGATATCCATAAATCCTTTGGTGAGGTTGAAGCGGTAAGGGGTGTCTCTGCTGATATCAAAGAGGGAGAATTGATCACCTTTTTGGGGCCGAGTGGCTGTGGCAAGACCACTCTATTACGAATTATTAGTGGATTAACCACGCCTGATTCAGGGAAGATAATTCTGGATGGCCAGGTGATTAACGATATAACCCCTGAAAAGAGAGGCATCCAGATGTGCTTTCAAAATTACGCTCTATTTCCTCACCTTACCGTAGCAGGTAATATCAGATATGGGCCTGAGGTTCAGAAGTGGCAGAAAAACCGGATAGAAGAGCGATTGGAGGAAATGCTTCAACTGGTTCACTTGGATGGGCTGGGCGATCGCCGAATTGATGAGCTAAGCGGCGGGCAGCAACAACGTGTAGCTCTTGCTAGAGCTTTAGCGTTGGAGCCAAAAGTGTTGCTGTTGGATGAACCTCTTTCCAATTTGGATGCCAACCTTCGGGTACAAATGCGAGACATGCTTCGTGAGATTCAAAGTCGAGTGAATATAACTACCGTATTTGTTACCCACGATCAGGTTGAAGCAATGACCATCTCAGATAGGCTTATCATTATGAGGGAAGGAGTGGTAGAGCAAGTTGGGCCTCCTGTTGTAATTTACGAAAACCCAGATAATGAATTTATTGCCAGTTTTATTGGCTATGTTAATATTTTAAAGGGAGAGGTTAAGAGTATAGGAAACGATACGGAACCCACCATTGTCTCGACGGAGTTAGGTGATTTGGAAATTTTGGCTAGCGAGAAAGATATTAAGGCAGGCTGGAGAGTTTATCTCATTGTCAGGCCTGAAACTGTAATTATAGGCTCACCTGAGGAGACAATAGAGGTAAATAGATTTAAGGGCACTATAAAAAGTATCATGTATGCGGGTTCCACGGTCAAATATGTAGCTGACATTGAAGGCAAAAGCCTTATCATAGATCAATACGACCCTGCCACTCTAGGTATACATGGGATGGGTGACAAAGTTATGGTCACCATTCCTCGAAACGTTCATGTGTTAAAAGAGTAGTAGACATAGCATCTACCCTCTCCTCTTATTTCCAAATAAATAATTTTCTGCCCTTATCGCAAAAAAGTCAATAGCAATAATCGGTTCCAAACCTTCTCGTATATACCCGGTTATGGTATCAGTTAGTCTTTGAAGACTAATCCCTTCCCCACTTCTCCAGATAGTCTCCAAAGAT
>Ga0307379_10007489_pt1 | contig 14832 bp, 14 predicted proteins | sample UN2MG_FD_202237 | JGI IMG/M metagenome (GOLD analysis project Ga0307379, IMG submission 202237) | Soil microbial communities from Risofladan, Vaasa, Finland - UN-2 | ecosystem: Environmental > Terrestrial > Soil > Coastal area > Acid sulfate soil | place: Finland: Risofladan, Vaasa | collected... | reverse complement strand
CGCGCGACCCGGGCGACCGGGGCGACTATCCCGAGACCGTCTTCGCCACCCTGGTCAAGTCGCTGGAGGCGCTGCCACCGGCGGCGCAAGACCTGATGTGCCTGCTCGCCTGGCTGTCGCCGGACGGGGTGGAGGAGAAACTGTTAATCGATGCAGCGACCGACACGCCCGAATTCCTGCCTGATCCGCTGGGTGCGGCGTTGCGCGACGAGTACGACCGCGCCGACATGGTCAAGGCGGCGCTGGATCTGTCGCTGCTGAAGACCGACACCGACCCCGAATGGGGCCAAAAGCTTATCCTCCACCGCGTCGTTCAGGCGGTGTTGCGCGTTTGGCAGCGCGCGGAGGATAAGGACGACTGGGATGTCTTTGCAACGCGACTTGTTAACGGTGTGTTCCCAAAAGATGCGGATAGCGAGCCGAAAACCTGGCCCCTTTGTGCACGGCTGCTGCCCCATGCCCGTGCGCTGAGTGAACACGGACCGCAACAAGGAGAAGGTGCGGAGGCGCTGGGCCGGTTGCTGAACCAAGCGGGTTTGTTCCTCGCTTCACGCGGCGACACCGAGGGCGCGATTGCAATATTGGAATCGACCGTAGATCTTGCCCGAACGGTGTATGGAGAGGAGAACGAAGATCTTGCAATCCGACTCGACAATCTGGCCGGACGATATACCGATGCCGGTCGGCTCGACCACGCAGAGGTGGCACTGCATCAAGCGCTAGCGATCAACGAAAAGTTGCTTGACGGGAATGACACGAGCCTCGCCATCACCTTAAACAATCTAGGCGCCGTCTATTGGAAGCGAAAAGAGTTCGCTCGCGCCGAGCCGCTGTTTCAGCGCGCATTGGAAATCGGGGAAAAATTGGATGGGGTATCCTCCCCACAAGTCGCTTTGCGTACGCATTCCCTCGGTGCTCTATACGACGATTGGGCCGAGCAACCGGGCGAGGCGGATCGCCGGGCCGAGGCGCGGCGGCTGCAGGAGAAGGCGCTGCTTGTCGCTTGCGCAGTGCGGGGCGAGCGGCACCCGCAAGTCTTCCAGTATCTCCATAGTCTCGCGGTGCTACTGGCCCGGCAAGGAGATTTTTCCTTAGCAGCGGCGGGGGCGCTACGTGCCGCGGCGATCATGCTGTCGCTCGGCCTACTTGAGCATCCGGAGACGCGAAGATGCCTCGCCGATCTGCTGGATTTCTGGGACAAGAGCGGGCAGGGCGCGAACAAGGAGCGGTTGGGGGCGCTGATCCGCCCCGAGATTGAGGCAGTAGAAGTCGGGATGCGCGCGTGGGTCGCCGAGGACCCGGAGAACCGCCATTTCGGCCCGCCCGCGACATCTAGAAACGAATACTTTGAGGAGGAAGAAGACGTGGACCCAATGCAGGCCTTAGGAGTAGCAGGAAGCATCGCCAGTCTCATCTCGGTGTTTCAAGCAGCTGGGCAATCCATCAATGCCCCGACCATCTCGAAGGAAGTAATACGAAATATTCGCGAGCGAGTAGACAGCAGTGATGACGTCGGGGCGGGGGTTACTGACGAGGAAATTGGTGAACTCGCCGTGACGATGGTGGAAATATTCCGAACTGATTCCCTGTATTACACCCACATCGAGAGTATGGGGCTCAAACCCTATCGAGATGCGCTTGCCAGCGGCATGTCTGACAGCAGATTGAGCGAGGTTTACATGAAATCGCGCCTCTTCATATGCACGAACATTTCTATGGCGTGCCGCGATAATGGCGGCGAGTTCCCTTCGGAGGCGTTCAGAAAACTCTTTGAGCAATTCCGATGCGCACTGCCAAACTAAAATTGCTTTGGATCGTTGGCCAACATTCCATTGTTGGCCAACGCTGACCGTGCGGCGCTCTGGCGCTTGTCGCTGCACACCTCCGGGACTAAGTCTGGGCGCGAAAACCAAACGCCGGGGCAGGGTATGAGCAAGCGGTCGATCTTTGAGGATGTGGCGGGCGGCAAGGCGGCGGCGCAGGCTGCCGTTCCCGCCCAAAGGCGCGAGGCGCGGGGGGCGATTGCGGTGTGGCTGTTCGGGTTGGCACTGCTGACCGCCGCCATGGTGCTGATCGGCGGGTTGACGCGGCTGACGGATTCGGGGCTGTCGATTACGGTTTGGGCGCCGGTGATGGGGGCGCTGCCGCCGCTGTCCGAGGCGGACTGGCAGGCGGCGTTCGGGGCCTATCAGGGCACCACCGAATACCAGCAGCAGAACGCCTGGATGACCCTGGCCGACTTCAAGCCGATCTTTTGGTGGGAGTGGGGGCATCGGTTCCTCGGCCGACTGATCGGCGGAGTTTGGCTGGTTGGGTTTTTGGCGTTCCAGCTGACCAAGCGCATCCCCGCCGGCTGGACCGGGCGGTTGGTCCTGCCCGGTGTGCTGGGTGGGTTGCAGGGGGCGGTTGGCTGGTGGATGGTCGCCTCGGGGCTGAGTGGTAGGCTGGATGTTGCCTCGTACCGGTTGGCGTTGCATCTGGGGTTGGCGTTTGTGATTTTCATGGTGCTGATCTGGTTGGCGCTGAAAGTGCGGCTGGATGATGTGGCGCTGCTGAAGGCGCGGCGTCGGCGGTTGCCGGCGTTGATGGGGGTGGCGGGGGCGCTGACGGCCCTGGTATTTCTGCAAATTCTGGCGGGGGCGCTGGTGGCGGGCATCGACGCCGGGCGCGGCTATGTCGACTGGCCGCTGATGCAGGGGCAGTTCCTGCCCGACGAGAGCTTCGAGATGTCGCCGCTGTGGGTGAATTTCTTCGAGAACCCGGCGCTGGTGCAGTTTGTCCACCGGATGCTGGGCTATCTGGTGCTGGCTTTCGGGATTGTGTTTGTGCTGAGGTGCGGCCGATCCGGTCATAGCGCGACGCGGAATTTGGGGCGTTGGGCCGGGGTGGCGATCCTGGCGCAGGTGCTGGTTGGGATCTCGACGGTGATGCAGGGATCACCGTTATCGATTGCCATCTTCCATCAGGCGGGGGCGCTGGCGGTGGTGGCGCTGCTGATGCGGGCGAAGTTCGAGATTGCGTACCCCGGCGAGCAGCGCATCGCGCGGGGTTGAGGCCGCCGTTCAGTCCGGCCAGTTGGGTTCGCGCTTTTCCAAGAACGCCTGCACCCCCTCGGCGGTATCGCGGTGAAGCATGTTCTCGGCGATCACCCGGCCGGTGTGGGCGTAGGCGGCGTCCAGGGTCATCTCGAGCTGTTCGTAGAAGGCGCGCTTGCCGACGCGGACGGCCGAGCCGAGTTTGGAGGCGACCTTGTCGGCCAGAGACCGGGTCTCGGCGGCGAGGGTATCGTCGGGGACGGCATGGTTGATCAGGCCCAGATCGACCGCCCGCGCGGCTGACAGGAAATCGCCGGTGGTCAGCAGCTCGAATGCCTGCTTGCGGCCGATGTTGCGGCTGAGCGCGACCATCGGGGTCGAGCAGAACAGGCCGATGTTGACGCCGTTGACGCCGAAGCGGGTGGTCTCCGCCGCCACCGCCATGTCGCAGGTGGCCACCAGTTGGCAGCCTGCCGCCGTGGCGAGGCCGCTGACCTGGGCGATGACCGGCTGCGGCAGGCGGGGGATGGTGGCCATCAGGCGCGAGCACTGCGCGAACAGCGCCATGTAGTAGGCGCGGCCGCCGTCGGGGCCCTGGCGGTTTGATTGCATCTCGCGCAGATCATGCCCGGCGCAGAACGCCCGCCCGGCGCCCTTCAGGATCACCACTTTGGTAGCACTTTCGGTGGCGATGCGGTCCAGTTCGGCCTGGAGCGCGGTCAACAGCTCCTCGGACAGGGCGTTGAGCTGGTCGGGCCGGTTCAGGGTCAGCGTCGCGACGGCGCCGTCATTTTCACGCAACAGAATCTCCGGCATGGTCGCGCCCTCTTGTCATCAACGGTAAATTCGGCATGACATTAGGCCAGAGTGTTATCGACGGGAAGGGGCAGGGATGGAGCCGAAGCTGACGGCAGCGGAATTGACGGCGTTTCTGGAGGAGGTGTTTCCGCAGGTCCGGGGTCAGATGGTGATCGAGGAGGTCAGTTCGATGCGCGCCCGCCTGCGGATGCCGATCGATCACAGCCACCTGCGGCCGGGCGGCACGATCTCGGGCCCGTCGATGTTCACGCTGGCCGATTGCGCCTTCTATGTCGCCACGCTGGCGATGATCGGGCGCGAGGCGCTGACCGTGACCACCAACCTGAACATCAACTTCCTGCGCAAACCCGCCATGCGTGACCTGATCGGCGAGGCGCGAATCCTCAAGCTCGGCAGGCTGTTGTCGGTGGGCGAGGTTACGCTGTATTCCGATAGCGACGAGCGGCCGGTGGCGCATGCGACAATGACTTATGCAATTCCCTCCAAGGGTACATCGTAGAATTGGGGTAATTATATACCGCATCTCTAACCGCATTGATTGATTGCGGGAATTTCGCCCGAATCCGGTTGACTTGGCCATTCGCTTGAGCCAGATAGGCGCCGCATCGGCTGGGTTTCGACCCGGCCTGTTCAGTTTCCGCGGCTTCGGCCGCCTGATGACCCGGAAAAACGATGAAAACCTTTTCAGCCAAACTGGCCGACATCGACAAGAAATGGATCGTGATCGACGCTGAGGGCGTCGTGCTCGGCCGGCTCGCCTCGATCGTGGCCATGCGCCTGCGCGGTAAGCACAAGGCGACCTTCACGCCGCACATGGATATGGGCGACAACGTGATCATCATCAATGCCGACAAGATCCAGTTGACCGGCAACAAGCGAGCCGACAAGACCTACTACTGGCACACCGGCTATCCCGGCGGCATCAAGGAGCGCACTGCTGGCCAGATCCTGGAAGGCAAGTTCCCCGAGCGCGTCGTCACCAAGGCGGTGACCCGGATGATGCCGGGCGGCCCGCTGACCCGCAAACAGCTGACCAACCTGCGCGTCTACGCCAGGGCCGATCACCCGCATGAAGCGCAGCAGCCCGAGGTTCTCGACGTTGCGTCGATGAACCGCAAGAACACCCGGAGCGCATGACGATGACTGATGAAATCAAATCGCTCGATGATCTGAAGGCCGCTGTAGGCGTGGCCGACGATGTTGCCGAGGAAACCGCGATTGTCCGTGTGGCGGTCCGCGACAAGTTCGGCCGTTCCTACGCCACCGGCAAGCGCAAGAACGCTGTTGCCCGGGTCTGGGTCAAGCCCGGCAATGGCAAGGTGGTTGTCAACGGCAAGGAAATGGCGAAGTACTTCGCCCGACCGGTGCTGCAGATGGTGATCGGCCAGCCGTTCAAGGTTGCCAATGTCGCCGACCAGTTCGACGTGATGTGCACGGTTGCCGGTGGCGGCCTGTCCGGTCAGGCCGGTGCGGTCAAGCACGGCATCTCGAAGGCGCTGACGGTCTATGAGCCGACGCTGCGTCCGGCGCTGAAGGCTGCGGGCTTCCTGACCCGCGACTCCCGCGTCGTTGAGCGAAAGAAGTACGGCAAGCGCAAGGCGCGCCGGAGCTTCCAGTTCTCGAAGCGCTGATCAGCGCTTTCGCAGATCGAATGGAAGGCCCCGATTCGCCGGGGCCTTTTTTCGTTGTGTGGGCGCCTAACAGACCAATATTGCAGCGCTCCCCCGTATCGGTTACGCGGTGGGCGACCATGGAGACAGGACAATGACCACGCACAAGATCGCGATTCTCGGCGCCAGCGGCTATACCGGTGCCGAGCTGGTGCGCCTGATCGCCACCCATCCGGCGATGGAAATCGTGGCGCTGACCGCCGACCGCAAGGCTGGCTCGACGATGGCCGAGGTGTTCCCGCATTTGCGCCATCTGGACTTGCCGCGTCTGGTGAGCATCGCCGAGGTGGATTTCGCCGGCATCGACCTGGCGTTCTGCGCGCTGCCCCATGCGACGACGCAGGAGGTGGTCTCGACCCTGCCGCGTGACCTGAAGATTGTCGATCTGTCGGCCGATTTCCGGCTGCGTGATCCGAAAGTCTACGCCGAGTGGTACGGCCACGAGCACTTCGCCCTCGATCTGCAGGCCGAGGCTGTCTATGGGCTGACCGAGTTCTACCGCGACGAGATTCGCGCCGCCCGGCTGATCGCGGGCACCGGATGCAATGCGGCGGCCGGGCAATATGCGGTAGTGCCGCTGCTGGAGGCATGCCTGATCGACCCGGACGAGATTATCATCGACCTCGCTTGTGCAGTCTCTGGCGCCGGGCGCACGGCCAAGGAGGCGATGCTGCACGCCGAGGTGTCCGAGGGATATCACGCCTATGGTGTGGCCAAGCACCGGCATATGGCGGAATTCGACCAGGAGTTCAGCAAGGCGGTTGGGCGGCCTGTTGTCTGTTCCTTCACCGCGCATCTGCTGCCGGTGAACCGTGGTATTCTGGCGACCATCTACCTGACGGGCGACGCAGCGGCGATCCATGCCGAACTGGCGCGGCGCTATGCGGAAGAGCCGTTCATCCGGGTGCTGCCGCTGGGCGAGAGCCCGCACACCCGCCATGTGCGTGGCTCGAACTTCTGTGATCTCGGCGTCGTGGCCGATCGCCGCCCCGGCCGAGTGATCGTGTTCTCGGCCCTGGACAATCTGGTCAAGGGCTCCTCCGGGCAGGCGATCCAGAACGCCAACCTGATGCTGGGACTTGACGAGACCGCCGGTCTGATGGCCGCGCCGCTGTTCCCATGAAGCGTATCCGGGCCGCACTGAATGCGGGCTGGCCGTTTCTGTGGACGGCGGCGAAGCGGTTCAGCGATGACATGGGGTCGGTTCTGGCCGGCAATATAGCCTACTCGCTGATGCTGGCGGTGGTGCCATTCCTGATCTTCGCGACCGCGCTGACCGGCTTCCTTGTCGGCGCGAAGGAAAGCCAGATCGCCCTCGACGCCCTGTTCTCAGCGGTGCCCCAGCACATGGCTGAGACCCTGAAGCCGGTGCTGCTGGAGGTCATCGGCGAGCGTCGCGGCGGGCTTTTGACCTTATCGGCTCTGGCGACGATCTGGGCCGCGTCGAACGGCGTCGAGGCGGTCAGAATCGGTCTCGACCGCGCCTACGACGTGAGCGATGCGCGCCATGTGGCGCTGAACCGGCTGATCTCGATCGGCGCCGTGCTGACCGGTTTCGCGATCTTCACTATTCTGTCGGCCCTGATCGTCTTCGCGCCGCTGGTCTTTATCCTGATTGAACAATGGACCCCACTAGACATCCCGGCCGAGGCTGACCTCGTGCGTTACGCATTGGGTCTGACCGTGCTCGCTTTAGCCCTATGGCCGATGCACCGGATACTGCCATCGCGCTCTATGCGCGGCATGCGTCTGTGGCCCGGCGTCCTCGCCAGCGTCGCCATTTGGGGCGTGGCTGCGACTGGATTTTCGATCTATCTTGCCTTTGCGCCATCCTATACCGTGACTTATGGTACGCTGGCGGGGGTGATCATGACCCTGTTGTTCTTCTATTTGACCGGCGTTGCCCTTATCTTCGGAGCCGAGGTCAACGCCGTGGTGAATGCCGACCGGTTGCGTGCGACCACGGGTCCGGATGCGCCGCCCGGCGCGGGCGACTGAGACTTGGCGTCTCAGCGATGACAGGGGTTTGGCATGGCGACGAGAAAGACCCGGCGGATTCAGATGATGGCTTTCGGCGCGGTGCTGTTGGGCGCCTCGGCGCTGCTGGTCTCGTTTGCCTTCCGCGACACCATTGTCTTCTTCTTCTCGCCGACCGAGCTTCTGGCCGAGCAACGCAGTCCTGACCAGCTCCTGCGCGTTGGCGGGCTGGTGGTGGCCGGCACGCTGGTCCGGGGCGAGAGCGAAACGTCGAGCTTTGATGTGACCGACGGCAATGGCACTGTCCCGGTTACCTTTACTGGCGTGCTGCCGGATTTGTTCGCCGAGGGGCAGGGGATGGTGGCGGAGGGCTATCTGCGTGATGGTGCCTTTCAGGCCACTGAAGTCCTGGCCAAACACGATGAGAATTATATTCCGAGGGAAGTGGTCGACGCGCTGAAGGCGCAGGGCCATTGGGAGGGCGAGGAGACCGCCCCGCCAACCGGAGGCGATAGCACCTATGGCAACTGATTATCCGTTCATGTGGGTCGATGCATTCACCGATACCGCGATGGGCGGCAACCCTTGTGCCGCGGTGTTCGATGCCGACGATATCTCCGTCGATACCCGCATTGCCTATGTCCGCGAGACCGGGTTGGTCGAGTGCGCCTACCTGCAACGCTCTGGCAAGGCCGACTTTGGTGCCCGCTACTACATGGCCGACAAGGAGATCCTGCTGGCCGGCCACCCCACCATCGCCACCTGCGCGGCGCTGGAGAAGGCGGGGCTGTTGGCGGGCCGCGACAGCTTCACGCTGGAGGTTGGGGCAGGGGTGATCCCGATCGATATTGCGCGGGGCGAAGGGGCAACGATTTTCACCATGACCCAGTTCGCGCCGGTATTTGGCCGTGAGTATCCGGCCGTCGAAATCGCCGAGCTGCTGGGATTGGCTGAAAGCGATATCCTGGGCACGCCGCAGACCGTCTCGACCGGCACTGCTTTTTGTGTGACGCGGCTGCGCGACCACGATGCGCTGCGCCGGGCGAAGCTGGACCTGGTGGCCTTCGCCGCCATCAAGCCGTCGACCGATTTCAACGAGCCGTTCCTGTGCGTGACCGAGGGGTTCACCGGGGCAGGCGACACTTCGGCCCGGATGATGATGCTGCCGCCGCTACCGGCGGAGGACCCCTTTACCGGCTCGGCCACCGGCTGCATGGCGTGCTATCTTTGGGCCAAGGGTCTGATCGACGCCCCGATTTTTGTCGCCGAACAGGGCCACTGGATGGGTCGGCCCGGCCGGGCGCAGGTCGAGGTTTTGGGACCGCGCGACGGGATCACCGGCGTCCGCGTCGGCGGCTCCGGGGTGGTGCTGATGGATGGAAGAGTGAGGCTATGACATGATCGCCGAGCTTGGACATTTTGCATTGACGCTGGGTTTTGCGGTGGCGTTGTTTCAGGTTGTTGTGCCGCTGGTCGGGGCCGGGCGGGGTTGGAGCGACTGGATGCGGGCGGCGGTGCCGGCGGCGCTGATGCAGTTCCTGCTGACCGGATTTGCCTTTGCGGCACTGATGCATGCCTTTGTGACCTCGGACTTCTCGGTCCGGATTGTCGCCGAGAATTCGAACTCGCAGATGCCGATGCTGTACCGGTTCACCGCGACCTGGGGCAACCACGAAGGCTCGATGCTGCTGTGGGTGCTGATCCTGACCATCTATGGGGCGATGGTGGCCGGTTTCGGGGGCAACCTGCCGCTGGGGCTGAAGGCGCGGGCATTGAGCGTTCAGGCGATGATCGGGTCGGCTTTCTTCGCCTTCATCCTGTTCACCTCGAACCCGTTTGAGCGGCTGATCCCCGCGCCGCTGGACGGCAATGACCTGAACCCGTTGTTGCAGGATATCGGCTTGGTGATCCACCCGCCGTTTTTGTATCTGGGTTATGTCGGGCTCTCGATGGCGTTCTCCTTCGCGGTGGCGGCGCTGATCGAGGGCCGGGTCGATGCCGCCTGGGCCCGCTGGGTGCGGCCGTGGACGCTGGGCGCCTGGGTCGCCCTGACGATCGGCATCGCGCTCGGGTCCTACTGGGCCTATTACGAGCTTGGCTGGGGCGGCTGGTGGTTCTGGGATCCGGTCGAGAACGCCAGTTTCATGCCCTGGCTGGTGGCCGGCGCCTTGCTGCACTCGGCGATTGTGGTCGAGAAGCGCAATGCCCTGAAGACCTGGACCATCCTGCTGGCGATCCTGGCGTTCTCGCTGAGCCTGATCGGCACCTTCATTGTGCGCTCCGGGGTGATCACCTCGGTCCATGCCTTTGCCAATGATCCGGAGCGCGGGGTGTTCATCCTGGCGATCCTGGGGGTGGCGATCATCGGCTCGCTGTCGCTTTATGCCTGGCGGGCGCCGGGGATGCGATCGGAGGGCCGGTTTCAGCCGATCAGCCGCGAGGGCGGGCTGATGCTGAACAACCTGGCGCTGGCGGTGGCGGCGGCGGTGGTGTTCATCGGCACGCTGGCGCCGCTGGTGCGCGAGTTCTTCGACGGCGCCAAGATCTCGGTTGGGGCGCCGTTCTTCGAGCTGGCGTTCACGCCGTTCCTGGTGATCGTGTTTATCGCCATGCCGCTGGGCTCGCTGATGCCTTGGAAGCGCGGCGATCTGGGGCGGGTGATGGCGCGGCTGTGGTGGGCGGCGGCGGCGGCGCTGGGCCTGGGCGGGGCGATTTGGGGGTGGCAGACCGGCCATGCGTTGCTGGCCCCGGTGGGACTGGCGCTGGCGACCTGGCTGATCCTGGGCGTGTTCGTCGAGATTGGCACGCGGATCGGCCTGCCGGGGGTTTCGCTGGTAACCGCCCTTGGCCGCTTTGCCCGGTTGCCGCGGGCTGATTGGGGCAAGTTTCTGGCCCATGGCGGGATGGGGTTGACGGTGATGGGAATCGCCGCGGTGACCGCCTGGCAGGTCGAGGACATCCGGTTGGCGCGGCCCGGCGACGTGATTCCGGTGGGGGGCTATGAGATCCGTTTCGACGGTGTCGTCGAGGGTCAGGGGCCGAACTATGTGTACGAGCGCGGGCGGTTCACCGTCTCCCAAGGTGGTGAACTGGTCGGGGTGATGGAGCCTGAGAAGCGGTTCTACCCGGTGCAGGGGACGCCGACCACCGAGGCGGCGATCGATTCCGGATTGGTCCGCGATCTGTACCTGGTGCTCGGCGACAAGCAGCAGGGCGGCGATGCCTGGGCGGTGCGGACCTATCTGAAGCCGCTGGCCGCCTGGATCTGGTTGGGTGCGTTGGTGATGGCGCTGGGCGGGCTGGTCAGCCTGACCGACCGGCGCTACCGGGTCGGGGCCGTGGCGCGGCGCGCGCCGGTGCCTGTGGCGGCGGAATGATGCGGGCGATCCTGCTGGTCCTGGCGCTGCTGGTGGCGGCCCCGGCCGGGGCGGTGCAACCGGACGAGATCCTCGCCGATCAGGGGCTCGAGGCCCGGGCCCGCGAATTGTCGAAGGAATTGCGCTGCCTGGTGTGCCGCAACGAGTCCATCGACGATTCCAACGCCGAACTGGCCCGCGACCTTCGGCTATTGGTGCGCGAGCGCCTGACGGCCGGTGACAGCGACGCCGAGGTGTTGGGCTACCTGGTCGACCGCTACGGCGAGTTCGTTCTGCTGAAGCCGAAGTTCTCGGCCGCGAATGCGGTGCTATGGTTTGCCGGGCCGATCTCGTTTCTGCTGGGGCTGGGCGTGATCGCCGCCTATCTGCGCACCCGCCGCCCGCAAGCCGCCGCCAACGAGGCGCCGCTGAGCGAGGCCGAACGAAAGCGGCTGGAGGATATTCTCGGCGGCTGAACCGCGGGCGTGCTTCGGCGTGTTTTAGGCGAAGAGGTGGCTCGGTTTGTTTGAACAGTTCCGGGCGTTTCTTAGGTGGATTTCCGCCTCTTTCAGGCTGCTGCCGGGATGGGCGTCAACGGGTTGAAGTAGGCCTGATCGGGGGTTTTCCCGTCAAACGACGATTGCGGGCGGCGGGTGTTATAGAATGCCAAATAGTGCCCGAGGGAGGCGCGCGGGCGGAGGCGCTGGCCGATCAGCTAGCGGGCCTCGACATCGCAACGGGGATGGAGCTGATCGTCGCCCGTCCGCGCATGGGCGCTGCGGACGATCCTCGATGGAAAGGCGCGCTGATCGACCTCGTAGACCTGTCGACTGCCGCACATGCGAGCAGCGCCGCGCGCAGCGGCCCGGCCGGCGACATCGCGATCGACCGGGCGGCGCTGCGGCTGGCGGTGTTGTTCGAGCAGGTTGCCGGCAGGCCGGCAACGCACAGCCCCTACGACAATCTTGAATACAGGGGTGAGCCGATGAGCGCGGCGGGAAGATTCGTTCGCGCGGTCTTCCGGATCGTCGATCCGGCCGTCACGCCGCAGCGCATCGGCACTGCTCTGGACCGAGCCGTCAGGGAGTTGAAGCGAAGCTGACCGGCACCGACACTCACCTGGCACAAATTTTTTGAGACGATCCGTCTCGAGAACGAGGCAGCCTAGCCCTGATCATCAACAACGTCAGGGAACTGTCATGCAAACAAGATCTACCCTCGCACCCGCCGCGAGATCGTCGAGCGCCCGATCGCGGCGCTGATGCCCTATTTAGGCAACCCGCGGACCCACTCGGCGAAACAGATCCGGCAGATCGCCGACAGCTTGACGAGGCTTGGTTGAACCAATCCGGTGCTGATCGACGCGGCGGGCGGCATCGTCGCCGGGCATGGACGGGTCGCGGCGGCGATCTCCTGACGCGTCCGCCCGCCTGGCGCGAGGCTCATGTCCGGATCGGCGGATGGGGACCAGAGTCATTCGGGTCCGGCGTCGTAGCAGCTCCACCCGCCGCGACGCGGCTGAGCGGCATGACCGCGCCCATGGTCATCGCCCCCGGATCAGGTCCGGGGCAGGCTTGCCATGAACGGCGCGGCCTTCCTTGCCTGGATAGGCCAGATGCTGGCCGACCCTGCGCGAAGGCGACGTGGTGGTGATGGACAACCTGTCCGCCCACAAGATCGCTGGTGTTCGCGAGACCATTGAGGCAGCCGGCACGCGCCTTGAATTCTTGCCGCCATACAGCCCCGACTTCAACCCGATCGAACAGGCCTTTGCGCAGATCAGAGCCTTCCTGCGAAAGGAGGCCGCCCGCACAGTTCCCGCTCTTTGGGCCGCCATCGCAAACGCCCTCGATGCGGTCACGCCAGACTTCGCCGCCAACTACTTCGCTAACGCAGGATATGAAACAGATCGAGTGGAACCTGCTCTAGCCTGATGGAACCAACTCATTCGATGACCCGAACCGTACGTGCCGCAGACCAACGATCCGACTTTTTCAACGGAATCTGCCAGTACGGGCTAGGGTTTTCCGCCGAGCCTGCGCTCGTCAGTTGAGGGCGCGTCACCATCTCGGCACAGGGAATCCGATGCCTCAAATGGTGTGCCCGAACGTGCTAACGGAGCCAAATAACTCCGATGTCTCGGCCGGTAAGTTCATTTCCGACCTGGTGGGCTCCGAACGGGTTCGCCGCAATCCCCACCGCCGCGCTCGATCCGCCCCACAGTGCGGCGTCTCCCGCGGTCCCCATGCTTGATAAGGGTTCGGGTCCTCAATGTCGGCCCGCGCGCAAATTCACGCGATCCGAAACCTTCCTTCGCCAACCCGTCAGGAGACGGGCACGTCCGCCTCCGCGATCCGCTGGAACTCCGGCAGAAACTCCGAGTAATTTTTTGCGAGGTAGCGAATGATGCGCGCGTTGCTGATGAGTTTGGCGACATAACCCCGGGCGAGCACGAGATCGAGATGATCGGCGCCATAGGTCCGCTCCGCAAGTCTCACCTCCCGTTCCAGATTTGCAGATTCCCGCTCCATCATCGCGATCTGCTCTTTCGACACACCACGGATGGCTTTCGGCTTCTCTGAATCCTTGAGTTGCGCCAGAGGGGTGGCGGCCAGGAGCGACCGCGCGTAGTTGATGGTGTATTTGTTCATGGCGACCATCAATTCGGCGGCCTCAATCTGTCGCACCGATGTCATTTTCTTGAGCATCCGGAACCCCGTCATCGACATGTGCTTATCTCTGAGAAGTTCTGCCGCCTCGGGACAGATCCCGTCGAGCAGCCGCGTCTTGTCCTGCAATGACTTGACGTTGATGTTGAGCGCCCTCGCCAGGCGCGCTTGCGGGACACCACGCTCAATCGCTTTTAGGATCATCTTGTGTTCCTGAATGATTGCGAGCCGGCTGATACGTTTGTTGTAGGTGAAGGCCTCATCGTCGGTCGAGATCAGGCAATCGATCTCATCGACGCCTTGATCCTTAAAAACGTCGAGACGCAGATGTCCGTCGAGAAGCAGATATTTTTGCGGCTCGGACCGATCCCGTGCGACGACAATTGGCTCGATCACACTGACCTCGCGGATCGAAGCGGCAATCCGTTTGTATTTGACGGTCTGCCGCGTTGCCGCGGTCACCAGGTACAGCGGATGGATGTCGGCTATGTCGATGCGCGTCACGTCTTTCTCGAAAGCCATCTGCACCAGCTTGTCGTTCTCCCGGCGCGTCATGATCAGATCTCCTCGGTCGCTGTGAGCCGCTCGGCGATGTTTTGTGGGATCGTCCCCAGCCCCTCGGCACGAAGCAGTGTCACGAAATTCCCGTCGGCGAGGAGTTTTCGGAGCGCCTCGGTCACGAACATGATCTGATCTCGCGCCACCGCCGCCTTGCGCACCAGCATTTGCTTCTTTTCGACATCATCCTGGTAGGTGCGCAGCAGGCTCTCGACTGAAAGCGGCCGTTTGTAATTGTAATCGGTCGTGCGATGCCCTTTGCCACGCTTCTGGCGCGCCTCGACCAACCGTTTCGCCGCCTTCAGCTTGGCGCCGCGCAGAAGGTTGCTCTCATAGGCTTGCTGGAGGACATCCTGCATGGCGGCATCGTCGGCCTCGGCGATATCGACTGCGACGCTGACGGGGATCTGGCCGCTCTCTACGGCACGAAGCAGCCGATGCTCGCGATTTTCGAGAAGGCGGATGACGCCACGGACATATTTGAGCGAGAGCTGTGTTTTGCGGGCGATTTCAGCCTCGCGGTAGCCGCGCCGTTTGAGGCCCTCGATATCTCTGAGCAAATCGATCGCTCGGTGTTGGCGCCGGGCCAGGTTCTCAACCAGGCTCATCACCAGACAGTCTTCGCTGCTGGCGTCGATAACGAGCGCCGGAATTGTCTCCTGGCCGAGTGCGCGATAGGCCTCGAGGCGTCCCTGACCACAGACGAGTTCATAATGCGGACCGTCGGTCTGATCTCTCCGGGCAACCG
>Ga0307379_10007488_pt1 | contig 14833 bp, 6 predicted proteins | sample UN2MG_FD_202237 | JGI IMG/M metagenome (GOLD analysis project Ga0307379, IMG submission 202237) | Soil microbial communities from Risofladan, Vaasa, Finland - UN-2 | ecosystem: Environmental > Terrestrial > Soil > Coastal area > Acid sulfate soil | place: Finland: Risofladan, Vaasa | collected... | reverse complement strand
CCTCGGGCGCATGGGCCGGTCGCGGGTCGTGCTGATGTATGGCCTGGCCTGGCTGGGGTTCTCGGCGGCGCAGGTGTTCGTCTACGTGGACGTGTTCGTGTTTCGCCTTTGGGGCTACCATCTGAATTCCTTCGTGCTTAACGTGCTTACGACACCCGGCGGCGTGGAGTCCATGGGGATGGCCGATTCGACCAAGTGGAGCTTCGCCGCCGCCGTGGCAGCCCTGGTGGGAGTGCAGGGCCTGCTGCTGGTCGGTGTCCTCAAGACCCGCTGGCTTGGACGGGTGGTCGGCTGGCCGCTGCGAGGGACTTCCCGGCGCGTGGCCCTCGCGGGCGCGTTCGTGCTCGTTGCCGCCTTCCAGGTCATCACCTACGGGGCCTCCAAGCTGTGCTGGAACACGACCGTGCTCCAGGCCGCGGAGACCCTCCCGTTCTACCTGCCCATCACGTTCAGCAAGCTGGGTCGGAAGTTCGGCTGGGAACAGGAACACCCCGACACGAGCTTGCGCGTGCGGTACGAATCGCTGACGTACCCGCTCAAGCCGCTGTCGCGGCAAGGCGCGGGGCGCCCCCTCAACACCGTCTGGCTGGTCTGCGAGAGCTGGCGGGCCGACGCGGTCACGCCGGAGGTCATGCCTCACACCTATGAGTTTGCCACGCGGGATGCCGTCTGGTTCCGGCGGCACTACTCCGCGGGAGACGGCACGCGGATGGGCATCTTCAGCCTGTTCTACGGCCTGCACGGGTCGTACTGGTTCCCCATGCTTCGGGCCAATCGCCCCCCCGTGCTGATGGACGTGCTCCGCCAGGCGGGCTACCAGTTCGACTGCCGCACGAGCCAGAGCTTCACCTATCCGGAGTTCGAGCGGACGGTCTTCGCACAGGTCCCGTCGAAGGACCTTCATCCCATCAGCGGTGGAGGCCCCGGCTGGCAACGGGACCGGTGGAACGTGACCAACATGCTGAACTGGCTGGACAAAGCGGACAAGAGCCGGCCGTTCTTCCAGTTCATGTTCTTCGAGTCGGCCCACTCCCGGTACTACTTCCCGCCGGAAAGTGCGATCCGCAAGCCGTACCTCGATGACTTCAACTACGCCGACCTCGAAGGGATCGCCGCGAGCCCCGAGCGGCGCCGGCTGCTGGTCAACCGCTACGTCAACGCCTGCTACCACCTGGACTCGCAGATCCAGCGCGTGCTGGAGGGCCTCCGCCAGCGAGGGCTGCTGGACTCCACGATCGTCGTGCTTACCGGCGACCACGGCGAGGAGTTCTGGGAGGTCGGCCGTTGGGGCCACCCCGCCGACAGCTTCCACGAGGGCCACCAGATGGTGCCGCTGGTCCTGCACGTGCCCGGCGAGCCCGCACGGCAGGTGCAGCGGATGACCACCCACATCGACGTACCGCCGACGGTGCTCCGGCGGCTCGGCGTGACGAGCCCGGCCGGGGACTACAGCCTGGGATTCGACTTGCTGGACCCGAACGCGCCGAAGCGATCCAGCGTCTCCGCGTTCGGATGGAGCGACATGGCCTACGCGACCGAGCGGCACAAAATCACGCACCGCTACCGCGGGCCGGGCTTCTCGCCCGCCAAGGTGACCACGCGGGACGACAAGCCGGTCGGCGACGCCGAGGCCGGCCGCGTCCTCCAGCAGACGCTGCCGCAACTGCTGAACGTCCTGAGGGAGATGAAGCGGTTCGCGGGCCCGTAGCCCCGCGCCGTCAGGCGGTGACGCCCATCAGCTTCCGCACGAAGTCGGCGTTTCGCTTGCAGTCGGCGATGCGGTCCTTCGAGGGGCAGGCGGTCTCCAGGACGATCCAGCCGGTGTAGCCGATGGCCTTGAGGGCCTCGGCGACCGGCTCCATCTTGACCTTGCCCTCGCCGAGATAGCTCCCGCCGTCCTTGAAGTGGATCAGGCAGAGGCGGCCCTTGAGCTGGCGGATCTCGGCGGGCACGTCGTAGCCGCCGGAGGTCGAGTTGCCGGTGTCGTAGTAGCAGCCGACGGCCTCGCTGCCGATCCGCTCGATGATCTGGAGGTTCTGCTTGCCCGAGCAGGTGTTCTCCAGGCCGAGGGCCACGCCGGCATCCTTCGCCTGCGGGGCGACCTCCTTCATCCGGGCCACCAGGGCGTCCACCACGTCCGTCTTGAGCTCCTTGCCCTTCAGCAGGCTCGCCTTGCCGAAGAACGGCACAAGGATCCCGGCCGCGCCGAGGTCCTTCGCCGCCTCGATCGACTGCCGCAGCCACGCCACCCCGTTGGGGTCCGTCGCCACCGGGTTGCCGTTCAGCAGGTCCATCGACAGCGACGAGACGGCCAGGCCGGTGGCCTTCATCTGCTCCTTGATCTTCCCGCGCCGGTCGGCGTCGGCGATCTGGAGCTTCTCGGCCGCGCCGCCGACGCCCACCTCCACGCCGTCCAGGCCGGCCTTCTTGGCGGCCACGAGGTCGCTGCCGAAGTGCCGCGCCGAGACGCGGATCTTCACCGGGGCGACTGCTCCTTCCGCCGCCATCGTTTCGCGGACCAGGGCCGCCCCCGCCAGCCCCGCCGCACTGCCCGCCAGAAACGTTCGCCGTGTCATGGTCATGTCCTGCTCTCCCTATGGACCGATTGTCGCGCCGTCCTTCTTTCGCGAAGGACAGCCACATGGTACCGCCGGCCGGGGCGCCCGAGCAAGCCGCACGCCGGGCCCGGGCCAAGCGCTTGCAGCCGGGGGAGGGCATGGTAGCATGCCCATGTGCTCCATCGCGTCCCCAGCCAGGCCGCGTGCCGACCGAGGTGTCCCTGATGCGTCCGAACGCTCTGCCCTTGTCCTGCCTGCTCGTGCTCCTTGCCGGAGGAGGCCCCGCCATGGCCCTCGACCTCGCAGACATCCCCGCCGCCGAGCCGAACGACGCCGTCATGGCCCGGCCGGAAGAGGTGCGGGCGATGGCGGACTGGGCCGCCGCTGCCTTCGCCGGCACCGAACCGCCGTCCCCCCGGCCGCCAACCAGGCCGACCATGCTGACAGCGGGTCGGCAGCCGTTCTCGTTCGTCTACGACGGCGTCGGCTCTGGGAAGCTACTGGCGGCGTGGGACCGGGCCGTCGAGACCGCCCCGGCCGCGGACCGCCTCACCCGCCGCGTGGTGTGGACCGACCCGAAGACGAAGCTTCGCGTGACGGCCGAGGTGTCGGCCTTCGCGCGGTACCCGGCCGCCGAGTGGGTGCTGCACTTCGAGAACGGCGGCGCGGCCGACACGCCGATCCTCCAGGACATTCAGGCCCTGGACGTGGAACTGGCGACGGGCAGGGAGAACGCCGTGCTGCACGGCCTGCACGGCGACGATTGCAGCGAGCGCTCGTTCCAGCCGTTTGACGAGGTGATCGCCCCCGGCGGGAGCTTCCGCATGGCCCCCCGCGGCGGCAGGCCGTCGAACGGGGCCTTTCCTTTCTTCAATGTTGAGCACGGCGGACGGGGCCTCATCACCGCCATCGGATGGTCCGGCCAGTGGGCGGCTTCCCTCCGCCGCGACGCCGCCGGCACGACGCGCCTTTGCGCCGGCATGGAGCAGACCCGCCTGCGGCTGCGCCCCGGCGAGCGAATCCGCGGCCCGCGAATCCTGCTGATGGCCTGGGACGGCGACCGCCTGGCCGCCCACAACCGCTTCCGCCGGCTGATGCTCTTCCACCACGTGCCCCACCAGGCCGGCCGACCCGTCGCCCTGCCCATCTTCCTCCAGGGCTACGACCGCTATCGGGCCCACCCGCGTTGGGGCAACGAGGCCGGGCAGGTCCACGCCGCCCAGGTCGCCGCGAAGCTCGGCTGCGAGTTCCTCTGGCTCGACGCGGCATGGTTTCCGGGCGACTTCCCGAACGGCGTGGGCAACTGGACGCCCAAGCCGCAGCAGTTCCCCCGCGGCCTGAGGCCCGTCAGCGACGCCTGCCACAAGCTGGGGCTGAAGTTCATCGTCTGGTTCGAGCCCGAGCGCGTCGCGCCCGGCACCGCCATCGCGCGCGAGTGCCCGCAGTTCGTCTTCGGCGGGGAGAAGGGCGGGCTGTTCCGCCTGGACGACCCCGCCGCGAGGCGGTGGCTGACCGACCTGCTGAGCCGGCGGATCCGCGAGTTCGGCATGGACTGGTACCGCAACGACTTCAACATCGACCCGCTGAGCTACTGGCGCGGCAACGACGGCCCCGACCGCCAGGGGATGACCGAGATCCGCTACGTCGAGGGCCACTATGCCATGTGGGACGAGTTGCGGGCCGCACGCCCCGGCCTGGTCATCGACAACTGCGCCAGCGGCGGCCGGCGGATCGACCTGGAGACGTGCATGCGGTCGGTGCCGCTGTGGCAGAGCGACACGGCCTGCGCGCCGGGCCACGCGGACATGGACCAGGCGCAGATGTGCGGCCTGAGCCTGTACCTCCCCTTCCACCTGTCGTGCGCCTGGTCGCCCGAGGCGTACGTCCTCCGCAGCGCCGCGGCGGCGGGGGCCATCACCCAGTTCGCCTTTCTGGACGACGCCTTCCCGCTGGAGCAGGCCCGCTCCGCCGTGGCCGAGGTCGGGAAGAACCGCAAGTATTGGTACGGCGACTTCTATCCGCTGACGCCCTGCACGGCGGCGGACGATCAGTTCATCGCCTGGCAGCTTCACCGGGCCGACCTGAACGCGGGGATCGTGCTGGCCTTCCGCCGGGCCCGGTGCGAGGCCGCCGACCTTCACGTGCGCCTCGGCGGCCTGGACGCGAAGACCACCTACGCCGTCGAGTTCATCGACGAGGCCCGAACGGGAACCGTGCGCGAGATCAAGGGCCGGGACATGGCCGCGGAGTTTTCGCTTCGGATTCCCCAGCGCCGGGCCAGCCTGCTGGTCCGCTACGCGCCCGCCGCGGCCGGCAGGTAGCGGCGGCATGGAGGACCGTCACTTCGGCGGGCCTGAAGAAGGCGGGGCCTCGCTCACCCGGACCACCCGCACGCACGGCGGCTCGAACGCGACGTCCAGCCGGAGGTCCCCGGCGGAGGCCGCACCCGATCGGACCCGGACCAGGTCCCGCTCGGCGTCCACCGCGAGCACCTCCCATCGTGTGGGGCCCTTCCACGGCAAGTGCTCGACGCGCAGGAGCAGTTGCTTCTCCGCGGACCGGAAGTTCGCGGCCAGGATGGTCAGTTCCGTCCGGGCCTTGTTCAGTCCCGCACAGACGGCCGGCGGGTCGGCGCCCTGTCCCGAGGCCTTCACCCGCGCCGGCGTGTCGAGCAGCATCCGGAAGGCCCTCATCGCGTGGAAGGTCTTCCTCGGCGCGCCGTAGCGGTTGAACAGGCCGAACAGGTTCGTGTCGCCGCTGTAGTAGTTCGCCATGTCGAGGGGGCTGTCCTGAAGGCGGATGAGCGTCTCGGCCACAAACGCCGCCCCCGGAGCGCCGCCGATCTCCTCGAAGCACCGCTGCCGGCGGAGGCCCTGCCCGGCGACGCTGAGCGGACCCCAGTCGTTCCGCGGCAGGTAGTTCCACTCGTTGAGGTGGCTCTCGGTCTTTCGGAAGCCGTGCTCGTCGAGGAGCTTCCGTACGGCGTGGGCCTTGCCGGCGAAGACGCGCGGGTCGTCGCAGTACGTGTGCCAGGAGAAGAAATCCAGCGGCAGCTCCTGCTTGCGGCAGTACTCCAGGAAGCCTTGCACGAACTCCGTAGGCTTGAGGCGCCCGTCGACCAGTTCGCCCGTCGCGCCCACCGACGGCCCGCCCACCTTCAGCTTGGGGAACCGGGCTTTGATCGCCCTCGCGGCCGCGGCGTACAGGCGGAAGTAGTCCTCGTCCGAGCCGGACCACATGTTCGGGCGGTTCTCCGGCTCGTTCCAGATCTCCCAGTAGTCGATGCCGTGGCGGAAGCCGCCGGCCCAGCCCTCGTTGTAGTGGCGGACGATGCCGACGCACGCCGCGGCCCACTTGCTGTAGTCCGCGGGCGGATGGACATGGTACTTTCGCTTCGTCATCTCGATGCTCTCGCCCAGCCGGTAGACGATCCCCACCCCGGCGTCGACGATGGCCTGGACGTAGGCGTCCGTCCGCGCGAACCGGTAGCTCTCCGGGCGATTCGGGTCGGCGCGGAGGTCGGGGAAGATCGTGTGGACGTCGACGAAGTCGGGGTCGGGCCATTCGCAGTCGTGCAGCCGGGCCAGGGGAAACGCCGCCTGACGGTAGTAGGCTGAGAGATCGACGACCTCGCCGAAGTTCAGCGGCCCGTTGTTCACGCCGTGCAGCGCCCGGACCGTCCCGGCGGACTGAGCGCAGTCCACGCGCACCTCGGCGGCGAAGGCGACATCACGATCGGCGCCCGGCCAACCGCACGCGGCCGCCGCGATCGGCGCCAGCCAGCACAAGGAATTCCGCATGGCACTTGCCTTTCCTGCCCCGACCCGCGGGGATCAGAGCGACAGCCGAAGGCCGAAGCCGGGCTCGTCGGGCACGACCAGGGCCCCCTTGTCGAACTTCCAGGCGGAGTAGTCCATGCCGCTGGCCGTGCCGGGAATGCCCTCCACGATGAGGACGTTGCCGGCGCCGGCGGCGAGGTGGGCGCAGTAGTACGGCCGGGGCGTGCCGGCCCAGGTGTGGGGAGAAGCGGTCACGCCGGCCTTCACCAACTCGGGCATGACGCGGCGCCACCGGCTGAAGCCGACCCCGCCCAGGTCCAGGTTGAGCACGTCCACCAGCTTCTCCCTTGCCAGGGCGTAGAACTGCTCCACGTGCCCGCGGGAGTACGCGCCGTACCGCCATGGCCCCTCGGCCTGGCCGCCGCCGGACTCGCCCTCCATGACCATCGCCTTGCAGCCGACCTTGGACATGTGGTCGCGCAGGCGGCGAAGGTCGTCGCGGTTCTCGGGGAACGGCTCCTCGATGAGGTACAGGCCGGCGTCCTTGACGCCCGTTACATAGGCCAGGAAGTCGTCGACCGAGTAGCTGTCGTTGGCGTCGACGACGATCTTGCAGTCGGGGAATCGCCCGCGAACGGCGAGCGTGACGTCGATGTCGCGCCGCTGGCCCTCCTTGCTGGGCATGCAGTGCAGACCCCGCCCGAGCTTGAGCTTGAACGCCCGGTAGCCGGCGTCGAAGTCGTCCTGGCACGAGGCGAGCAGCCGTTCGACGCCCCGGAGCTTGCCCGTCGTCTCCAGGTCGTCGAAGTAGATCGCGCCGCTGTAGATGGGGACCTTCCGCGGGCCGTGGTTGCCCAGCAGGTCGCAGACCGGCCGCTTGAGGATCTGCCCCACGAGGTCGTGCAGGGGCAGGTCGATCGCCATGGCCTTCTCTGCCGTGCCGCCGGCGAGGTCGAACAGGTCGGAGACCTTCGCCCCGACCAGCCCGCGGACGCGGTCCTCGGGGCCCCCGGACATCGCCCCGCCCTTGGCGCCCTGGTCCGTCGTGAGCACACGGATCTGCCGCCCGAAGCCCCGGCCGACAGGACGGCCCGTGCGGCTGCGCCCGATCGAGCGGGCGTACCGGTCGTTGGACTGCTTCGACTCGATCTTCGCGATGCGGTGCGCGGACAGCTCGCGCTCGACGGCGGCCGGGTCCAGTGCCGACCTCGTCGCGGGGAGGGCCTTGCTCTGCCCGGCCCGGCAGAGCCCGGCCGCCGCGCCAAGGGTCACGGTCTTCAGGAACGTGCGTCGATCCATGGTTGGCCTCCCGATGCCATTCGGCGGAAAGGCTGACTTCGCCTCAGGTGGCGAGCAACAGGGCGGGGACACTCGCTGGGCCTTGCCGCCCCATACCGGTAACACGACCGCGCCCGGCAGGACTCGAACCTGCAACCTTCGGTTCCGTAGCTAAGCCGAACGCTGCCGTAACATTTGAATAATACTATATATACGTTCCTAGAAGACTGCAAGCGGCTTCCTTCGAAATCGCCCGAAACGGTGTGCCGCTGCCCGGCCGCGTCGTTCCTTGCTGTTGGCGTGAACGGTGCGGAACGGGTTGCTGCTTGCCAAGTTGGAGCTTTGCTTGTTATTCTGGCCGGTGCCAAGGGACGCCGCACGGGTCATCAGCAATTGCTGAGGGAAGGACCGGAAGTCGGCCCATACAGGAGCGAGGCGATGCACAGACCCGCCGGGCTGGCGACGTTCCGACACGCATTGTGCGTGTATCCCTATCGGCGAGAACTCAATGAGGCGGGTTTCTGGCCGCCGCTGGGGCTCGAGTTCATTGCCGCTGTCGTCCAGCAATACGCCCGGCGGCTGGACCTCGTCGACTTGCGCATGGAGCCCGGCCGAACGCGGGACTTCCTCCGCTCGCAGACCGACCTGGTCTGCTTCTCCGTCAACTGGGACCGCGACCGCCAGTTTCTGGAAGAGGAAATCCGTTCCGTGCCGCCGGGGATTCTGACGATTGTCGGCGGCCGGCACGCGACGGAGTGCCCGGACCGGTGGCTGAAGGAGTTCGCCAATGTCGATGCGGTCGTCCGCGGCGACGGGGAGGAGGCGATGGAGGAGATATGCCGGGGCATACCGATGGAGCGAATCACCGGGCTGAGCTTCCGCAGGGACGGGCGCGTCCACCACAACCCGAACCGCACGCTGGGCGAGGCGCAAGACGACCTGTACCCCGACCGCAGTCTCCGCCGGGCGACCTACGTCGTGACGGTCAAAGGCGCCAGCACGGGCCTGAAGATCGATTCCGCCGCAACGTCGCGCGGCTGCCCGTTCAACTGCACGTTCTGCTCCTTCAATCGCAATCCGTGGGGCGAGAAGCGCAGGTGGACCGCCCGATCGCCGGAGTCCGTCGTCGACGAGCTTGCCGAGATGGAAGCGAGCATCGTCGGGTTCACCGACGATCTGTTCACGCACGACATGGACCGCGTCGATCGGATCTGCGACCTCATCCTCTCCCGGGGCATCCAGAAGAAATACATCGTCAACGCGCGATTGGAGATCGCCCGGCATCCGGACGTCCTGCGGAAGATGGAGCGGGCGGGCTTCTTCATGCTCCTATTGGGCGTCGAGTCCGCCCACGACAAGACGCTGCGGTCGATGCGAAAAGGCTTCGATGTGGCGCGGATCCGCGAGTACTTCAAGGTCCTGCGCCACAGCCGCATGATCCTTCACGGCTACTTCATCCTCGGCTGTGTCGGCGAGAGCGTTGACGACATGCTCGGCATCGCACCGTTCGCGCGTGAGCTCGGCCTGGACACGCTCGGCCTCTCGGGCCTTCGCCACAGTCTCCACTCCGGGATAGGCGAGCTGGTCGCCAGCAGCCCGGGCTATCACATCGCCAGCAGCGGCAAGGTTTACTCAGACCACTGCTCCCTCGCCGAACTGCGGCAAGTGCGACGGCGGATACACCTCCAGTTCTACACGCCCGCCCAGATCGCATGCATCGCCAGCAAAGGGCTGCAGGCCGGCGCGGTGAGCTTCCTGCCGAGCATCCTCCCTTACCTGCCGAAGATCGCAGTCAACTTGATGATGCACTTCTGGCACAGGCGCAGGCGCCGCGCGAGAAAGCGACGCGCCCAACAGGCGGCCATGGCACAGAATGGCGGCGAGGACCCCGTGGCATAAGCGAACCAAAGTTTTTGCGGCGCCAGGCCGCCGCAAAGGGTTGGTCAGGCTGAACCGCGGCCGGACCCTTGGGGATCCAGATTGAGAACGGACGCCCGATGGACGGGTTCGGAAGAAGCGTACGGCTGGTAGGAGGGCAGATCAGCAGGGACGACAGCCAGAGTCGGGCGGGCATTGCATCGTGGGGAGAGCAGCCGAGAGGACGGGGAAGGGCATTTAGGGATGGCGATCGACGGTGAGCGCGGGGCGAGAGCGCACTCGGGCGACAGCCGACCCGCAGGCCGCAACTCTACATCAGCAGGGCGCTCATGCGGGCTTGAGGCCTGCGAATGCCGGTCAGAAACTGACGAACTTCGGTGCGGCTGAGAACCACCGGCAGCTTTCTGCCCCGGCGGAGGCGGATGAGGTCGAATACGCCCAGCGAACGGCGGAGGGTGTGCTGGAAGAGGAACTTGATGCCGAAGAGATGGACGCGGAGGGTGCTCTTGGCGCACCGCTGAAGCGGACCAGCGATCTTCCGGGCTGCGGATGGGCCGGTGTAAGCCGCTTTGGGCGGCTTGACTTGGCTCGATCATGGGCGGCCAGGACGCTTGGTTGGGCATGACGGCCTCGCGAAGAACGAAGTACGGGGCGCCTCGGGCGCCGTGAGCGCACAGGCGAGCAGGCTTCGGGGCGCTATCGCCGCGCCTCGTCGATCATCGCCAGAATGTTCTCCAGCGGCACGTCGGCCTGGAGGGTGATGCCGGGCTCCAGGACGTACCCGCCGTCGCGGCCCAACTCGTCCTTCAGCCGGCGGACCTCGTCGCGCACCTGTCCGGGCGTGCCGCGGGGCAGCAGGTCCTGCGTCGACACGCCGCCGCAGAAGGCCAGGTCCCTGCCGAAGAGCCGCTTGAGCGACAGCACGTCCATCGCTTCCGGCTGGATGGGATGCAGGATGTCCAGCCCCAACTCGATGAGGTCCGGCACGATCGGGGTGATGTGGCCGCAACTGTGGTGGAAGACCGTTCTCCCGTGGCGCCGGGCCGATGCGTAGATCTCCCCCACGAGCGGCCGGAGAAGCCTTCGCCAGGCCTCCGGAGAGATGAGCATCGCCTTCTGCGTGCCGTAGTCGTCGCTCAGGGCGATGCCGTCGAACCGGAACCGCGCGAAGAGCACCTCCATCGTCGCCAGGATGTGATCGGCGATGCCGCGGAGCAGCCGGCCGACAAACGCCGGGTCCAGCGCCACGTCCAGCAGGAGGTTCTCCATCCCGCGCATGAACGTGGCCCGCTCCCACAGGTCGCCCACCCAGACGATGGTGTAGTGGTCGGCGTTCTGGCGGCACCACGAGCCGAGGTGCTCGAAGCGGCACTCGGCCCGCGCGTCGGGAATGACGAAGTCAGTGCAGCCGGGGTCGCGGAGGGCGTGGCCGATCGGACTGCCGCGGTCGATGTCGCTGGTGGACCACGTCACGCCGAACTCGTCGGTGACCGTCGGCCCGAACTCCGACGGCGAGGCGTACAGGGGCTTGACGCTCCGCGGGGCCGTCATGCGGATCGGCAAGCCGAGAGCGTCCTCCACGCCGGAGCAGCCCAGGTGCTCCCGCATCGCCGCCAGGGCCGGCGGGGAGAACATGAAGTTGTACGGCACCGGGCAAGGCCGGCGCTCGAACAGCGCCTGGATGATCCACTGCCTGTCACTCATGCACCTGCCCTGCTCGATGCGCTTCCGCCCGCGAGGTAGGCGGAAGCGTGCATGCCTGGGGCGAAGAGAGAGTCATGCTTCTTTCGCCCATGAAGAGCGTAGTGGAGCTCTCCCCACCCGTCAAGCAATGCACGGAGGCAGATGCTTCCGGGCGGCGTGCTGCTCAACGACGAGCCGGAGCAGTTCGCCTGGCGCGCCGCGGATCGGGACGTGCGGCGTTGCAAACGATGCCGTCACCGGCCAAACCGCGCTGGGCTCGGCACGCGACGCCAGATTCCCGGCGGGACGGTCGTGGTAGGCCTCGTTGGGCGTTCTGCCGTCCAGGTACTCGTGAGGCCGGTGTTCGTTGTACCAGCCGAGATGGCAGATCAGTTCTCGCCGCATGTCATCGCGCCGCAGTGGGACGCCGGTGCGGCGCGTGCACTCCTCCTTGAGCGTGCGGAGGAAGCGTTCGATCACGGCGATGTGGAATCTCAGAGAGGGAATCTTCGGGGACGCTGGCGGGGTAGGACTTTGGATCGGCCGTCTCCTTGTGCTCTCGTGAGTAGACTGCTCACTTCCGGCCCAGGGCTACGGCCGCTCCGTCTGGAAGGCGGATCCTCTCAACTCGCGAGGTCGGAGATAGTTACGTTAACCGCGCCCGGCGGGACTCGAACCTGCAACCTTCGGTTCCGAAGACCGATGCTCTATCCAATTGAGCTACGAGCGCGTCTGGGTCAACAGAGGTGAGTCTACACCGCAGCCGCGGTGGCAGTCAAGCGGGCAGGGACGCGCCCGGCGCCCGCTGCGCAAGGCGGCGGCCCGGTCCGTTGCCGAACCGGGCCGCGGGCCTGCGGTTTCGCAGCCGTGCCTGGGTCCTCAGAGTCAGACCCGGAGGAACATGAACTGGAACTGGCCGCCGGGGGTGCCGTCCGCATCCCCGTCGAGCTTGCCACCTCTGGGGTCGGTGATGCGATCGCCGTCGAGGACGAGCAGGAAGTACGGCCCGGCGCCGGGGATGTTGGCCCAGGTGCCGTTGCCGGAGAACTGCATGGTGGCCAGGTACTGGTTCGGGTCCCAGAGGATCTGGTTGGCCCGGGTGTCGGTGAGGGAATTGAGATTAGCCAGCGGATTGTTGAGGCCGTCGTGGTCGTACAGCCCGTCGCCGTCGAGGTCCCGGAAGGGCGTGGGCGAGGAGTAGACCAGGAAGGTGGTCGGATCGTTGGGGTCGCGCTGGCGGGTGTTGAGCGTTCCGGTATTGACGGGGTGGCTGAACCGGACGATGACGCTGTTGGCCTGCGGGCTGACGGCCTCGACGACCAGTGGCCCCACCGACGGCGGGACGACGTCGACCATCAGGTCAGTCTGGTCGCGGTGCTGGGTCGTGTCGACGGCGAAGACCCTGTTCCGGCGGTGGTAGACCGTCGGCGCCTCGCTGGCGGCGACTACGCCCCAGAGCTGGTGATAGTTGCCGTTGCCGAAGATCCCGCCGTAGACGACGACCTTGCCGATGCGCCCGACGCCGTGGACCTTGTCGTCGTAGGTGCCGGCGTAGCTGTCCTTGCCGGGGTTGACCGCGGCGGCAATGATGCACCCGCGGCTGTTGAGCGCCCAGGTCTTGATCGTCGCGTCGTACCGCGGGGACATGTCGCCTCGGATCGTGACGACCTTGATCTCTCCGCCTCGGGCCGTGTCGGCGTTGGCGGCGGTCCGCCACAGGACGGGGGTGATGCCGTCAAGCTGGATGTTCTGGCTGGCCTCGCCGTAGGGGTCGTAGCCGAGGTCCAGTCCGGCAAAGATGCTGCTGGCCTCCATGTCGCCGTAGACATCGGCGTACAGGAAGTCGTTGCCGGCCGAAACGATGGCGGTCCGCATGGCACCGAAGGAGGCCCTCTGGATGGACCCGGCGACCCGGACGCGGCCGGTCATCAGGCCGCGGCGGGCGTCGAGCGTCCGCAGGTCGCCGTCGGTGTTGACCACGCCGCTGAAGGCGCCTTTGCTGACGCGGAAGGTCTGGATGCCCATGGCCGCCTGCACGATCGTGCCGGCCGCCCCGCCGAAGTCGCCGTTGCGGATCGTCAGCGTGCGGAGCTCGCCGAGCCGGACATCCAGGCTGCCGCTGAACTCCTGGAAGACGTTCATCGTGCGGAGGTCGCCGGAGTGGACGACGGCGGCGCCGGTGAACGACCCGCGGACATCGAAGGTGGCGACGTTCCCGTAGATGTCCGATGTGCCGCTGTAGTCGCCGCCGACACGGAAGGTCCGCATCTCGCCCTTGCCGGTGCCGACGTCGGCCGTCACGTCGCCGCGAGTCTGGAACGTGCGGACCTCGTCGGCGGTGAAGCTCCCGCCGTCGTAGCCGCCCTTCATGTTCCAGTTGTTGACCCCGCCCAGAACGGCGGTCAGGTTGTCCACGTCCTGCTTGATCGTGACGTTGTTGACCCCGCCGGGCAGGTTCCACACGGCCGGGTCGTTGACGCTGTCGATCGTCATCGTCTTGACGGGCCCGTCCACGTCCACGTTGCCGATCGTCACGTCGCCGATGACCCGGATGTTGGCCAGGGCGCTGTCGTCGGTGGCGGGGCCGTCGTCGGGCGTGTCGAACAGGCCGTCGGGCCCGATGCCCTGCACGTGGATGGTGCCGTAGGGCCCGGCGCCCTTCCACTGGATGGTGATGGTGGACTGGGCGGTGGTCCGGATGAGCGTAAGGGTGTGGGTGGCGTTGTCGTAGTAGGCCAGGCCCTCGCTCCCGCCGGTCAGCTTGATGGTGAGGTCGCCCTGTGTCCACTGCCTGTCGACGCTTCGGGGCCCGATGGTCGGGCCGAAGTGGTCGATGGTGTACGGCCCGCCGGACACGGCCGGGAAGAGGTCGGCGGTCTGGGTGTACTGGAGATTCGCCCACACGATCGGGTCGAGGGTTTTTTCGACGAAGCGGGAGTCGATCTCGGAGTCGGCCAGGATCGCCGTGCCGGCGGAGTCCACGATGTTCTCGGGGCGGATGTTCACCTTCTTGATGATGCTGTATCCGGGGGCCGAGCTGCCGTCGTCGGCGTCGATGCCGGCCGAGACAACCGCCCCGTCGAAGTTGCCGCGGACGGTCAGGGAGGCGATGCTGCCGGAATGGGCCTCGCCGCCGTTCATGGGGTTGTCCCAGACGGTGTCGTGGATCACCACGACGTCGCCCAGGAGGTCGCTGTTGACCATGCCGAGGGCGATGGCCTGCGGCGTGGCCCACGTGGCGGTGCTGGCGGGCGCCGGCAGCGTGCCGGTGGCGTCGCCGAAGAGCACGGAGATGTCGTTGCTGCCGGAGTTGACGGTGACCACGTCGAGGGCGGCGTCGTCGTTGACGAAGCCGACGGCCAGGCCCTCCGGGGTGGTGCCGGTGGCGTAGGGGGCGTGCGGGTTGAGGTTGCCCGTCCCGTCGCCGGTCAGGACGCCGACGGTGCTGTCGCCCCGGTTGGCGACGACGATGTCCATGTCGTCGTCGTTGTTCATGTCCCCGAAGGCCATGCCCACCGGGTCGGCGCCCACGCCGTGCCAGACGAACAGCCCCAGGCCGATGGACCAGGCCGGGCCGGCGTCGTTCATGAGAACGCCGACGCTGTTCGTCGCGCCGCCCAGCAGGACGATCATCTCGTCGCCGCCGTCGATGGCCGG
>Ga0307379_10007487_pt1 | contig 14834 bp, 13 predicted proteins | sample UN2MG_FD_202237 | JGI IMG/M metagenome (GOLD analysis project Ga0307379, IMG submission 202237) | Soil microbial communities from Risofladan, Vaasa, Finland - UN-2 | ecosystem: Environmental > Terrestrial > Soil > Coastal area > Acid sulfate soil | place: Finland: Risofladan, Vaasa | collected... | reverse complement strand
ATATTCCCTCAGATCGAGTACAGGTGTTTCGTCGCGATAGCTATCGACACGCGGTCCGGCACAACCCGCAATCAGCGTTGCAGCTCCCAGCAGTATCAACGCCAATAGTGAAAACCTCATCATGCTCCCCCTTCAGTTACGAGTGATGCGCCATTTTCTTGGCGGCGATCGATGGGCGCGAGCCACAATACTGCACCGCCCAGCACCTTTATCGCGCACGGCAAGAGCGCATAGGTGGCAGACAGGGCAAGCAGCGCCTGCCCGGATGAGCCGGGTTGATAGCCAAGGAAAGCAAGCATCGGCAAGGCAATCCCTGCTGCAGTGGCCAAATTGAGCTTCTCGATCATTTGCCACAGACCGAAATAGGCGCCGTTGGATCCATGTCCATCGCCACCGCGGTCTACCAGATCGGCAAGAATCGACGGAGGCAAGGCCAACTCGGCGCCATAAGCCACGCCGGACATTACACACACGATGGCAAAAAGGAGAATGTCGCCCGGTCCCAGGGCAAACGCCCAGACAAATGCTGCCACCGCGATCAACATGCCAATTAGCCAGGCGTTCTTCTTTCCGGTTCTGCGCGAGACCGCGACCCAAACCGGCATCGTGAGAGCACCCGCAAGGAAATAGACGGCTAGAAATAACCCGGACATACGTGAGGCCTGCAGCACGTCATCGACAAAAAACAGAATCAAGGTAGCCGGTATTGCGCTGGCCACGCCACTGGGTATGGTGACAGCCATCAGCCACCGGAATTCCCGGTGCCGGAAGGGCGCAAACATCGTTTGCCATGGTCTCTTCTTTGGAGGCTTGAGCAGCACCGGGCGCGGCGTGAACTTAAACGTCAACAGTGAACACACCAACAACACCGGTACAAATAACAGGCTGAACTGCACGACCCCCGCAGCAGCGCCTGCCGATTCCTGCCCTGCAGCGACAGCGGACGGTCGTTGCGCCAATACCTCGGGTAGCGTCGCCGCCAGCATGACACCGATTATGCCCATTGCAGCACGTGCCGCAGTGACGCGGGTCCGGCCATGGTAATCGGTCGTCAGTTCCGCCCCGATGGCAAGATAGCTGATCGACGCCGCGCTGAACCCGAAATACACCACGATCAGCGACAATGCCAGCCACCATGAAACGGCTACAGGACCGGTCACCGGCGGTTGAAACAACGCAACGAATCCGATTGCAAGTAGTGGAACCCCGACCAGGATCAACCCAAACCTGCCGTACCTGCCAGCGGCCCGATCACTGAGGTAACCGAGCACTGGATCCTGTATCGCATCCAGCAACCTTGCTGCAAACAGGATCAATCCGATCCACGCAAGGGGCGCCCCGAGGGTCGTTGCGTAGTAGTTTGGCACGTGCACATAAATTGGCAATGCCGCCATTGCCAGCGGCATCGCGAGCAATGAGTACCCGAAAAGCGCACGACGCGGCAACACTATCGTTCGATCCTGACAACGATTTCCATCACAAAAACGGCAACAACCTGAACGGCCTGGTCCCTTTCACAGGCCTCGACTTTGATCATGTCTGTGCTTGCAATGCGGGCTCAATTCCGGCCGATGAGTGATTCGCGCAAACGAGGCTCGCGCGTTCTCGGGTCGAGCCAGATGGAGAAAAAAGCGTCCGCGAAGCCAGCGTCGGCGACAAGCCCTACTGAGCGACCGTTGTGGAAAAACTCTGCCCCGACGCCCGGAAGGTTCACCCCGGTCAAACGATCCCCTTTGGCAATCTCGGGAAACACCCTGGCCATTTCACGCGACCACTGTTCGCGCTGGGGGCCATCACCGAACCCGAGCCGGCGCATTTCCTTCAAACTTGTGCTGACCAGACGGTGGGACGGAATGTTACGAGCGTACCGGATATCGAGTGCGAATTCATTCTGGAGGCTCACGGCACTTTCACTCGTCCACAACGTAGCGTCGTAAATATGCAAGCCGAACCAGCGCAGTCGCCCTTCGCCAAGGGGACGCAATTCGGGAGAATTTGCGATAACCCCGTCAGGAAGGGGCGGTATCGCCTGCGCAGCTAAAGGCATGAACAAAACCAGCAACAGGAAAAATCTAGTCATGGGTCAACTCCAGTTGAGCAACGTCGATACTGCCTGCGCGGAATCCCGCTTCACAGTAGGCGAGATAAAAATTCCACAGCCGCTCGAAGCGGGCGTCAAACCCAAGTTTGCGCAACGACGGAGCTGCTTCGTTGTAGCGTTCGCGCCATAGCCGCAAAGTTTGAGCGTAATCCAGCCCGAAGAAATACTGATCACCCAAAGTCAAACCTGCCGCTTCGGCTTGTTTCGCAAACGCGGACACGGATGGCAACATGCCGCCGGGGAACACATACTGTTGAATAAAATCCGTACCCTGGCGATAGCTCTCGAACAAGTCATCGGCGATGACTATGGTCTGGATCAAGGCGCGCCCTCCGGGACGGAGCCTGTCGCGCACAACAGCGAAGTAACCCGGCCAGTAAGCCTCGCCCACCGCTTCGAGCATTTCGATCGAAACGACAAAATCATACTGACCTTCAACATCCCGGTAATCACACAGTTCGATTTCCACCCGCTGCTCAAGGCCAGTCTCCCTCATCCGCTCCCGGCAATAGCGCAGCTGCTCGCTCGATAGCGTAATTCCGTGGACAAACGCTCCACGCTCACGTGCGGCAACCTCCGCAAAGCCGCCCCAGCCACAGCCGATTTCAAGGATGCGATCTCCTGGTTGAACGCCGAGCAGATCAAGAATTCTGTGGTATTTCGCGACCTGCGCCTGTTCGAGATGGCATCCAGCTTGCGGTCCGAACACCGCAGACGAATACGACATCGTCCCGTCCAGCCAGGCCCGGTAAAATTCGTTGCCGAGGTCATAGTGCGCGTGAATGTTACGTCGCGCATTACCGCGGGTATTGCTACGCAACAGGTGGCGCAAGCGATAGAGAAACGTGCTCCACCACTTACCGTGCAAAGCCCGATCCAGCGCAGCACGGTTTTGTGCTGCCACCTCAAGCAAGGCAGCCAGATCGGTTGTTTCCCACCGGGACGCAAGGAATGATTCCGCGAAGCCTATGTCGCCCGCCTTCAGAATGTCGGCACAAACTGTCCAGTCGTTGATGCGCAGCGACGCTTCCGGGCCGGGCAAATCGCCATTGAAACTATAGCGCTCTCCGTCGGGCGTAGTCAGCTCGAGGTGCCCGCAACGCAGCCGGGACAGCAGTGAAAACAGCATCCGCCCTGCTCGTGGCAGAGCAGGCGACCCGTGATCAAGGGAGAGCTCGCCGAATTTCATCTCGTTGTCTCCTGTTGCGGTGGCAGTGGTTTGGGCACATAGGGCACGCCACCAATCCAGAGCTTGAGCGCTTGCCAATGGATGCGGGCCATCACGCCCAGCGTCATCCACGGGTAAAGAAAAAAGGCTCTAAGCAACGCGCCGATTGTAAATTCAGATGCACGCCCCGAGATTGCAGTCAGCAGAAGCCGGCCCTCGGGATCGTCGTAGTCAATATTCACATTGCAGGTCGATACTCCCGATTGGAAGCGGAAAGCGTACTTGCCGGATACCTCACAGAATGGCGACACATGAAATACCTTGCGTGACTCCAGAACATCTTCCGACCTGATCACTGCGCCGTCGGGGCGTGCCAACAGATAATTGTGGTGCTCACCGAAGGTGTTGCTTACCTGGCAGACAATTGCCCGCAGGCCGCCTTCACGATCATGACATAACCAGAAGCTGACGGGATTGAAGACGTAGCCCAACACTCTCGGGAACGTCTGCAGCACCACCTCGCCATCTGCGCATTGAACACCCTCGCCCTCCAGTAGCCGACGTATCCAGAGTTCCGGAGGCGAGCCGTCCCGGGCACCGTGATCGGAATAATGAAACGAGAACAAATTCCAGCGATTGACGGAGAAGAGCGGATTACGAATTCGATCAAGCCGCAATAACGGCAAGCGCATAAAAAAAACACGATATCGGAACGCGTTTCGATGAGGACGCAAACGCGCATGCATGACGCTGCCGAAATAGATTTCCGGTTTCATGCTGCGCCTCTGATATCGGAAGCTGATGCCTGTGTTTCCTGCCACGGTGCGGTCACTCCCATGGCATTGGCCACCTTCAACGCAGAACTCAAACCGTCCTCGTGAAAACCATATCCCGTCCAGGCACCACAAAACCAGGTCTTGTTGACACCCTGAACGGTAGGCAATTGGCGCTGCGCGGAAATGGCAGCTCCGTCGAAAACGGGATGCGCGTATTCAAAGCGGCGTATCACCGCTTCGGCCCGCGGCTCGTGTGTCGGGTTGAGTGTCACCAGAAGCGGTTGCGAAAACGGTAATGGTTGTAACCGGTTGAGCAGATAGCTGACGCTGACCGGGCGCCCCTCCGGCCCGCTGCTGCCGGCAATGTAGTTCCAGGCCGCCCAGGCTTCGCGCGATCGCGGCAACAACGAAGTATCAGTATGCAAGACTGCATGATTAGCCTGATATCCCACAGACCCAAGGATCGAACGCTCGGCTGCTGTCGGGTCTCCCAGAATCTTCAGAGCCTGGTCGCTGTGACAAGCGAATACGACCTGCGAAAAATCCTCGGCTCCGCCTCGCGCCGTCAAAATCCGCACACCATGTTCAGAGCGCGTCACCGACGCCACCGGGGTTGCGGGGCGCACATCGCCTACGCCGGCAGCCAGTCTCCAGACATAATCTCGCGCGCCGCCACGCACGGTTTTCCAGACGGGGCGATTGGAAATGCTCAGCAAGCCGTGGTTATGGCAGAACCGGAAAAACGTCTCTGCCGGATAGTCAAGCATCTGCCGGGTAGGGCAAGACCAGATCGCTCCACTCATCGGCAACAGGTACCAGTCCTGAAATGCCCGACCATAGCCGCGCCTCTTCAGAAACTCACCCAGCGTTCCCTCGCAACCATGACCGTTTAACAGCGCCTGGGTACTCTCTCGATTGAATCTCAGGATCTCCTTGAGCATGCGCCAGAATTCAAGGTTGACGAGGTTTCGCTTTTGCGCAAAAACCGTTGCCAGACTGTTGCCGGCCCATTCCAGTTTCTCCTCGTCAACACGCACACTGAAAGACATTTCGCTGTCGCAATGGGACACACCAAGGTGATCGAACAGCGCCACCAGATTCGGATACGTCCGGTCGTTGAAAACCAGAAACCCGGTATCGACGGGTGCAGTCACACCATCTACAGTGGCATCAACAGTGTTCGTATGTCCGCCAAGGTAGCTATTCGCCTCGAAAAGGGTGACGCGGTGATGCCTGGATAGCAACCATGCGGCCGACAATCCCGCAATTCCTGCCCCGATAACCGCAATTGCCTTGTTGCCCATGAAGTCAAGTACCGATCGCGGCTTCAGTTTTCAATGAAGCACGTTTCGTCAATAACGGAAGGGAGCGCAAGCTGGCGCCAGGGAAAATTTCCCGTGCGAGCCTGGCTGAAGATTCAGGAGCAGGCATGACCATTGGCGCGACGAGGCATTTGTCCAGAAAGTCCCGAACGTTCGCCCGATCGCTGCGCCACATCGGGTGCGTGCTGGTCAAAGTCCGGCGTTCCCTCGGTAGAACCAAGCGGATGCAGTTCAATCCAGGGGTTCATGCTTGGGCCACTATTTTCGCTGAGCGCCTGGGAATGCAAATCGACGTAGTACAGGAAGTCGGCATCTGCTGTCGCAGAAACCACACCCGGGCTGGAGACGGACGGCAAGGACGCAGCAACCAGCCTCGCGGTGGGGGTTGCATGCCCAGCTGTAATCGCCGGTCCGGCGGCAACCAATTGATGGGTTCGAGCGGAAGGCGCAGCCACCTGGCCGCAGTTCAGATCCGCTTGCGAGGTAACAAATAAGAACATCATCACTAAAGTATTCATCTGTTTGTCCTAGTCAAATTAGACATTCGTTGCTAAGATAGCGTCGGATTAGGCATTCGTCAAATATTTGTCTAGGACAATATAAAGCATGGCAGCAGATACTGAAGACCGCTCGGAAAAACTCCTGCTCAATATCAGCGCGGTAGAACGCGACACGGGTTTATCCAAGGATACCTTGCGCATATGGGAGCGCCGCTACGGCTTTCCAAGGCCACTGCGCGACCAGAACGGTGATCGCGCCTACACGCCGGAACAAGTAGTGAAACTTCAATTAATCAAGCGGTTGCTTGATCATGGACATCGTCCCGGCAAGATCATCAAGCTTGATGATGAGCATTTGTCCAAGCTCGCTGTGACGGCGACAACCGACGCCAAGCCGCGCCAGGATATTGAGTTCTTCCTGCGCCTGCTCAAGTCCCACCAGGTAAGAGAGTTACGACGGCAATTGTCCCAGGCAATGGTGAGACATGGCCTTCAGCGATTTATCGTCGATACGGTCGCGCCACTCACGCAAACCGTAGGTGAAGCCTGGATGCGTGGCGAAATCGCGATTTTCGAAGAGCATCTGTACACAGAATTGATGCAGGGCCTGATTCGTAATTCAATCACCGCCCTGCAATCCCAGGGGAATGCGCCCCGCGTTCTGCTCACTTCGCTGCCAAACGAGCCGCACAATCTCGGCTTGTTGATGGTGGAGGCAATGCTTGCCGTGGAGAACGCCCATTGCATTCCGCTTGGAACAGAAACACCTGTGACCGAGATCGTACAGGCGGCCCAGGCACACAAGGCAGACATCGTCGCGCTTTCTTTTAGCGCAGCCTACCCCGAGTCCAAAGCACTGGATGCGCTCAAGGAGTTGCGCGCAATGCTCCCGGATTCACTGATTCTTTGCGCCGGTGGCGCGGGCGTCGCCCGAATCCGCCGTCGCCTCGACAATATCCAGCTCATTGCCAATCTTGAGAAGATGTGCGAAGTTGCTAAAATCTGGCGCGCTGAGCATGCCAGCTATTAGCAGGGCATCGGGCAGCGTATAGCCACAGGGTGCGCCGGGAGGGAATCCTGACGCGTTTTTGATGTCACAATCGGTTGACGCTCTTTAGTTACCATTCAACCGGTAATCGCCACTCTCTATGAAAACAAACATGCTGTATCCGGAATTGTTCAGACAACTCGAAGCGCTGCGATGGGATCTCGATCGCGACATTCCCTGGTCTGAGTTCCAGAGCGACAAACTGTCCGAGGAACAGGCGCTGACGATCAAGATGAATGCCATTACCGAGTGGGCAGCGCTGCCTGCCACCGAGATGTTCCTGCGAGACAATCGCCACGACAGCGACTTTTGCGCGTTCATGTCAGTGTGGTTCTACGAGGAGCAGAAGCATTCGCTCGTACTGATGGAATATCTGCGCCGGTTCCGCCCGGAACTAGTTCCGACAGAGGAGGAGTTGCACGCAGTTCGATTCGAGTTCGACTCGGCACCTCCGCTCGAGACGCTGATGCTGCATTTCTGCGGTGAGATACGCCTTAATCATTGGTATCGATGCGCCGCGCAGTGGCATACCGAGCCAGTGATACGGCATATCTATGAAGTCATATCGAAGGACGAAGCACGACACGGTGGGGCGTATTTGCGCTACATGAAAAAAGCGATCGACCAGGCTGGCGATACCGCAAGAGCAGCATTCGCGAAAGTTGGTGTGCTGATGGCTTCGAGCAACCGCAACCGCAAGCCTTTGCACCCGACAAATCTGCACGTCAACAAGGCCTTGTTTCCCAATGACACAGTCCAGAGTCGGCTACCGGATCCAGGGTGGCTGGAAGTCTGGCTTGATCAGCAAATTCGCTTCGACAAGACATGGGAAACCCGTGTTGTCGGGATGATTTTGCACAACTTGTCCAGCCTCTTCGGACGCACGCTTTCGTCCGTGCAGGAACTCAATCGCTTCCGCAAACAGCTCGTGCCCGAAGTGGCCTGAACCGAAAACCCGATGCAACGCGTAATTGGCATCGGCAACATGGTGAATTACCGGTAGCCAGACGGCATGCAAGCAAAATTTGAGAACAAGATCTGCAGCCCGGACGCGCTGGAGGCAGACTCTGCGCAGCTGGCGCGCCCGATGGTGTTTACCAATGGTGTATTTGACATTCTGCACCGTGGCCACGCGACCTATCTGGCCCAGTCGAAACAGTTGGGCGCCAGCCTCGTTGTTGCACTCAATTCGGACAACTCGGTTCGCAGACTCGGCAAGGGACCAGATCGACCCATCAACGCGCTTGACGACCGAATGGCTCTGGTTGCTGCGCTCGAAATGGTCGATCTCGTAACCTGGTTCGAGGGTGACACACCGATTAAAGCAATCCTTGCCTGCAAACCTGACGTGCTGGTCAAAGGCGGTGACTGGGCAGTAGAAAAGATCGTCGGTGCCGAGGAAGTATTGCGTTGGGGTGGTAGCGTTCACTCTATCCCGTTCGAGTTCGAGCGATCGACTACCGAAACGTTGTCGCGTATCCGCAGCGGTTAAGATCAGACAATGCCAACACGGCGCTGCAACTTGCAAAAACCAAGTCCCGGACCAATGCGTCCTACCAAACCTTTCGCGTATGTACTCTGCCTGCTGGTCGTGGCTGCGCTCGGTCTGGCATATTCCGCCCCACAGGCCGACGCTGCCACGCGCCCGGAGCACGCCATTGCAATGCACGGCACGCCGAAGTACGCGGCGGATTTTGCGCACTTCGATTATGTCAACCCGGATGCACCCAAGGGCGGCATGCTGCGAATCGCATTGCAGGGCACGTTTGACAGCTTTAATCCGTTCATTCCCAAGGGTAACGCCGGCGCCGGCGGCTCGTTTGAAACGCTACTGACCAGCAGCGCGGACGAACCGTTCACCCAATATGGGTTGATTGCTGAAAACATCGAAGTACCGGAGGACAGATCATGGGCAATATTTACGCTTCGGCGTGAGGCCCGCTGGCACGACGGTAAGCCTATCTCCGTGGATGACGTAATCTGGTCGCTGGAAACCCTGAAATCCAAAGGGCAACCGTTTTTTCGATTTTATTACGGCAGCGTAGACAAAGCGGAACGGGTCGGCCCCAGGCGGGTCAAGTTCAGCTTTTCCGACAAAGGCAACCGTGAATTGCCACTCATCGTCGGCCAGCTTCCGATCCTGCCCAAACATTACTGGGAGTCGCGGGACTTCGAGAGCACTACGCTGGAGCCGCCTCTTGGCAGCGGACCGTATCGCATTACAGGTTTTGAGCCCGGCCGCTATGTAATTACTGAACGGGTAACCGACTACTGGGGGAAAAACCTGCCAGTCAGCATCGGGCAGAATAATTTCGACCGCGTCCGGTATGACTATTACCGCGACGACACCGTCATTCGCCAGGCATTGAAAAGCGGTGAGATCGACTTTCGGCTTGAGAATCAGGCGAAGGCCTGGGCCCTGGACTACGATGTTCCGGCCGTAAGAAACGGCTGGCTGAAGAAAGAGGAAATACGCCACTACAGCCCGACCGGCATGCAGGCGTTCGTATACAACACACGGCGAAGCGTTTTCAGCGACCGAAGAGTGCGCGCCGCCCTCGCCTACGCTTTCGACTTCGAGTGGACCAACAAAAATCTGTTCTTCGGTCAATACGCGCGCACCGAAAGCTATTTTTCCAACTCCGACCTGGCGGCAACCGGATTGCCAGCAGGGCGTGAACTGGCCATTCTCGATCGGTATCGGGAGCGCATCCCGGACGCCGTGTTCACTCGGCCCTATCAGCCCCCTTCCACGAATGGCAGTGGCTGGCCTCGGCAGAATCTGGCAAGTGCTTTTGCGCTGCTTGAAGAAGCCGGCTGGGTAGTACGCGACATGCAACTGGTGAACGAGGAATCTGGACAGCCGTTTGCGTTCGAGATCCTTCTCGTCAGCCCCGCGTTTGAGCGCATAGTGCTGCCATTCGTACGAAATCTGAAACGCCTCGGCATCGAGGCCCGCGTCAGGCTGGTGGACCAGTCGCAATACATCAATCGTATCCGCAGCTTTGATTTCGACATGATCGTGTCAGGCTGGGGCGCCTCCGAATCACCCGGCAACGAACAGCGCGGATTCTGGACCAGCACTGCGGCGGATTCACCCGCAGCAAGTAATTACGCCGGCGTACGCGACCCGGTGGTTGACGAACTTGTCGAACTGCTGATCAATGCGCCGGACCGGGAGGAGTTGGTTGCGCGCTCCAGGGCACTGGACAGAATGTTATTGTTTGGCCATTACGTGATTCCGCAGTGGCACCTGCGAATGCAGCGCGTGCTGTACTGGGACAAATTTTCCCGCCCGGTGATCACGCCCCGCAGTGGCACCTCGATCGATTATTGGTGGTTCGATGATGCCCGGGCCGCTCGCCTGGAAAGCGCCAGACAGTCACAGCCGAAGAACGAACAGGAACAAACCGGCAATCACTTCAGCGTGGTAACAGTGCTGGGAACGCTGATCATCGCCGGTGTTGGAGGATTCATGTTGCTTCGGCGCAGACGTACTGGAAAGACACCGCGATGAGCGCATATATCATTAGACGGCTGTTGCTCATAATCCCGACACTGGTCGGCATCATGCTGATCAATTTCATTATTGTTCAGGCTGCCCCCGGCGGCCCGGTGGAACAGGCGATTGCACAGCTCAGCGGTCAGGGCTCTCCTATCACTGAGCGCATTACCCGCTCCGGAACCGGTGAAACACTCACACCGCCAACGCAAGCCGAGGGATCATCCAGCCGCTATCGCGGCGCGCAGGGGCTGGACCCGGAATTCGTGGAGGAACTCGAACAGCGCTTCGGATTTGATAAACCCATGCACGAAAGGTTTATCAAAATGATGGGCGACTACCTGACCTTCGATTTCGGAGAGAGCTTCTTCCGTGACCGCGACGTGGTCGATCTGGTGCTGGAAAAAATGCCGGTGTCAATCTCTCTGGGCGTATGGACAACACTGATCGTCTATCTGGTATCGATCCCGCTGGGCATCAGCAAAGCGGTTCGCGACGGCAGCCGTTTTGATGTCGGGACCAGTTTCGCTTTGGTGATCGGCACAGCGATTCCGAGTTTCCTGTTTGCGGTTTTCCTGCTGGTAATCTTTGCCGGCGGCAGCTATCTGGACTGGTTCCCCTTGCGCGGTCTTCAATCCGAGCAGTATCTCGGCCTGGGCTTTGGCGAATGCGTTGCCAGTATCGCTTGTGTAAGCGATTACTTCTGGCACATTGCCTTGCCGGTATTGGCTATGGTAATCGGCGGTTTTGCCGGCCTTGCCATGCTGACGAAGAACTCCTTTCTCGACCAGTTGCACCAGCAGTACGTACTGACTGCACGTGCGAAAGGGCTATCCAGGCAACGCGTGCTCTACGGTCATGTGTTCCGAAATGCGATGCTTATCGTCATCGCCGGCTTCCCGAGTGCTTTTGTCGGCATTCTATTCACCGGATCGGTTCTGATCGAAATCATCTTCTCGCTGGACGGACTGGGGTTGCTCGGCTTCGAGGCCGCATTCAGCCGCGACTACCCGCTAATGTTCGGAACGCTGTTCTTTTTCTCGCTGCTCGGGCTATTAATGAATCTGATTGGCGATCTGATGTACATGATGGTGGATCCGCGCATCGACTTCGAGAGCCGCAGCGCATGACATTGCTCAAATCATGAACTGGCACGACGACGGATCACGGAGCAACCCTTGAAGCCATCACGCTTGTCACCGTTGACTCGCCGCAGGCTCCAGAATTTCTGCGCCAACCGCCGCGGTTTCTGGTCGCTGTGGATTTTCGTTGCGCTGCTGGCAGCAACATTACCGGCCGAATTCATCGCCAACGACAAGCCGATTATGGTGGGCTACAACGGCAGCGTGTACATGCCCATCTTCCAGGCTTATCCGGAAACAACTTTCGGCGGGCAATTCGAGACCGAGGCAGATTATCGCGATCCATACGTCGCTGAAAAAATAGATGCTGCTGGCTGGATGGTCTGGCCCCTCGTCGCCTACAGCTACCGCACAGTCGCCTGGGATTTGCCGGTGCCGGCCCCTTCACCACCTGACGCAGGGCACTGGCTTGGAACTGACGATCAGGCTCGCGATGTTGTGGCTCGCGTGATTTACGGTTTTCGAATTTCGGTGTTATTCGGTTTTATTCTCACGATCGTCAGCGCCATCATCGGGGTTGCCGCCGGCGCCGTTCAAGGGTATTTCGGTGGCTGGGTTGATCTGCTTGCCCAGCGTTTCATCGAGATCTGGGCTGGCATGCCGACACTTTACCTGCTCATCATCCTTGCCAGCGTGGTGGAACCGAATTTTTGGTGGCTGCTGATTCTGCTTTTGATGTTCAGCTGGATGGGGTTTGTCGGCGTGGTACGAGCCGAGTTTCTGCGCGCACGAAATTTCGACTACGTGCGCGCCGCCCGTGCTCTGGGGCTGGGTGACAGGATGATCATGCTGCGCCACGTCCTGCCCAACGCGATGGTAGCCACCATCACCTTCATGCCATTTACTCTGGCCGGGTCCGTTACCGTGCTCACGTCGCTTGACTTTCTTGGCATCGGCTTGCCGGCCGGCTCTCCATCACTCGGGGAGTTGTTGGCACAAGGCAAAGCGAATTTGCAGGCACCATGGCTGGCGCTCACCGGTTTCTTTGTGATCGCACTGATGCTGAGTTTGCTGATATTCATCGGGGAGGCGGTCCGCGATGCGTTCGACCCACGCAAACTTTTCGCTGGTGGCACAGCGCCCGAACCAGACGAATTGACGGCAACCACCGACACCGCCATACCGGCCTCGCAAAACCAGAAAACCAACGATGAGTGACAAGCTGCTCGAAATCAACAATCTGGGCGTACAGTTCCGACAGGCCGGCAGTACGGTCAACGCGGCAAGCAAGGTCTCGCTGCATGTCGGCGAGGGCGAGACCGTGGCACTGGTAGGTGAAAGCGGCTCCGGAAAGTCGGTCACGGCGTTATCCGTCCTGCAATTACTGCCCTATCCCGCCGCGGTGCACACCCCTGGCAGCTCGATCCGGTTTCGCGGCCATGAACTGGTCGGCGCTAAGGAAGGCACACTGCAACAATTCAGGGGAAACCGGATTTCAATGATTTTCCAGGAGCCGATGACCTCGCTCAATCCACTGCACGTGGTTGGAAAGCAGATTAGTGAAATTCTGATTGTCCACAAAGGCATGTCGCGGCAGGCTGCGCGCGCACGTTCCCTTGAATTGCTGGAACTGGTGCATATTCCGCAAGCCGAACAACGGCTGGACTCCTACCCACATCAACTCTCGGGTGGGCAGCGCCAGCGCGTCATGATTGCCATGGCGCTCGCCAACGAGCCCGACCTGCTCATTGCCGATGAACCGACCACAGCAGTCGATGTCACGGTGCAGGCGCAACTTCTGAAATTGCTTGACGAGTTGCGCTCGCGCCTGAGCATGTCAATGTTGCTGATCACGCACGATCTTCGCGTCGTTCGCAAGATGGCCGACCGTGTCTACGTGATGTATCGCGGTGAAATCGTCGAGTCGGGCTCTGTCGAATCCGTTTTCAATGAACCACAGCACGCCTACACACGTCGACTACTCGCCGCTCAACCGAGCGGAAGTCCGGCAACGGTTAATGCGGATTCACCGATGATCATGCGCGGACGGAACATCAAGGTATGGTTTCCGGTCAAGCGCGGAGTCCTGAGGCGAACGGTAGATCACGTAAAGGCGGTCGACGGCATCAGTCTTGAGGTGCGCGAAGGCCAGACCGTAGGCGTCGTTGGGGAAAGTGGTTCGGGAAAGACAACGCTGGGCCTGGCGCTACTGCGCCTTGAACAGAGTCGAGGCAGCATCGAGTTTCGCGGCCAGGACATTCAACATCTGCGATCGAAACCGTTGCAACCGCTGCGCCGCGAAATGCAAATCGTTTTTCAGGACCCGTTCGGCAGCCTGAGTCCGCGCCTGTCGGTCGGGCAGATTGTCGGCGAAGGCATTGAGGTGCACCGGCTAGCCGAATCAGCAACTGAGCGCGAAGCATTGATCATCAATGCCCTCAGTGAAGTGGGCCTCGATCCAGACAGTCGCCACCGTTATCCACACGAATTTTCCGGCGGTCAGCGCCAGCGCATTGCTATTGCCCGCGCCATGGTGTTGAAGCCACGCTTTGTGGTGCTGGACGAACCGACTTCAGCTCTGGACATGTCAGTACAGGCACAAATTGTCGATCTCTTGCGCGAGCTACAGCATCGTCACCGGCTGGCGTATCTGTTTATCAGCCACGATCTCAGCGTCGTGCGCGCACTGAGTGACGAAGTGATTGTGATGCGCGACGGCAAGTTGGTCGAACATGGCCCGGCTCAGCAGATTTTCGACAACCCAAGGAATACCTATACCCGTGCCCTGATCTCGGCGGCGTTCGATATCGAACTGCCCGACGCAATTGAGGCGGGCGTCTAAGCCCGGGATCGCCTTCCCTTTTCTGGTAGCTCACGTGTCTGAACGAAGCGGTCTGACGAAAGACTGGCAAGGCTGCTAACTCGCGCACTGCGTCGCCCGCATGATACTGCCGGGAAATCTTGTGGCCAGTTCGACCAGTTTCGTTGACTCAGTCGGAGTAGGCGCACGGATCACCAGGGTTGTTTGCATCATCTGCTGCTCACGTCTGGCGATGTCGGCAGAGCGCACCCCTTTTGACTTGAGTTGCGCCAGATACTCGCGTGCGCCCTTTTCATCGCCGAAGGCACCAAGCGATATCGCGTATTGCCAGCGGCCTTTTTCGGCGATCGGGTCGAAATCGGTTACACCCAGTTCAATCAGTTCATCTGCCTTGGTTTGCATTCGCGCACGCGAGCGCTGCGGCGGCATATGGACCCACCAGTTCATCGTGATCTCTTCCTTGCGCGCGCCAATCCGGTCACCCAGATTGAGAGAGGACAGCGCGTCGCTCACG
>Ga0307379_10007486_pt1 | contig 14835 bp, 11 predicted proteins | sample UN2MG_FD_202237 | JGI IMG/M metagenome (GOLD analysis project Ga0307379, IMG submission 202237) | Soil microbial communities from Risofladan, Vaasa, Finland - UN-2 | ecosystem: Environmental > Terrestrial > Soil > Coastal area > Acid sulfate soil | place: Finland: Risofladan, Vaasa | collected... | reverse complement strand
CCAGAATGTTTTAGTTACGAAATTGAAATAGATCCTGCCGATTCTGCAATAACAACTTATGTTGATTGCTTTGAGGTTGCTCAAACGATAATAACTCCTGTTGGAAATAATGGACTACTTCCAACTACTGTTGGGTTTTGTGCTCTAGATACAACTCCTCCAACAAGTGTTGTTACACATCCCGATACGACTACTGACACGTATATTCTAGAAAGGGTAGACGAGTGTATTCCACCATGGGTTGATCCAAGAGCTTGCATTGGGTATAATGTTCAGATGTCAAACTTCACTTCAGGAGATCAGGTATTTAGATATCTGGATTGTGATGGTATTGAAGTTGTTGTAACTAAGGTTGGAAACTTCAAGGATATTGCTCAGTATAACTTCTGTGGACTCGAAGGACAAACTATTGTTCGAGAAGAACCGTTTGCTCCAAGTGATGTATTCAGTGTTACTGAGGGGCCTTGTACAGGACTTCCTCCATGCACACAGTATGTTGTTACTCTTAATGCTGCTAAGACAGGGGAGGTTAATTATATTGACTGTAATGGACTTCCTGCTACAGTATCTTACCCTGCACAAAAATCAGATCAAGTTATATTTGTGTGTGGTGTAGATGGGCAAGTAATAACCATTACTGTTGGAACATTACTAAGTGTTGCATCAACAGGACCATGTTAAGATTGTTATTGATAAAAAAATTGAGTATCTTATATTAAACGAAGAACTATGAGTAAGCCGACAAATTTAAGTTCACATAATGGATGCACACCTGTATCCTCAAGCTGTGTCAAATGGCAAGGAAAGGATATTGACTGTCTTATTCTATGCAAAGGAGATTCAATCGATGAAGTAATTCATCAATTGGGATGTTTAATGTGTACTATAAAGGATCAATTAGATGTTGATACTTACGACCTTACATGTTTCAACTTACCTGATTGTGACATCCCTCATACGTTTAGAGAACTTATGCAATTCATGCTAGAGGTAGTATGTCAAGTTCAAGAGGCTTACCTTACTGGAGCATCCGAAGGGGCAGAAGGAACAGGAGTAGATATTGAGATGACTGTTGCATCATGCTTCCAAAGTGGAGGTCTTACACAAACTCTCCTGCAGTATGTTGCTGCAATAGGAGTGAAGGTGTGTCAGCAAGAAACAATAATTAATAATCAACAAAATGCTATAGCTCAGTTAGTACAAAGAGTTGAAGTATTAGAAGGATAAAAAAATAGAATTATGCCGTGTAACGATTGTGGAAAAACAACAGAAGGATGTGGGTGCCAACAAGAGGCATTAGGTATTAGTCAGGTATGCAATCCTGTTATATGTCCTGTAGAAGAATGCTCTGAAACTTTTGCTGCAGGATGTGTCATCTATACGGGTGACGATATCATGTGTGGAAATGTAGTTGTCGTAACTGAAGGAGATACTGTTGCTCAAGCAATAGCTAATCTTACAGCATTCTTCTGTACAGAGATAAATACAGTTCTTAATGGGGTTATCGATCCTGTAGATGCAGATGGTCAAGACGGTGACTTCTGGATTAATACTGTTACGTGGGAGATATTCGGACCAAAGGTTGGTGGCACATGGTCAGCAGGAGTTTCTTTAATTGGACCTGCAGGTACAAATGGTACTAACGGTACAAATGGTACTAACGGTACAAATGGGACAAATGGTACAAATGGTACTAACGGTACAAATGGGACAAATGGCTCTACAGTTTTGTATACAGATATTCCACGTGTTGATTCGGGAGACCCTGTTCCAATAGCTGGAATACCAAATGGAGGATTTGTTGCTGATGGAGATACTATAGAAATTGAATTAAGATTAAGAGGTCTTTCAACAGGAGGAACTACATTTAGATTTGAAGGACTACCTGGAGGTAACTTACCACCATGGTCAGCTCTAGCCGCACACATTCTTGATAACGTAGATGATACACTTGGTAAGATTGAAATAAGATTAATAAAATCAGGAACTAATATGATAGGCAGTATGAAGTTTATAGGACTTCCTGATGTTTATGCAGAATATCCTGTTACAATTACAGACTTCTTTTTCTCAGGAACGTATACTTTTAGAATGTGGACTGATGGTGCTGCTGGTGATGCAAGTGTTCAAGAGGTTATTATTAAACAACATAAAGTATAACCATGGCAGGATGTGACTGTAAAGACGGACAACGTGGACCAATGGGGTTACAAGGACTTCAAGGTGCTACAGGTGCTCAAGGACCAGCAGGTGCTACAGGGGCTCAAGGACAAGTTGGTATACAGGGTGTTCAAGGAGAGAAAGGTAATGCAGGAACTAACGGTGTAGACGGTGAGAAAGGTGACCGTGGTATTCAGGGACCAGCAGGTGTTCCAGGAATTGATGGATTGCCAGGACAGAAAGGACTTCCAGGAAGAAACGGATTAGATGGAGATAAAGGTAATCCGGGGCCAGCAGGACCGAAAGGGAATACTGGAGCAACTGGAGCCCAAGGACTTCAAGGATTAGCAGGAGCTCCGGGCAGGTACATACTAGGTTCGTATGCTAGTCTTACAGGAATTGGAAACTCAAGTGCTATAGGAGATGAGACATTACTATTCAGTCAAAATGTTAAGGGTAATACATTGTCTAATAACGGAGATGAAATTGAGCTACTTATCAATACTGAATATTTTGCTAATGACTTGGTGAATCTTATATTCGATATGGATTTAGCAAACAGATATGTATACGCGTACCAACTTCCAGATAATGATATTCGTTCAATCAAAATAGTTATTACTCGTATAGATGCCAACAATCAATTATGGAGTATAGAAGATGTTTGCAAAGAGCTAGTAGGTTTTACAATTGCAATTAAGACTCTGGCAACATTTACAACGACATACGATTTAACAACTCCAATGTCATTTGAGATATTTGCAGACAATCTAGCTTTAGGAGCTGATCAAGTTCTGTTAAAGAAATGTAGTATGTATTTGAATAAATTACAATAAGATGGGAGCTTGTAAAGACTGTGGATGCAAGGATGGTGACAGAGGCCCAATGGGACCGGCTGGTGAAAAAGGTGATACAGGTGAATCTGGATTGCAAGGAAACCCTGGTATACAAGGAATTCAAGGACCACAAGGTGATCAGGGTATCCAAGGTATTCAGGGCATTCAAGGGCCGATTGGACCAGCAGGCTCGAGTATTGGAGGAAATGCAGGAGCAACGGGACCTCAAGGTATTCAAGGACCTCAAGGTATTCCGGGCAATGATGGCAATGATGGCAATGATGGTATCAATGGAGCTAATGGTCAAGGTCGTATAACTTGGATTGTTGATTCTACTGCAGGTGTCCACACAACAAACCCTGTTGTAAATCAAGGTGTTATAATGAAAAACAACGGAGGAATTGCTACAATACAACTTCCTAATCCTGTTGGGATTGGAGATGTAGTAATGGTTGTTGGAACATCTTTTGGCACAGGAGGTTGGAGAATTAAGGCAGGACTTGGAGAAACAATACAAATGACTGATCAAACCGTTGGAGCTTTAATAACTTCTACAGGAGGATTTGTAATACCAGCTACTACTAACTATCGGGATGTAATTCGAATGATGTACGATGGAGCAGGAACATGGTTAATTACAAGTAAAATATTTGCTAACGGAAACATACCTTTATTCTCATAAGATGAACGATTGTAATCCTATACCATGTACTTGTGTTGATGGGCCTACAGGGGCTCAAGGACTTGCTGGACCCAAAGGTAACGATGGTGCTCCAGGTATTGATGGTGAGCAAGGTATTGTAGGTCTTCAAGGAGAGCAAGGTATTCAAGGGGAGCAAGGTATCGATGGAGAACAAGGGGACACTGGACCAAACACAATAGGAGGTACTGGTCCTGTAGGAGCACAAGGCCCAATTGGAAATCAAGGTATTCAAGGAATAGATGGTAACGATGGTAATGACGGAATAGATGGAACTGCAGGATTAAATGGTTGTACCGTAGGATACTTTATTCAATCTGGAAATTGTAATCCAGAAACATTATTTGATGGAACTCCAATTCCTTGTGCTGTACCCGTTGGTAGTTCAAGCCTATGTGGACAAGTTAAGTTTTTTAGAAATACAGGTAATGGATGGGTATTATTTCCAATAGATCCTGTTAACAATCCAGCCATAGGAGAACTGTATATCATCTATGGAAGAATAACAACAACCTCTTGGAGGGTAGGTATAAAAGATCCAGGAACAATAGAAATGGCAGCATTCAATAGCACTACTGCAAATAAAACATCTCTTGGTGGAGATCCTCTTCTCCCACCTTATTGGGCATACGGGGCACACCAAGTAATTTTTGGAGCAAGTAATGGCAGTGATTGTATTACACTATTGCATACAGGGGATGCCCAATGGGTAATTATAGAAGGTAATTTTGCAAACGGGGTGTTACCTACGTTTACATAAAAAGAATTAAGATGAGTGAATGTAACTGTGGAAATAGTAGATGTTGTACACCTCAAAGAGGTGAACGAGGACTTCGTGGAAATGATGGTGCCAGAGGACCTGCAGGAGATATTGGGCCTCAAGGAGATGTTGGACCGACAGGACCAGCAGGTGTTGGTGCTGCAGGTGCAGTAGTATTTAACTTTTTTGCAACAAGTAGTTTAGATTCTGCATGGCCTCTTGTCCTTACACCTTTACCAATGGTAAATCATACAGTTGCAATAGATGGAAACTACCAAGTTCATTTAACATTAATGAATCGATTTATTATTGTTAATCCTAATGTCACCAAAAGTTTGGGGTTATACATAAATGGAAATCCTGTAGTTGTTAAAACTGATCTTCTTAGTACTATTGAAAAAGATGGAGTCTTTACTAGAGAAGTAACATTTCTTTGGAGGGGAGCATTAGTTAATGGAGATGTAATCGATGTCCGAGTAATGACAAGTGTAGGGGTAGATGTTACGTCTGTTCATTATGGATTATTAGTTAATAGAGAAACAGCATAGTTATGAGTTGTAAAAATGGATGTGATAGATGCCAATGTGGAAGCACAAAGGGTGAGAGAGGATTAACAGGAGCTCAAGGTATTCAAGGGGTTCCCGGACCAGCTGGACCAGCAGGTGGAGGTATTGGAAACAAGTTTAATTTCTTCGTAGAGCATACGGATGATCAACCAATGACAAATGCTACGTTTTACCATCCTACAGGTTATGAAATTTTGAGTTGGACAAATACTACAGGAGCTCAAATAATTCTTATGGTTAATGCTATAGCTCAGTCTAGATTATTTATAGATGGGCTAACGGTAAAATCAGATGACTTTTCAAACGATGTTGAAATGGGTATTATAAAAACAGTCTTAGCAGTAGACTCGTATACTTATACACATCATATGGAGATAGACCTTAGAGGAGGGATGTTCGATACAGTTTCTGCTCCTCCAGCAGCATCTGATCCTTTGAAGATTGTCTCACCACTTGCTCCTCGACAAATTACAACAGATCAGGGTAATCCTACAGAATTTAGATTCGAGCAGGTATTATTCTCACAAGCAGGTGTATGTATGAAAAAGGTTATATTAAATAATGGAGAAACAGTCTCCGTTAAATTTAGAAGTAAAGGTTCGGGATCTATCTTAAAGAGTGCCCAACTCTTCCTTCAGCAATTAGATATGTAAGACATTTAAGATGTCACAGTTGGTTGGTTTCTTTGTGGCTGACTAAAACCCCGGATCAGAAATGGACGGGGTTTTGAAGTATTTAACTATTTTTGAGTTGGACAGGTAATTGTAATGCTCACTAATTTTCAGTATATTATATTAAGGTATGACGTATAAAGCACCGAACTTAAATAGCTCAAGAGTAAAAAAGATATCATCTCATGTAATGAGCGAATCTTTATTTAAGGAATTCAAAAAGAAGCATCCTGAACATAAGGATATGATTCTGGCTGAATTTAATGCAATTCTTAGGCAGTTTAATAGCAATATAATTGACCAAGTAATCGATTATAGATTTGGTGTTTCTCTCCCAGAGAGGATAGGTCATATTGTAATTGTATCGTTTCCAAGATCGAAAAAAAAGATTATTGATTTTGGAAAGTCGAATAAAACAGGTATAAAAACATACCATGGGAATTGGGATACTGATAATAGATTAGGGAAGATAATGTATCAAAATAATTCTTCAACATATAATATCAAGTATCATAGGTTATGGACATTTGCACCAACCCGTAACTTTAAAGAGAGAATGTCTGTAGTCTTTAAAAAGATGTGGGCAAAATATATTTTTATTGATAACAAACACGTCACGTTAAAAACGATGTTAAAGTAATTAGGATGGACACAATAGGAAAATCAATATCTAGAGTACGAGGGATTATTAAAGCTGCACAAGAGGACTCTTTTCTTACAGATCGTTTTGTTTATGCTATTATCTCTAAGTATGCAAAAGCAATTATAGAACGTCAGCAGAAAGAGAAGAAGTTAATGGGGCATGATGACCTATTCGAGCTACTTCCTTTTATTGAAACTATACCGGTGAACAAAATAGAAGCCGAGTGTGCTCCTATCAAAACTAACTGTACCATAATGAGAACCGAGGAGAAACTTCCCGAGATGTTCAAAGGTAAGAAGGGCCCATTAATTAGAAAGGTTTATTCCATAGATGGTTCCAAGACGTTTACAAAAACCACTCCTGCACAATATATTGAACTAATAAACTCTACGTGCTTCAAGTATAACAACACTTTTTATTATTGGTTTAGAAATGGACACTTGTATTTCCCTGATAATGATGTCGAAGCAATCATGGTTGAGGCTTTATGGGAAGATACATTGGATCGTTTCTGCACACTTAACGATGACGAATGCACATCTATGCAGGATAGAAAGTTTCCATTACCAGAATATTTATTTGCTGAAGTAGAACAGATGGCAGAACAAGAGTTCGGAATGACAATGAGAATCCCGGACGATGGTGCAGATGATGGTCAAAACGTAATGAGATAAGAACATGGCACAACACAACTTAAAATACAAAAGATTTGACCAACTTCTTTCAGAGGTTAAAGGGGATTTCGAATCATACAACCTAGAGGATTTAATAAAGCCTCATCAATTAATTAAGGTTGCAAAGAGAATCAATTACGATTTAGGATTGAGGATACATCAAACTAAGAACCGTGTTCTAGTAATTGACCACGGTCGAGCACAACTTCCAGAAGATTTCTTGACATTAAACTATGCATATATCTTAGGGAACTTTGAGGTAATTTCTCCTATGGTTCAGGGAACTCATGTTGAAGAAGTCCCGTTGGATGCACCAACATATTTTCCTGGTACTGATAAGATAGAAATATGTGCAGTACCTGACCCCTGTCCAGTTCCGGATCCATGTCCGGATCCATGTCAAGCTCCAGAGCCTTGTGGATGTGATACTTGTGGATGTGATACTTGGATTAATTGTAAAGGACAAGAAATGAAGCTTATCCAAAAGATAGGCATGACTACAAGAAAGTGGACTGAGTTCTATAGGATTGAACTTAATGGGGATGACCAGTTCTTTGATCCATTATGTCCAAATAAAAAGAATGGAGCATCTAACAAAGGATTCATAAAAGACGGGTATGTGTATACTCCATTTAAAGATGGAGAGCTATACATTAACTACCAAGGGATGCTAGAGGATGATGACGGTACTCTCCTTGTCTTAGACCACCCTATGATTAATGAGTTCTATGAATACGCAATGAAGGAACGAATACTCGAAATTCTTATGGGAAACAACGAGGTTGTCAATGGTAACTTTGTTAGTCGTATCGATCAGAAGTTAAGACTCTCTAAAAATGCTGCTAAAAGTATTGTGAATACACCCGACTTTGCAGAGTTAAAGCAGGTGTGGGCCATGAATCGTAAAGCAATGTTCAATAAGTACTATAAAATGTTCACGTAATGGCACAAAGAAGATCTAGCAATCAAGGGATTCAGTCATCTACGAATCGCTTTGATAAAGGAATGAATACCGACATCCGAGATTACCACTTGGATGATCAGTCGTGGACGCATGCAAGAAACGCAATCAATAATTCTCATATTGGTGACATAGGGGATATTGGAAACGAACCGTCCAATGAATTCTGTTCTTCTGCACCATATACAATCATAGAGGTCATCCACATGGAGGGGACAAAGTGGTGGATATTCTCTGGTAATGATGGTACAGGAAGTGAGATAGGAGAATTTGATGAAGCCGATTGTAGCTATACGAGAGTAGTTAACGATCCGTGTCTAGGATTTAGAACAACACATCCAATTTCGGGTGCAAGCAGACCTACATGGGACTGTTCCCATAGAGTATATTTTCAGGACAACTTGAACCCCGACAGAACTCTTGACAGAAACGCTGTTCCTTGGGTTCAAGATTGTACTGAAATTGACGGGTGTATAACCTGTGTGGATACAGATGTATTAGATTGTGATAAAGTACGACTAGAAATATTCATGAATCCTCCATGTGCAAGAATCGAAAGAGGTCCTGCAGGAGGAAGCATACTTAATGGTTCTTACTACGTACATGTTGCTTATGCAGTAAATAGCCAAAAGGTTACTGACTTTTTTCCGATGTCAAACGTTGCTCATATCTTTGAAAACGATGAGGCTAATGCTTCATTAGATATCACCATTGCCAATCTAGATACTGATAACTTTGACCAATACCAATTAGTTATCGTTCAGCAGATTGCAAATAAATTATCAGTTAAAGTATTAGGTCTTTATAGCACAAGCCAGGACAAAGTAACAGTTGACATTATCGATCCAACTTTGGAGGGAATATCAGCTAATGACTTGCTTGTGACTAATCCTATAGCAGATAAGTCGGAAGGTATATTTGCAGTAGGTCAGTACCTTATGCGTACAGGAATTACAGGGAAGTTTGATTTCAATTACCAACCGTTAGCTAATCAAATTACAGCTAAATGGCAAGCAGTAGAATACCCAAAAGACTATTATAAAGAAGGAGGCTCTAATGTAGGATACCCAAGAGATGAGCAGATTGCCTTCTTTATTCGATTCAGATATTTAACTGGAGACTTTACACCAAGTTATCATATACCGGGTAGAGCTGCAAGACCTTATGAGATACCTGGTGCAGTAGGTGTCCTCTTAGATGAGGATGCTGACTATAACGTAGTTGAAGATAATAACATTGAACAGCAACAAGGATTGCAATCGAAAGTATTCGAGATGTTTAATACAGCAAGTGGTACTGGTGTGAACATACCGTTACCTGATGGAGGCACTGTAGTTGCCGAAGGAGATATGGGATATTGGGAGTCAGATGAAATCTATGATGACAAGAAACCCGAAGTATGGAATGTAGGAGATCCCTCTCATCCAGAGTGGGACTTATGTGGTAAAAGAATTCGTCACCATAAATTTCCAGAGAATACACTATACGCAGGAATCTCATCAAGTAGTATTACAAATCACTATGTAAGTGGTGCAGATATTATTCGTGTGATGGGAGTTAAGTTTGAAAATATCCAGCCACCGGTTGACAATGCAGGAAACCTTATTCCAAACATTGTTGGATACGAGATAATGAGAGGTAGCCGTAACGGGAATAGAACTGTATTGTATAAAGGTATGATCAATAACATGCGTCATTATACAATACCTGCAGACTTAGGAACAAATCGTCAAGGATTGTATCCTAACTATCCATTCAATCCTGTACTAACTCCTCAAGGAGGAGGTCAACCTGATTGGTTTACTTCACAGAACGAAGTTAATTTTGAACCACAAACAGGTAATACAGGTACACCTTCAAACCCGACTCAGTATACGGGGTACAATCCAATCACGTCTGTTAGTCCTGTTCACTTTACATTCCACTCACCAGACACTAATTTCTATAAACCATTTTTAGGGCAAAAAGAATTAAAGATATATGGAGCAGCCTATGGAAATGCTGAAGGAAATAACCTAGATGTCGAGGATCATCCAAAGCATGTATTCGTAACTGACCTTACATTCTATGCAGGATTGATTGTTGGTATCGGATTAGCAATCGCAAAGCAAGTTGGTAAGAGAACTAAGATTTATAACAAACCTAAATGGTATAGATACCCACCCCTTGGAGGTGGAGGTAATACTCTTACCTATGCTTACTCTCAAACTACTAACCAGGCTAACATCAATGCTGGTTTAGCAGGTGCTGCAATAACTGCTGCAGATACAGCATTTGATGCTGTTGAAGCACTCAATGAGAACCTTTTGAATTTTGGAGATGCATTAAGTGGTCAAGGGGCAGGGGAATCTGCTACAGATACTGTAGTAGAAAATTTTGATTCTATTGGATATGGATCAGGAATTGAGGAGCAAAGTCAAGGATTAACATATAGTGATAAGTCTAGTGTTCCTCCGTTAATCGCAGCTATTGAGAATGCTGTAATGTTCTTAACTAATATAGGAGAAGGAGCAGACCTTACAATTAATATTGTTCGTAATGCTTCAACGGAACGACAATTTGCACTGCAGTATCAAGGATATTGTGGATACGAAAAGTTTGCAGGCCCATACGTTCCGAATAGACGACGTATTATAAACGAGGCAGTATATCTTAAGAGTCATCTTCAAAACTACCTTACAACTCACCGTATCAATAATATGCTACGGATTAAGACGGTTGCTTTCGATACAACAAGAAGTGTTGCATCATTAGTGGGAGCATTGAGAGATGGTACAATGGACAATATGAGGGTGAGTGACATGGTAGATGCCCCATATGGCCCAATCAGTAATCAAGCTGCAAGTCATTACGTTGGGTTTAAGTCAAGACTACGTAGCCAATATGGTAAGGTAAATAATGTCCAGCAACTGCCAACGGGGTGCGTTCTTCCTGCTAATGATCCTGACACAGGAGATTTTATAAGAACTACTGAAACAATATTTGGTGGAGACACTTATATCGGACGGTACCAGGAAAAGAATACATTCTACCATTTCTATAAGTGGATGCTTGATGATGCCGATAGAGCTGAGTTTAATTATCATAACTATGATACGGTTCAACATGCAGCATTCTGGATGGATACGGATCCATTCGATGTAATGGAATTTACCCAAAGTATCACGGTGGCATTAGAGAATGCATTACAGGCAGGATCAGTAACAACATTCTTCCAGAGCCTCGTAACACCTTCTGATAAACATTCTTTTGATAGAATTTACTATTACGGTAATGCACAGTCCGGAGCCTTTACGGTTAAGAATTCATATATCTACTTATTCCATTCGAGTGTAAGGGATTTCTTTGTTGAGTCAGACCTTAATATCGATATGAGAGATTGGGAAACAGATGATGTTAAGACTCAGCATTGGGATGTTCTACAGGACTTGAGAACAATGTTCCGAGCAAGACATATCAAAGCAGGTAATTATTACAAGCTAGATAGAAGTCTATCTGTTGATTACCTTCCGTATGCAAAAATAGCATGGGGGAATACTCAAGATTTGGAGTACGATCCAACTTTGGCCGAGACATGTTATCAATATTTACCAAGACGTTTACAATACTCTCTACCTCAACAAACATTATTGAAACGAGATAACTGGAGTGTATTCCTTGGGAATAACTTTCAGGATTTCCCAAGTAAGATATCATCGATTAAAGCTGTACGCGGTACAGGAATTATGTTACTGTTTGAAAATCAATCACCAGGTATGTACCCGGGAGTTGATGAGCTTCAATTAAAAAGTGGTACTTCGATTACCGTAGGAGATGGTGGGCTATTCCAACGACAGATACAACGGATATCTAATACAGATAAAGAGTTCGAGTATGGTTCTTGTCAAAGTAGAAAGGGAGCAATCAATACTCCTGCAGGATTATTCTTCATGAGTCAAGAGCAAGGGAAGGTATTTCAAATAGGAGAAGGATTGAAAGAGATAACATTGCAGAACAATCAGCATTGGTTCAATCAATATCTCCCATACCAACTACTATTGGACTTTCCAGACTTTGATTTACTCGATAACACTATTGTAGGTATTGGGTGTCAAGCCCTATACGATAATGAATGGGGAGTTCTCTACTTTACTAAGAGGGACTTCCGTGCAAAGCCTGAGTATATTGATTTGATGGAGTATGAAGGGAATGGAGTATTCCTTATAGATAAAATCACGAGAGTCATGACAGGTGATCCTCGATACTTTGATGATGCCTCATGGACTGTAAGTTATGACCCAAAGAGAGGTCAAGAAATATCTTTCCACGATTGGCATCCAAACTTAGTCATGTCAGGAAAGAATACATTCCTTACAGTTAAAGATGATGGTATCTGGAGGCACAACAAACGATGTGACAGCTACTGTAACTTCTATGGTGTAGATTACCCATGGGAGATTGAGTTCCAATTGGATAACCTTCCTGCAGTAACAACTCTACGAAGCATTGAATATTTTATGCAAGTATTTGAATTCGATGAGAACTGTAGAGATAGATTCCACAACTTAGAATTTAACTTCGATGAGGCTGTAATTTATAATTCGGAACAGGTATCCGGATTATTACGAATGAACCTTGCACCAAAGAATGATGTAAGGGCTCTAAAGGATTTTCCATTAGTAGGATTGAATCAAATAGATATCGTCTACTCTAAAGTAGAACAGAAGTATCGAGTGAATCAATTCTGGGATGTAACGAGGGACAGAGGTGAGTTCAGTCCTACGGTGACTGAATCTATATGGGAAACAGAACCAAATGGATACATCAAGAACTTGAATCCTATCAATCTAAACTATAGCAAGGATCAGCTTCAAAGAAAGAAAATGAGACACAACAATAATCGCATTCTCCTAAGACGTACTGTGTCTGGAAATAAGAAGATGATTATGCTTGTGAATAATACTAAAATTCAAAACTCCCCAAGATAATGAGCTTCAATGAGAATGCATATCGAACACCAACTTCTAACCCATCTACTTCGGTAAATGTTAAATCTATTCGGGAGGGTGAAAAAAACAACGCAGGTACTAAACAAAAAATAGTTAATAAACCTCAACAAAATTCCTTATCTTTAAGTAAGACCGGTATTATGAAAAGAACATTATTAAAAGCAGAGAACGGAGCCCAACAAGGTGGAGAACAAGAGCAAATCCAACAGTTAATTATGGCATTTGCTGAAATCAGTCAGCAAGACCCTCAACAAATAATGCAGGAGCTTCAAGGGATGGAACAAGATCAACAACAGCAAGCTATCCAGCAGATGGCTCAAACTGTTCAGCAATCTCAAGGACAAGACCAACCTCAAGGTCAGCCGCAAGGACAACCTGCACCAGAGGAACAGCCTCAAATGAGATTTGGTGGTCCTACTCACGTAATGCCTGACGGTACCGTAATGCCAGGAGCTACTCATAATCCAAATGCAGGAGCTCAAGCTGCTCTTGATAAGATGGCATACGGAGGAAAGACGGGGGCTATATTGTTTGATGGTAATACCGTTGACTTTAACGATGTAAGAAAGAGCCTTATCAAGATGTATAAGAAGGGTGGTGTAACAGATGAGTCTATGTTGGATACATCTTCTACGGCAGCTTACACAGATGGATTAAGAAAGGTATTCGAACAACGAATGTTTACTGGCAATGCTATAGGTAAGATCAACGACCGTTTCAAAGGTGGACAAGGTGCTCCTCAATTCCAGCAACTACCTCCTCAAATGCCAATGGCAAAGGATGGGATATTTATAGATGACAATGGGACGCCTACATGGGATGGTGAAGAACTTACTCCTTACATGAAAGAAAAATATGGCTTCACAACGTTGGATGAATTATATGCTAGAGAAGATGACTACTACGATATCATACAAGATGTCAATAAAAATATATTTGAAAACTCAGACTATGGTAAAAAAGCTATGGAACAAGGGATTACTTTTGACCAAGTGAATCAGCATAGTGAAAACTATACACCTGAAGCACAAGCTCAAGTAAATACTATTATGGCTCCTTTTGTGGAGGAAACAAAAGCAACTGCAGAAGCTGAAAGAATAGCTACTGAAGCAACTGCCGAAAAGGAACGAATAGCTGAAGAAACAAACCAAGCTGCATTAGCTGGAGTAACAGACCTGGATTTACAAATGCATAGTAAGACTCGTGCAGAGTTTGATGCTATGACTCCAGAAGAACAACAAAATCTAGCAAGAGATATTTCGGGGGCAGCAGCTAAATCTGAGTATGTAGGACCTGATGGAAAGGTTGTCGATGCTGATGGTAATGTTGATACACCACCAGTAGTTCTTACTCCTGCTCAAGAAGCAGAAGCTGAAACAAAAAGACGAGCTGCATTATCTCAAGCAGAAAGAGATGCTGAGGATAAGAAGAATGCTGAAGCCGAAAAAGAAAAGAATCCTTATGAAAAGGGTATAAAATATGAGTGGGACGGTGAGAAGATGGTTGCTGTAAAAACTGATGGGGATGCATCTAAAGGGCAAGCTAATGATCCTGACCGTGTTAAAGAAGGATGGAATGCTCAAGGTACGGGTCTGACAAATAGAAGGGGTTTAAATAGCAACTTCTTAAATAACATTGCAGGTATTGTCAACAGAAGACAAGTTGGTGTTCAAGGAAACATGGCTCCCGAAGATTTTCAAAATAGATTGAATCAATCTGGTATTTCTGATTTTAAATACAAGAATAATATTTTTGGTGAAAAAGTTATAATAAAGTTTAATCCAATTACAGGTCAACAAGAAACTGTAGATGAAGCAGGGAATGTTGTTGATCCAAATGCTACACCTACTGCTAACCAACCTGTATCGTCTATCCA
>Ga0307379_10007483_pt1 | contig 14837 bp, 15 predicted proteins | sample UN2MG_FD_202237 | JGI IMG/M metagenome (GOLD analysis project Ga0307379, IMG submission 202237) | Soil microbial communities from Risofladan, Vaasa, Finland - UN-2 | ecosystem: Environmental > Terrestrial > Soil > Coastal area > Acid sulfate soil | place: Finland: Risofladan, Vaasa | collected... | reverse complement strand
ATTATGGGCCTCGATTCGCTGGAAGACGAACCGATGAATTGAGATTGCTAAGCATTGGCAGGGTGTGATGAATCGCACCAATTACTTAATAGAATAGAATCATGCCGGACTATAGACGAAGGTTTCGTGCGGGCGGGACAGGCAAGACCACGGCCGAAATCGGAACCGCAGATGAACGCTGATGGACGCAGATATTGAAAAGACTTGAATCTCGCGAGTTGATCATTGCTTAAAGCCCTGTCTATCCTCACGAATCCGTGTCCGGCTGCTTCGTGCCCTTCGTGGTGAAAAACCTGGATTCCCGCCTTCGCGGGAATGACAAAATGGTGTGCCTGCACGCCCCGCCCACCTTTTGAGAGCATGATTATCAGTGTTTATCCTTCGGCTCCGCTCAGGACGGTGTCTGCGTCCATCAGCGGTTAAAGAAAATGACTATCCACAGCACGCAATACGCAATACTCACTACGCAATACGATCTATGCCTGCCCTGAGCCCGGTCGAAGGGAACGCCGTCTCACGGAGATATTTCCCGGAATTTATTTGACTTTGATATAATAATTAGTATAATACTAAACAAATTGAATATTGAATACAAAAAAACAGGAGACTTTGCCATTTACGACTTGCGATTTACGATTTTTCTTTTCTTCCGCGTAATCAGCGAAATCCGCGGTTAATTCGTATGTAGTATGCTTGTCCTGAGTGGAATCGAAGGGGCAGAAGGCAGATTAATGAAAAAAAACAGGTGAAAAAGAGTAGAAAACGACGAAAAATTGAGCTTAATTTGAAAAAACAAACCCAATTTATGAAAGGCCAAAATGAACGTTAGTATCTATATGGAAGGAGGTTATGATGATTTATGCGGTTTTGGACGGCGAGAAAACAAAGCCAATTCAAAGCCAAACAAAGCCAATTTTTCTGAACAGGGGCCTGAGGACAGAGAGCGAAAAGATAAAATCGTTTTGGGCAGGTATTAATTGACTGGAGGTAGCGGATATATTATTATGGAATCTGATAAAATAGAGATAAACCTTTGCGGAGGTGACTGGTGCCTGGTGGTGCCCCTGGTCTTCAAAACCAGTGTGGGGCTGATAAGGTCCCGGGTGGGTTCGATTCCCATTCGCCTCCGCCATTTTTGAATCGACGGCAAAAGTCAACTGTTTGCGTATGGCTGGTCGATATAATAAGTAAAAAGGAATGCTTTTATGATAAATAAAAATACGAAAATCCTCGTCTTTGGCCTGCTGGTCCTGCTCGGGGCGGCACTTCTGGCATACGGCGCGTTCTTCCATTCGACGAATGTCTCGCCCCAGCAGGGAGACGATTCGGCCACGCTCGCCAAGTCCGAACCGGCGCTCATCAAAGAGGCCTCGATAGGCGGTGTAACGCTGGACGAGTCGGGCAAGATCAAGCAGACGTACACGGGCAAACCCCCCGAAGCATGTGCCACGTGAGGCAGTTAAAAGGAGACCATGGTGACCATGGTCACGAAAAACAAAACAGGCGGTTTCGCTTCGAAGATTCTCGGCTGGCGGGTGTGGGTGCAGGCTTCATTCCTGCTGGTTTGGCTGGATCCTTTGGGTCTGCGCCTGCACACAATGTGCTCGCCCGTCTTTCACTGCTACGCGTGTCCCCTGGCGACGTTCGCGTGCCCTATCGGCGTTATCGCTCAATTCGGCGCGCTGCATGTTTTTCCATTTGTCGCGGTCGGTTTACTCATCGCGTTCGGCACTTTGTTTGGCACGCTGATATGCGGCTGGGTCTGCCCGTTCGGCTTCCTGCAGGACCTGGCGGCTAAAGTCCCGACGCCGAAATTCGACCTGCCCAAAGTCACGGGGTATCTGCGTTACGTCGTGCTGATAGGAACGGTGCTGGCAGTGCCCTACTTCTTCGGCGAAAATCACCCGCTTTTTGTCTGCCGGATCTGTCCGGCGGGAGCACTGGAAGCGGCGGTGCCGACTATGGCAGGCCAGGCGATTGCCGGCGAAACAATAATTTGGCCGAGCGTTGTAAAGCTGACGATTCTCGTCCTGTTTTTAATCGCCATCTTCTTTATCAGAAGACCCTGGTGCAGATTGCTTTGTCCGCTCGGGGCAATATTCTCGCTGTTCAATCGTGTCTCGGCGTTCTTCCTGCGATTCAACACCGACAAATGCACGCACTGCGAGCGATGTCACAAGCTGTGCGAATACGGCATCGAGCCGGAAAAGAGCCCCAACGACCTGCGCTGCATCCGCTGTCTCGAATGCACCAAGTGCAGCCCGGACGCCTTGAATCTGGGCAGCATCTTCGAGCGAGCACAGAGTAAAAATGACAAAACCAGCGATACATAATCAGCCGCCCTGCGACTCGGGCAAAATCTACAAATACCAACGCAACGCCTGCAGCTTCTTCTTGTGCCGTTGCGGGGATTGTATGTTCTTCAATTGTATGAGTCCCTCATCCGTAAAACCTGTGCCGAGAGTCAGCACCTTTAATCCGGGCAGATTTATCAGCTCTTTGACAATTTCATCCATCTTATCCGTGTTGTCGACGTAAGGCTCTCAAGAGAAGGCAATTTCTAGAGATTGTCCCAATCCAGTTCGATCGTCTCATCGGCTTGACTTTTCACTTATTCGCCTTTAACTTGTCACCCAGCTCCGCCAGGGCAAAACCTTCCGACCGAATAATGTGGTCCTTGTCAGTCAGAATCAGCCAGGGCAGCGATTTTACGCCCCAGGTGAAACGTGCTTCTTCTTCATCGCCCCGGACCATTCCGGCCGGGAGGGAGATGTTCTGGTCTTTGATCCACTTGTTGAGTGTGTCTTCATCAACATTCGAGACCTGGATTGCTATAACGGTCACCCCCTTCTGTTTCAGTTCTTCTGCCTGGCGGGATAATTGAATAATGGCGTTTCGTGACGGCCGCTGGTTCATATCGAAAAAGCAAACCAATATTGCTTTATCTTTGACCTGGTCAGTAGAAAGATCTATCTTAATTTCATCAAATCCGGGCATGGCGCCGCCCACTCGTGATTGAATATCGGTTAGGCTCGGCTTGACAACCAGCTCAAAATCTTCTATTGTCGTGCCGTCGTAAAAGGCGATGGTTTTTGAGGTATCGCCGTATAAGATTTCCCATACACGAGGGACATGCTCCCACTGCTGATCTGACCTGCTCCCGTTGGGGCGAACCTTCGTTCTTATATGTTCGAAACGAAATCGTCCCTCCGAGCCGGTTACGGTGGTCCGGTCGCGGTCGAATCCGAGATGAGTATATGACGTACGATCGGTCTGCTGAATTTTCACCTCGGCGTTGGGGACAGGGACTTTTTTGCCTTGTTCCATTCTCAGGAGTCGTCCGGAAACCGTCCCACCTTTTGGCAGTGTTACCTTCAGGTCTTTCTTGCCGGCGGGGATGTCATAGACAATAATCGCCGCCTGCTTTTCCGGCGAGAACCGCAGGTTATACTCGGCATCTTCTTCCAGCTCTATAGCGAACCGACCCTGTTCATCGGTTATATTACTCAGAGTTGAGTATGAAGAGTACGTCCACGAGAATTTGCCATTCTCGCTCGGCCTTTTTATACAGCACACACCAACAGGCACGCCCGCAACTGGTGAGCCATTCTCGTCGAGCGCCACACCCGCGAGAACCTTATCGCTGCTCTGGATAACCTGTTCATAAGTTTTAGCACCGATGTAGTAAGAAACCGGGCTGCCCTCGCGAACGATGATGCTTATACCAGTCGCACCCGCATCGGTATTGACGCGGGCCGACAGGCGCTTTCCATCATGGTCAGCGTCAGCCCTGATGAAAACAAAACCCTCACACAATCCGTCAAGAGTGAAATTGCCCTGTGTATCTGATAGTGTGTTGGGACGAGGTTGATTTTCGCCGGAGCCTTCAACGCGGGCATCGGGCACAGCTTTACCCTCTGTGTCCACAATTTGGCCCGAGACCGATAAGTTCGCTAAAGGCAACATTATTGTCTCTATATTTAGGTGGTTATCCAAAGCGTTGTCAGTGTGAGCCTTGACATCCATTTCGCCGTAACCTTTGGCGCTTGCGTTGATGCTGTAATTGTGGTCAGGCGGTATCGCTCGAATTTCATAATCACCGTTTTCATCGGCTTTTACCAGCTCTCTACTCAACGGCGAGCCCCAATTGGATAAATGTAGATATGCCCAGATTCGCGCACCGGAAATTCCTTTGCCGTTAGAATCCGCTACCTTGCCGGCGAAGGTTACACCATGATTGAGTTTGAAATCGAGAGTTTTCGTGTCATCGCCGATTTCCAGGGCCGCTGCTAAGTTGCGCTGTTTGTGCCGGGCAACAAAGCAAAACACGGTACCTTCCCGGTCCCCCCAGCTTCGCCGGTCCCAGATATACTCGAATTTTCCTTCCGAATCCGATCTAACTTCCTCACGGCCTCCGGGCATAATCATCAGTTGAACGCCCTCGATGGGCATACCCGCTGGATCTCGCACAACGCCGCTGATCTTCGGCATTTCATTCAGTTTCCATGTTTCGTGCTTTCTCGCACCCTCTTTAATAGTAACAGACTTTTGATCCCGATTACTCATATAACCCTGCATATAAACGCCGCTCAACTGATAGCCTCCGGGCATTAAGCGAATTCGGGCAATTCCATCTTCACTGGATTTGGTGCTAAGCCATCGCTTATATTTTTCATCGCGTATGCTGACACTTGCTTTGTCGAGAGGCTTGTTGGTTTCGGCTTCAATTACAAGCACTTCCAGGATCCCACCTTTGCAAAGTTCAATCTTCATATCTTGTTTGGTCTGTCCAGCTTCGAGTTTCACAATAACCGGCTCGGCAACCCACTCGGCCAACCTTTGCCGCGACCTAACAAGTTGCACGAGGTAATTGCCGGCGGCAAGAGCATTGATGCTGAATGTGCCGTCGTCTTCTGAGATAACAGGTTCCTGCCCAAAAAGCGGCCGGTTCCCCTGACTCATTACTATTAGTTTTGTACCGGCAACTGGACTACCCGTATCTTTGACCATGATGGTTCCCTGGATCCTTGCTTCGGCAGACAGAACTAAATTGATGCCTTCCTGGCCCGGAACAAACGTCAATTTTTGGTTTGCATATCCGGCGCTTCGATATATCCTGAGCGTAGCACTGCCGGCTTTCCTGATGATAAAGTCGGCCGTGGCTTCGGCTGGTATGTTTGTGAAAGTGAATCGGCCTGAGGTATCTGTAGCTTCCGTAAGCAATTTCTCGGCCAGCGGCCTGCCCAATCTCTGCTGGTCCTGTCCTTCGCCGACTGCAATCAGCCAGATGCTCACATTGGCGTCCGTCACAGGATTGCCATCCTCATCGACAACCATACCGCTAAGTTCTTTCCGCTCGCCCAGTATTATGTCCTGCTGTTGGTTGTCTCGCATTTCCCATTCAGCCCAACCCAAAGCCAGCTCTTCTTTCTCAGCTACTATGTATCCGCTTTGGTAGCTGTCATTCTCGACGATGGCCTTGAAAGAAAATATACCGTCACTGGTGGTCGTAACCTCTCCGGTTAGCTTCGACTCGGCCGTGTTAGCCGCGTTGTCATACGTAACTTTATATAAAGAAATTCTTGCCCCGGCGATTGGCTTGCCCTGTTCATCAACTACTTTACCGGTGCAGGTTATCTCCTTCGCTGCCTCAGCAATCGCCTGGCCGGTAATTCCAACCACAATCGCCAAACACATACATAAGACCGCTGTTTTATTTCTGCGCATAACGATTCTCCTTTCCGGCTTTTGCCGTGACTCAATCCCTGAATCAGCGATTTAATTAGACTGTTACTTTTTTCTTGTAGATCGCCATTCCGGCGGCTGCAAGAGCGATAATTCCGATGATGATAATTGCTGCCCCGTATCTCGATTTAACAGGCTCTTCTGCAGCGGCGACAATTGGTGACGTTGTTTCCACAGGTTTGCTTTTGGCCGCTATGGTGTAGGCTTTGCCTTCGATCTTGAAAGGACCCGCCACTTCTACTGATGCGGTGAACGGTCCCGCCACGTTTTTGGGCTCTCGCCACGAGAGCGAACAGGTGCCGCCTCAGCCATACTGGAAGCTAAAGGTTCGGTCGTATGTGCCATCTGCGCTGCTGATACGCACCTTGGGGGCTTGCGGCTGAGCGCCATTGCGTGTTAATACTATGCGCTCGCCGGCCCGGCCTTCCATGCTGTGTCTAAAGGAATGCGTTCCCTCGCTTTCGGAGGCATCGAGTGTAGCAACAATGGGCTCGCCAATCGAAAGGACGGCTTCCTTGTCCTCGGTGATATCTAAGATATTCTTCTCGCCAAGCCCGCTGCCTTTGAGTTTCCAGTTAGTGCCTTTTTCATCCTGTCGCTCGACGGCCCAGTCATAAACGCGATATTTTCCTACCGGCAGCGTAGCAACCCCCTTTTCAGGCTTGAGGATAAACAGTCCATTCTCACCGTTAGCGGAGAACTGCGTTATCGATTCCGGCAGTCGAACATTGCCAAATTTCACATTTTCCGCCTTTGTGAGCTTTATACAGGCCCCATCCCGGGCGATTTCAGGCCGGTACAGTGTTTCATCATCTAAGATATAGTTGCCTGTAAAAAGTGAGTCTTGACCGCCCTGCTTGCCAATCCGTATCCGGTCACACTCGGCGGCATTCGCAGATTTGTCATTAAACGTCCCGTTCGCATTATAGTCTAAAAGAACGCAGTGCTTCTTTTGCTCCCCTACTGTGATGTCCCCCTCGTACCATCCGCCGGATGATGCAATCAATCTATTGTCGCCGGTGCCGTATTGGTAGGATCTAAAGTTCAAATGATATGTGACCGGCCCGTCTTCTACCTCAAAGATAACTTTCACAGGCCCGAAATACGCGCTTCGCTGGTCCATTCGATATGCCGCTACAGCAGTTTCATCGTCGAGGCCGCCATTACCGTTTGAGTCGATATACAGCGAGTCATACGGTCCTTGTTTGTGCGTGCTGTCCAGGGCTATCCAGAGCCAGCCGCTCTTGACCATAGGTGTGGGCCACTTGGCAAACAACTGGCTCTGCCCCTTGAATTGCGGCAGCTTCACACCTGCGGGCTGTACGGTACTTAGCTGCATCGTCTGTGATCCCATTTCGCCGAGTATCTGGCCAGCCTCTCGTGATGAGTGGTATTGCAACCACTGCTCTTGTTGTGCCGGTACTTGCGATACCAGGGTAAGCAGTCCAATTCCGACTGCGAGCTGGATATAGATTCTCTTTCTCATTTTCGGAGCCTCCAAATACAGTCGATTATTTAGTAAGACAAAGAGCCATCTTTACCCTCTCCACATATTATATAAGACTTGATTCTTAGATAAATGTTACAGTTTTTTCTCACTTTTTGCAACATTTTTTATTTCATAAACCTTTGCCGCACCGTAACTTTCAGGTCGAATCTCCTTTTTCAGGTATTTCTGCGCCGGGATTTTGTTGATTAATCCGGCCAATATCAGCGTGTTGCGAAGCTTCAGGCATCGCTTTTAGACGCAGGCAAGCATAAAATCGTTCGCGGAAAAAAGAACTCCGCAGCGCCAAAATCATGTAGGGCAGGTTAATTATGTATAACAAGATCGCAAGTATTAGCCCCACTATTGATGCCATAAACAAAATTGTGGAAATCGGAATCGGAGTCTGTTGCGCTAAACACACAATTACGTAAAACACGAGCGTACACACAAGACAGACAGCGACCATCCAGACGGCCAGCCATAACATGAAACGCACGGGGCCGTAGCGTTTTCGGCAGCGCCAGCCGGCCAGTACGAAGCCGAGCAGCATTGCCAATGCCAGCACACCCAGCATTACCAGAGCCACCACAGCGTCTTGTGAGAATCCAAATCCAAGATAGGATACAATGCCCACCAAGAAAAGCATTGCAATTAGAGCGAAAGCCAGAAAAAACGCAATCCAGGGATTGAACCTACCAAGCTTGTCAGCAAATAACCACAGAAATGTGACGCCCGCGACCAGAGAGCTGAACATCATGTTAAACATCTCAACATCCCCGGGAGAGCTAAAACCCATCATCTGTGAAAGTAGAAACCACAAGATGTTCACGATCAGCAATGGCACAAGGATAAGCAGGATACGAGGAGTGCGGTTCGATTTGATGATAATCAGAGTAGCGGCCAAAACGAGCCATAACGCCAGGTTCGGTATGCTGTGATACCATCTCCATTTATAAACTACCTCTGCCCCCTGATTCGGCCCCAAATCGCCTATATCCACAGAGGATACAAACCTTAATTCACCGAATGTCATTCGAGGTACTCGCCACGAGTACGAGCAGCCGCCGCCTCAGCCGTACGCCAATTGGCCCGAGGCAATTTCCTGATCGCCCTTGTAGACCGTAAAGCTCGGCGGATTGCTCCTGTCTTCCTGAGTGTAAGCTTCCCCCCCAACCCCGAGCAGTTTATAATCCAAAGCCAGAGTTCTGCCCTGTCGTTTCACTTCCAGTGTCTGATTCAGAGGAGTTCCGACTTTCAATACAGCCGGCGCATTCTGAGCAATCGTTATCCATTTATTCTGCGGTCCGCCCCCCTGAAAGCAGGTATAGCCGCCGTCCAGGTGTGATTCCAGCAATTGATATTCGCCCACAGGCAGTTCGACGACTTCGCCCGGCTGGTCAAACCGCTCTGTGTGACCATCCTTTCCCCGCAGAACCAGCCTTTCGACATGCTCGCCCTCCAGCTTAAGCTCACCCAAAGCCTTTTCCTGGGCCAGACAGCAAGAAACTCCAGAATTCCAGAAAACCGAAGCGATCACGAACGGAATTATTAAGCCGAATTTCAAATCCTGCACAAGTAGTCCCTTACGCATTTGATTCATTCATGGCCTTTCAGTGTACACCAGCGACCGGTTATTACCGGCAAATCACGATCTGCCGTGTTCCGGTTACCTTGCCGTAAAGCTCCTTTGTATCGTATACGACCTGGATGTCAAATCTTTCTTCGCTTCCGTTGAGTTTAAGGTCTTTTGGCACTCGCCACGAGTACCCGCATGAGCCGTCTCAGCCAAAGGGCATGACGCCCTCGGCGACCTTTTCGCCGTCGGCACGTGTAATGAGGACCTTCGGATCGAGTGATATATTTTTCTGCTTTTGTTCGGTTCCGGTATCGTCGAGACCACGAATCATGATGTCCAGTTCCGGATCAATTAAGACGGCTTTAACCTGCAACTCTTCACCCAGCTTGGCGCGGTGGTCCTTCGCCGGTGAAGCAAACATCACATCCGGATCATTCGAGAAATCCAGCACATAAGGCTTGTCTTTGCGTATCTTGATTCCATAAACTTTAAGCTCGGAACCGTGGCCGAAGGGCTTGCTATCAGCGTGATAATTGTTTGAAACGCTTATCCTCAAATTGCCGAACTTGATTGTAAGAAAAGCCGGCATGTAGTCACCCTCGGGCAGAAGACAGCTCTTCGCCGGCTTCGGCATCCCATTTTCCAATCCGCCTCCAACAGCTACGGCAGTATCTTCGGAACGCAACGAACCTTGAATCGTCACATCCTTAAGATCACGAGAACCTCCCCCGACTTCGAACGTACCCAAGGGTCCCTCGTAAAGCCGTGCAAACAATTTGTCACCGGTTGGCGTCGCAGAAAAGCTATAGTATTGTCCGCCGATAGCATGCATGGAATTAAGATTATCCGCCCCCCACCATCGCGGAGGATGCTGGGATTCGCTTGAGGGCGTCAAGCAGAAAACAGCACCGGGCTGATCAAGCGGAGCGCCAACCGAATAGCTATATCCAAGCAGGGCATCATACTCAGCCCCGACAAGATTGATCCGGCCTTTGTGTGCCTTTGTAGCGACAAAGCTAAATTGGGCACGTTCATTGTTGCGGAACGTCAACCGGGGCATAATCTCAATAGCTCGATTGCCGCCGGAACCAAAGTCAAAAGTCATATCAAAACTATCGAAACAAACTTCCTGCACGGTGGATGAGTACCCCAGCAAAGCTCCATCTGGCGGGCTTTTCAGGGCCTTCAACGGTTCCTCATCTGTCAGATCAAGGTCACCGTTGCGGTCGAAGTAGAGCAGGTCATAACCGGTGCCAATCCCCCCAGCCTCGTCAATCGCAAAATGGTATCCGCCCGGCGAGCGAGACGCGGCAGAACTCCCAGGAAAGTGGGCTGAGCCATAGAGAGGCTTGCCCGATTTGAATACGGGATACTTTCCCCCGCCACGGCGATCATTGCACATAGTAGTCTGACCTCTGATAAAATCCCGGGACACAGAGGCCACATCGAAAACGGAAACCTCATGCATATCGAAAACAATTTCCTTGACTTGTCCTTCACTGCGAGCCTCTTTCTTCTGGTCATCGCCGCCAACATCATCTGTCTTCTGCTTGCATCCGAACGTAAGTAACATTACAAGCAGGCATAACATCGTGATAATACCGGAACGTGAAATACTCGAAAAAAACGCTTTTGCTCTCATAATCGAGCTCCTTTAATGTAAAAGAGATGATTCAAAGCAATTGCCCTTGGGTCGGATATTCGAATCCATATTATATAAGACGGCCGGATGAGTCAAGTGTTACGGGAAATCTGCAAATATTTTCCATAAATCACTCTTTTTGCTGATCTTGAGACAAATTGTTATGATTCCAACCGGATTGTCTGAGGGCAGATAACTCGAAAAAACATTCACCCTTGATTTTTTTCTTGCTGTACTCAACAGGTCAATCTGAATATAATCAGGTTAATCATTACTCACTCTTGTAAAGGAGACGCCGGTCATGATTAAATACGCTTTCAGAAAAACAGTCGTCCTTTCGGTAGTATTGACATTCTTTTTTGTCCTGACGACGATTACCCTCGTGGGCTGTAAGAAGAAAGATATACCTGGGGACACACAGCAGGCAGTTGAACCCCGGCAGGTCTCCGATTCGCAGAAGACCGATACATCCGGAAAGATTGGCCTGCGAATCCTGTACGCCGGCCTGCCGAACACAGATCGCGCAAAAGACTTCGTTGATTTTCTCACGACGTATTTTCAACAGGTAGAAACCACGGATTACAATACCTTTACGGGAAGTCATACCGCCGATTTTGATGTTGCTATTATTGACCACGATGGCGCAGACACCAGGGCGCCACGACTAAGGATTAGCCGTCAATACGCACGTGCTACTGTTACTGTTGGAGTTCCAGGCGCGTTCTTATGCAGCGATCTTTCCCTCAAAACCGGATACTTGTGAAACTGCATGGGAGATGCGGCTCATGCTGAGCTGCTCGATCATGTTGTTTTTCAAAAGCCTTTCAAGGTTGAGCCTGAGTTCGAATACTGGGATACACCCGGGAATTACCACGACCGTCACCTGGGTGAGGACAAGCTCCCGGCCAAAATGAAGGTATGGCGAGTGCAGAAAACGGAGAAGACCTATGGGGGTGTTGTCGCTCGCTCCTATGGTTTCACGGACTCGCCGGACGCCGAAGCTCTTGTATTGGGCTTCAACGGCGGTAAAGAATACGGTGCTGTAGGAGTAGGACGACACGGCAACTTCCTGCAATGGGGTTATTCAGCACCACCGTCAAAGATGACCGAGGCGGGCAAGAACTTTTTCCTCAATTGCATATGCTATATCCACCAATTTGACGGCAAAGCACCCCTGGTCCGCAGAGAATCCAGCCATCGGTGGAATGCGATCAGATTAGCGGCTCTGATCAATCGCATAAAGGACGAGAACTTTTTCTCAAGTACATTCTCGCCGGATCTCAGGAAGAAATACGAAGGAGATCCGAACGGATTAGTACAGTATTACAGAGACGATTTCGAATTCATCTATAGAGAACAAGCGTTCCTGATCGACAACGAGCTTAAATCGCTGGGCCTCAATTCCAATCGCGAAACAGAAACCCTCGAACGGCTGATTTCTCTTTTAGAAGATGAACAGCACGCCGATACCGCCCGGCTTTTGCTCACGCGCTATACGAACGAGTCATTCCAGAGCACAGAACAATGGCAGTCGTGGTTTGAAAATAATAAGGACAGGATATTCTTCAGCGATGTGGGCGGCTATAAGTTCTTTGTCGTCCCCGAAGAGTATATAGAAAACAAAACGCCAACGGCTGTCCAGAAAGAACCGGACGGCGGCTGAGAGAATTCTCAACTTGCCCGCCATCCACGCCCAATGCAGTTAGGCGCGAAACAGAATCACTCGAAAATTCCCGCCGCCCCAGCGGCTTAATGGAAAAAAGCCGTGCATACACACGGCTTTGTCACAACACTATCGGTTTAAAGAATAGCTACTAATTATCGAACGGCAGCTTGACTCCCCCCGTTTTGGTTCTAATAACATCCGGTTCCATTCCGACGCCGAGATCTCTCTTTTGCTTTTGTATACGGCAAACGGAACCTATGGGAACTTTTGACACGTCGCCTGCAACTACTTTGGCCATTGACATGGTGTACGCGACCTTCTGAATCTCTATAGTGGCGACATGGCTTTCGATACTTCCGAGCGACTCCCCGGTATCGTTATCGAAGACTTCTTTGCCCATCGTATAGACATCGAGCAGCATGCCGTCTTTCATTCTCTGGCCGCCCTGGTTCAGGATTATCTGGCCATCCCCCTGTACCGCAGCGACGGCGATAGGATACACACGGTCGATAATCGCTGCAATCACATCGTTAGCCACGAGCGAGATAAAAGCGTCGCGAACCTGTGCCGAGTCCCATTCGGCAGGATTCTGTTCGTCGGCAAGCTTTCTGACTTCTTCGTCCTCAAGATATTTTTGCGCAGTCGACGCCAGGACTACCTGCTTTGTGGAGCTGTCGACAAGCCGAAAATCGAAATTGAATCGTGCTTTGAATTTCCTCGACGTGTAATTGGCGGCCTTCAGGTACTTTTCGAATCTTTCGATTTGGGCTTGAGATATTGTCCCTACGAGCAAGTAATCGGCGCCAAGAGTTTCGGCGAGCTTCGCCTGTTCTCCAAGAGGGGCATCGAAGGAAAAGAGCATCTCTTTTTCTCTGGTAAGGTCAATGATGCTTTCACGGTCAAGGACGGCGAATTTGTTAGTCTGGGTTAGTCCCGCAACAAGCCGCTGGGAGAACAGCGACGAGAGTATGTCGCCGGATATTATCTGGTTCAGGAAACCGTAATTATCCTGCTGTGTTTTTGCGGGCATCAAGGCAATCTTGACCCGCCCGGTCTGGCCCCGCGCGCCATAGTCGTAAACGGCGACCTGTAGCGTAACTTCATAGGTATCCTGGTCGATTTGCTTTTCATCGAGAACTTTATAGCTTCTTACGAGGCCGCCGATTTCAGTTGTGTAGACTGTGCCGTTCGTGGCAACATCTACAGAATCGAATTCGATTCTCCTGCGGCCGGGCCCGTCGTCACCTACTCCCACACCTGAGCTGCGGAAGCCGAATTCATAGTTGCTGGAATCGACTCTAACACCTCTTACCTGCTCGACGGCTCTATACAGGCCGTTTTTTATGGCCTCGTCCCTGTTACGGCCACGGCCGATGACTTCCCGGATAACTGCGTTGTTTGGCTCAGTCTTCAAAAGAGGGGTCGAGGCGGTGCGCTTGCCGGCGGTATTGTCGGCCGGATTATTTTCAGCTCCCGGCGCATCACCTGCGATAACAACTGCCTCAGCAAGCAGGCAGATCGCAATAATGCTTATTAATTTTTTCATTTTTCCACCCTTTGAAAAAACTTTCCATTAGACTCTTTTACCAGGAAACAGATTTACTGCTGCCCCTTTTACCAATAAGAGTTTCATCCTGCCAAAATCTGAGTCCGCTTTTAACATCGCTCAGCTTCAGTTGGAAATAGTATTCAACCTGCTGTGTGTTTCGGTCATAGCGGATATTCCTCTGAAAGATTTTGCCGGAGATGGTTAGTTCAGGTGCGATGAGGGTTTGTCTTTTGGCCACCGTGTCGGGATCAAACTCTTCGGAATCTCTGAGTTCTCTTGTCTCATGGAGTAACGCATCGGAACCGCTGCCGATTGCGGATGTCATAACTGCCTGTCCGCTGTTCAATATCTCGGTCTCGATTTTTACCATTAGCTGGTCGGTGTCGATTCTCTGCGTCGTATCGTTGACGATTCTGCCGGTAGCCACTACATACCTGTCACCTTCCGGCTTTTTAAGGGCTCCCGAACCAAGCATTGACTGTACCATTTTACTCGCGGCCATATCGAAGTCTCTGTAGTCCAGATCCATTACAGCCTTTCCCTCGTCATTCATGGTATCGATCATTGTTGTTTCCTGGGCACATCCTGCCGCTAAAATACAAACCATCGTTATTAGATATAATACTTTTGCTTTCATAATTTACTCCCACTTTCTCGTATCCATTCTGAAATTTACGGCTTGCGTTCTCGGCGCAACAGCTTTAATGGTAAAGGGTGATTTTCCCATTGCCGACATCTGCAGCCACACACTTGTTTTCGTTTCAATCATAATCCCATCTGCATCCAGCCATTCGACTTTGTACCTGAAGCGTTTGGTATTATACGACGCGTTTCGCCCGTTGACATAAAGCTCAAGGAAACCGGCATCACTCATTCTCGTAACGGCGTTGGTGACTTCAATACCTTCCCCGATCAAGGCACTGAAAGCATGTTGGATCGGCTCGGTGACAATATTGCTCCCGGCCGTATCACTTCCAACATCTTCTCTGAGAATGACTCTCGGTTCATTATGCTTGTAACAACCGGAAGCAAAAACTATCAACCCAATCAATACGAACTCTAACTTTTTCATGGCAAATCTCCATCAACATTTAAATTAATAATCTAATATGTTATCAGGTCAAGAACCTGCCTTGTCTGCTTCTGCGGTATTCTAACATAGACAAACGC
>Ga0307379_10007482_pt1 | contig 14840 bp, 10 predicted proteins | sample UN2MG_FD_202237 | JGI IMG/M metagenome (GOLD analysis project Ga0307379, IMG submission 202237) | Soil microbial communities from Risofladan, Vaasa, Finland - UN-2 | ecosystem: Environmental > Terrestrial > Soil > Coastal area > Acid sulfate soil | place: Finland: Risofladan, Vaasa | collected... | reverse complement strand
TCGGCTACGCGATCGCCGACCCTGCGATCTGCAAGAGCATCGACAACATCCGGGAGCCCTTCAATATCGCCGGACCTTCGTGCGCCGCTGCGATGGCGGCGGTCAACGACGACCTTGCCTGGTCGAGGGAGGTCTGTGCCAACCTCAGGGACGAGCGGCGCCGTCTCGAGAAGAGCCTCGCCGAGCTGGGCCTGGGGGTCGTGCCCAGCCAGGCCAACTTCGTTCTCGTCGAGACGGGCTCGGATGCCGTGGGTCTCTACGAGCGCCTCATGCGCCACGGCATCATCGTCCGGCTGGGCAGCATCTGGGGCTACGACACGCACGTGCGCATCACCGTGGGGACGCCGGAGCAGAACGACCGCCTGCTGGAGGCCATGGCCCTGGAGTTGTCGGCGTAGCGCGCACCGACGGCGCAGGGTAGCCTGTCGCAGCTCGTCCGCGACTAGCGAGATGACGAAGCGAAACCGGGCCTGCGCCGCATCCGCGATGTGGTCCGGACGGGCGGGTCATCGCCCGCGGGACTGAGGAGCAGGTGTTCCGAAAGGCATTGGCTGATCGAGTCTCCGGCCGACGTCACCGCGCCGACGAGCATCGTCAGCACATCGTCGGTCACGCGTTCACTCGGGGCGGCCACACTCATGGCCGCGACACACCGGTCGGGGCCGTCGAAGAGGGGCACGCCCACGCTGGTGGCGCGAGAGTCGACTTCGCCCTGGCTGACCACGTAGCCACGCTCGCGGACGATCGCGATCTGTCGTCGCAGATGGTCTTCGGTCACTGAGCGCCCATCCGCGTAGCGCTGGCCCTTTGCCGAGAGGAATACCAAGCGGGCCAGCCGAAGGTCGACGTAGGCCAGGGCGGCGATGGCAGAGCCGGCGTAGAGCGGGGTGACCGAATGTCTCGGGAACGACACATGCAGCGGCTGTGGACCCTCGATGCACTCCATGCAGACGACATCCAGGCCATGGAGTGTGGTCAGAATGGCCGTCTCGCCGGTGGACGCGACCAGCTCCTTCATGAAGGGGAGCGCGATCATGGGGATGTCGTCCGCAACCTGTCGTCGCGCCGCACGGGCAAGTGAGAACACGGCGGGGCCCAACCTGACGCCGCCGCGCTCGACGCGGCTGACAAGGCCGCTGCGCTTGAGCGCCTGCACCACTCTGTAGGCGCTGCTCTCCGGCATCTCAAGTGCAGCCGCTATCTCCGGGATGGAGGCCGACGAAGACGCCGCCGCGACGGCGCCGAGCACGGCAAGCCCTCGCTCAAGTGCCTGAGTGCCTGCCACGGGCAACCTCCCTCTCTTCGCACAGAACGCTTGCATGGATGATAGGAACGCCTTCTATCACCATGTGATAGACGTGTCAAAGCGCGGAGACGGTCGGGCACAGGGCAGGTGTGGGGGATGTGGAGAGCCGCATGCCGTCATGCTGGAACAGTCGCGCGTGCGGGCCAATGGCGCCGCACTTGACACTATTGTCAGCAGGCGATAATGCTTATCGTTCTACAGCTATCCTAGTATGCGGGGTGTGACGGTGGGGACGGGTGTCAGCGGGGCTAGTGTCCTGCGAGCCGGTCCGGCGGTGAGAGCCGTGGACCACGAAGGGAGAGGTCGGACGTGAGCAAACGCATTCTGGTCGATCCAGATCTGTGCACAGGCTGCATGATCTGCACTCAGGTCTGCTCGTTGACCAAGAACCGAACCTGCAATCCCTCTCGAGCCCGGCTGCGGATCATCGACTGGGAACACAGCGGACTCACTGTGCCCGTAGTGTGCCAGGACTGCGTGGAGCCGGTCTGTGTCGCCTGTTGTCCGGAGGCCGCGATCACGCAGGACGCCGAGAGCGGCATCGTCCTCCTGGATGCGGAACGCTGCACCAGCTGCCGGATCTGCATGGGTGTCTGCCCCTACGGAGGACCCATTCTGGATCCCGTCGAGCGGCGGGTCTACTTGTGTGATCACTGCGACGGAAGCCCAGCCTGCGTCTCCAGTTGCCCTACGGGCGCGCTTGACTACTGCGAACTGGGCGCCGAGGAACGCGACATGCGGATGCACTACCTGGCCCAGGTGCGCGGGTCGCTGGTCAGGCTGACCAGGCGGGCCGGCGGCGGCGCTGGGTCCTTGGAGAGGAGCGAGGCATGAGCGCGAGCCAAGGCTGGAGCGGAAAGCTGTTGTGGGTCGACCTGACCACGGGGCATCATGAAGTGCAGACCTTGTCCGAGGACTGGGCGCGGACCTACGTCGGCGCCCGGGGCTTCGGTATCCGCCTGCTGTACGACCTGACGGGCCCGGAGACCGAGCCTCTCGGGGCCGACAACGTGATCATCATCGCGGCGGGACCTCTGACCGGCACCCTGTCTCCGTCGTCGTCTCGCTGTGAAGTGATCAGCAAGTCGCCGCTCACCGGCATCTACGGCCGCGCGGACGTCGGCGGTGCCTTCGGAGCCAAGATGAAGTACGCAGGCTACGACGCCATCATCGTGCGTGGACAAGCCGAGCATCCGACCTATCTCTGGATCGAGGACGAGAAGGTCATTCTCGTCGATGCGCGGCATCTGTGGGGCAAGGATGTGTGGCAGTCGCGGCAGGCGATCTGCGACGACCATCGCGCCGGCTCCAACAGTGCTGCCTTCCTGAACAGCATCGGTACGCTGGGCATTGGCCCGGCCGGCGAGCACCTCAGCCTGGCCGCCTGCGTCATGGACGGGGTGGCCCATGCCGCCGGCCTGGGAGGGCTGGGTGCGGTCTGGGGATCGAAGGGGCTCAAGGCCGTGGCCGTTCGCGGCAGCCGCGGCATCGACCTCGCCCGACCCGAGGAGTTCACGCGGCTGTGTCAGACCCAGTGGACGCGGTATCAGGGCGACCCCATGTACGAGAGCACGCGGAAGTGGGGCACGCTTGGATGGGTCGGTGGCTCCGACAGTCGATCGGCGATCTCGGACATGATGCTGGGTGGTCGTATGGAGGGGATTGAGGAGGATGCCTTCGTACCACTCATCGAGAAGAGCCGCACGTGCTACGGATGCCAGATCCACTGCGACCATTTCCTCCACGTGAAGGACGGCAAGTACAAGGGCACCAAGGGAGAGGGCGTCGAGGGCTGGGTCCAGATCCAGGGACTGTCGTTCAAGACGCCGAGCGCACCGTTTCTGGCCCGGTACAACAACCTCTGCAACCAGCTCGGCTTGAACGTCGCCTCGGTCGGCAATGCGATCATCTGGGCCATGGAGCTGTGGAAGCAGGGGATCATCGATGCGTCCGATACCGGCGGCGTGGAGATCACAGAAGGCAATGAAGAAGCGATCCTGGCGTTGACCCGCCAGATCGCCTACCGAGACGGCTTCGGAGACGTGCTGGCCGATCATCCGGTGGCGGGGGCTCGCAAGCTCGGCCGGGGCTCCGAGCGCTATGCCGCACACACGAAGGGGCAGTCTGCCTGGGTGCCGGGTCACGGCATCGGCATCACCCTCATTTACACGCTCTCCCTCAACGTCAACACGCGCGGCTACGATCATCTCATGGGAGGCATGAGTATCCTCACGCCCGACCTGCGGGAAGAGTGGGGGATCACGCGGGAGCTGCTCACCCGACTCGGCGAGCAGCGGTACGGCGATCCGGCGATCTTCCGTGACAACGCGTGGTCCTACCATCCACTGATCGTCCAGGCGGAGTGCGACTTCGAGCACATGATGGTCATGGCCGACATGGTGGGCACCTGCAAGTTCGCAACGCAGTACAACCAGCCGGTGGAGGGGATCGATCTTCCGGAATGGAGCGACTTCCTCTCAGCCGCCACCGGAGAGGATTTCACCACAACGGACCTGCAGTCCGCGGCACAGCGGACGATCGCCCTTGAGCGCTCGTACAACGCCCGTGAGGGCATGAGACGAGTCGATGACTACCCGTTCTTCCTCTGGTGGGAGAAGAAGCTCGGGGAGCCACATCCGCTCTACAAGACGTCAGAGGTGCCGTTCACGCTGGAGGAGTACGATCGCATCCTTGACGAGTGGTACGAGATGCGAGGGTACGATCTGCGCACCGGGATCGCGACCCGAGACGAGCTCACCCGCTGTGGACTCGAGGACGTCGCCGACGACCTGGCCACCAGGGGGATCGTGCTCGGGTGACGCAGCCGCAGGGGAAGGGCCGCCGGCCCCCCTGTCGGCCGTGGGTTCGCCAGAGGGGTTGACCTCTCTCCGGCAGAGAGTATTCACGAGAAGAGGGCTGCCTGCGGGCGGGCTTTCGCTCACAACGCGGAACTCGGTCGCCGGCCGGTCGTCTGGAGGGGCAGCCTGCTGGCCGCCCGTCTGGCCGGCGCGGAAGAGACCATGGAGTGACCCAGGCTGGGAGGCGCGATCCATGAAGGCGGAGCAGCTTCAGCGGCTCCACGAGGCGGGCATGCAGGTGCTGCAACGCACGGGCGTCGTCTTTCGCGACGTCGAGACCGTGCAGCTGCTCGCCTCACATGGCCTGACTGTGGACGGCTGTCGCGTGTTCATCCCGCCCGAGACGATCGCAGATGCCCTCTCGACCGTACCCAGCTCCTTCGTCGTCGAGGCGCGTCAGCCGAGCCGCGACTTGGTGATCGGCACCGGCGCCCTGGTGTCCTCGAGCGCCGCCGGCGCCGTTCGCATCGCCGAGGAGGGCCTGACGCGGCCGCTCACGGGAGCGGACCTGAAGAGGTGGATCCGTCTGTGCCACATGGCGCCGAACCTGAATCTGCTCGGCAACCTGCTCGTGTTGTCCGGATCAACGATGTGTCAGGGGCTGCTTCGCTCTGTGTACGACTCGGTCACGCTGACCGACAAAGTGTACCAGTTCCCCCTGTTCGAGCCCGAGCATGTGCGCGTCTCCCTCGACGTCCTGGAGATCCTCTACGGCGAGGACTGGGCCTCGCATCCCCGCATCCTCGCCATCGTGAACAGCGTCTCACCCCTGCTGTTCACTTCTCACGCATGCGCGACGATCCGCCTCATGGCCTCGCTGAACCAACCGCTGGGCGTCACGCCGGCTGCTCTGGGAGGCATGACGGGGCCGGTGACTGTCGCCGGCCTGGTCGTGCAGCAACACGCCGAGGTACTGGCAGGTCTGGTGCTTGCCCAGCTCATTCGACCCGGATGCCCATATCTCTACGGTGGGTTCTCGTCATCGATCTCGATGAGCACCGGCGGCTTTGCCCTAGGGAGCCCAGAGTTCTGGGGAGTGGCCGCAGCCACCGTCGAGCTGGCAGGCTATCTCGGCATCCCCGTCCGCGCCGGTTCTGGAGGGACCGACTCGCATCTGCTCGACATGCAGGCCGGGATCGAGACGGCGATGGGGCTGTCACTCGTGATCGCCCGCGGAGTCGATCTCGTGCTGCACGGGGGCGGCGCGCTCAGCGCTCTCAACGCCGTCAGCCTGGAGAAGCTCCTCATCGACGACCAGCTGCTGGGCATGCTGCGCCGGCGCCCGTGGGATCCCAGTGTCGACGAGGAGTGCATGGCTGTCACAGTCATCGACCGGGTCGGCCCCGGAGGCTCGTTCCTGGCGCATAAGCACACTCGCGCCCACTACCGCGAGACCGATTCCTCCCCGCTGTTCAACAGGCGGTCCCACGCCGCGTGGTACGCGGCTGGAGCCAGGAGCTCGAGCGAGGTCGCCGTCGCGGAAGTCGACGCGATGCTCGAGGCGTATTCACCGCCAGGCATCGATACGGTCGTCGATCGTCAGCTCAAGCGGTATTGCCTGGGCGGGACGACCCGCACGTGAGCGCCGCGGCGGCGACCAGGCAGTCTCGGACCAAGGCCGCGGCTCACTGATTGGGTGCGACACGTGGGACTAACGGCAGATGCCTCTTGTGAGGCGACAACGAGGCTTCATAGTGGAACAGTAGTCCTGTGGGCATCAGGGCGCTGTCTTTCGGGTCAACGCAAGGGGGGAGCATTCAACATGACTGCAAGGAGATCAACCAAGTCACGACAGCATCGCACGGCCAAGGTCACCGCATTGGCGGGAGTTCTTGCGCTCGTGTTGTCGGCGGTCGCGCTCAGCGGCTGCGGCAGCGAGAGTGCAAGCGACAGTCCGTCGAGCGCCGCGATCAAGATGGGCGGCGTGCTGAAGGTCGGTCAGCAGCCGGGCAACGGCGGGCTTGACCCGGTCCTCCACTCCGACAACGTGGCCGACATCATGGTGCAGGAGCAGATCCTCGAGAAGCTGTGCGATCTTGACCCAGGGTTTGTCGTCGTGCCTCGCCTGGCCACGGAATGGACGTCGAGCGACAGCAAGGTGTGGAAGTTCACCCTGCGTGACGGCGTGATGTTCACCAACGGCGAGCCGTTCACCTCTGAGGATGTCGTGTACAGCATGGGCCGCCTGCGCAGCAAGGAGCTGGGTTCCCCCATGGCCGACATCTATGCCAACATCGTGGACGTCACGGCCGATGATCCCACGCACGTGACCTTCACGCTCAAGTCCCCGGACTCCGAATTCCCGAGCTCACTGACCGACTACAGGACGCTGATGCTCTCCAAGAGCGTCAAGGATCCGAACAAAGAGGCAGTCGGGACCGGACCCTTCATGCGCGAGTCGTTCACGCCCGAGGACCGCACGGTCCTCAAGAAGAACCCCGACTATTGGGGGACCGACGAGCAGGGCAACAAGCTTCCCTACCTCGACCAGATCGACATGATCTACTCTCCCGACAAGGCTGGCATGATTCAAGGCCTTCTGGGCGGGGAGCTGCAGTGGGTAGGCGGCCTGACCTCGGAGCAGAAGCTGACCGTCGAGGCCAATCCCCAGTACCAGATCCTGACGTCTCAGACCAACTACTGCTACGAGCTTCAGATCCGCTGTGACCAGGGCCCGGGCAAGGACCTCAAGTTCCGCCAGGCGCTGATGGCCGGCACCGACCGGCAGGGAATCGTCGATCTCGCCAATCCCGGGGTCGCCGTCCCGGGCAACGGTACTCTGGTGGGCCCGGCCTACCAGGACTACTATCTGGATTCCTCCCCGGCGTTCGACCCCGAAGCGGCCAAGCAGCTGCTGGCCGAGGCAGGGTACGGCGATGGCGTCAAGATCAAGCTCGTCGCCCAGACGATCGACCTCGTGCCGGCCATGGCCACGGTCTGGCAGGCGCAGATGAAGGATATCGGCGTCGACGTCCAGATCGAGCAGGTCCCGCCGGACGTCTTCTACACCGACGAGGGGACCGACACGTGGTACCAGGCCGACTTCACGATCGTTGACTGGGGTTCGAGGGCAGCACCGAACACCTACTTCAACCTCGCCCTGGCCAGCACGGCGCCGTGGAACTACTCGCGCTGGAACAACTCCGAGTTCGATGCGCTCAACACGCAGATCCCTCTCGAGCTCGACCTCGCGAAGCGGGCGGACCTGTACAAGCAGGCGCAGGAGATCCTCCAGGACGAGGTGCCGATGATCAACTTCCTGATCACCGAGGGCATTGCCGCCCAGCCTGTCGGCGTCCAAGGCATCACCCTGCTTCCTGATTGGTCGCAGACGCTCTTCACGACGGCGCACTACACTGAGTAGAGTCGGTCAGCCGACCCTGTCAGGAAACGTGAGTTCACGGGGACGGGAAGGAGAGGGGGCCACGTCTGGCCCCCTCTCCTTCGAGCCTGTGGGCCGGCGTGGTCACGCTTGCATCCTGGTCCCGCGCCTCGTAACCGTGCTAGCCTGAGCACGATGGCGATGTGAGGACGAGACCATGAGCGACCCGATCGTCGACAGCGAGCTGGCTCTCGCGGGTGCGCCGCCGTCCGGCGGGACTCCGCAGCCCAGGATGTGGCGGCTCTACTGGCGACGTCTCGTGCGGCGGCCCGCGGCGCTCGTCGGCACGCTGGTCTTCTGTTTCTTCGTGTTTCTCGCCGCCTTTGGTCCCGTCGTGGCGCCGTACGACTACCAAGCCCAGGACGCCAAGGCGCGCCTCGAGTCCCCGTCTCTGCAGCATCCCTTCGGCACCGACCAGTTCGGTCGCGACATCCTCAGCCGCATCATCGTCGGCACCCGCAACATCTTCGTGCTCGGCGGTCTCGGCACTCTCCTTGCCGCCGTCGTCGGTACGGCCATCGGCCTGGCATCCGGCTACATCGGCGGCCTCTCGGACGAGGTGGTGATGCGGCTTCTCGACGTGCTGCTGTCGTTCCCCGCGCTGCTTCTCGCCCTGGTGCTGCTGAGCACGGTAGGGCCGTCCAACCTCAACCTCGTGATGGTGATCACGGTGCTGTACGTCCCCATGATCGCGCGAGTCGTTCGCAGCATGGTCCTCGATCTCAAGACCAAGGAGTTCGTGGAGGCGGCGCGCGTGCGCGGCGAGCGGCGCAGCTATCTGCTCTTCCGGGAGATCCTGCCCAACGCCCTGCCCCCGCTGCTGGTGGAGATCTCGATGCGGTTCTCGTACTCGATCTTCCTCGTCGCTTCTCTCGGTTACCTTGGCCTGGGCGTGCAGCCGCCGTCCCCCGACTGGGGGCTGCAGATCAACGACGCGCGCAATTTCTACGCCCTCGCACCTTGGACCCTCCTGGTACCTGCGGGCGTGATCGCGGCCCTCGTGGTGTCCACCAATCTCATGTCAGACGGCCTCCGCCAGGTGATATTGCCCGGCGGGGGGAGGAACTGAGATGGCCGACGGACTCGCGGGCGCGGAAGCCAGCCCGGCCGCCGTCTCGGCCGGCCGCGCCGTTTTTGAGATCGAAGGTCTGGATATCGAGTACACCACGGAGAGAGGCACCCTGCAGGCTGTGCGCGGTGTCTCGTTGGCGGTGCATGAACACGAGAGTTTCGGTCTCGTCGGCGAGTCTGGTTCCGGCAAGTCCACCCTGGCCATGGGGGCGATTCGCTATCTGGCGTCAAACGGGCGCGTGACGGCGGGCAGCGTGCGTTTGAACGGGGTGGATCTGCTCGAGCTGTCGCCGGGCGCCTTGCGCGCCCTCTGGGGGTCGCAGATCGGGGTCGTCTACCAGAGCCCGCTCAGCGCGCTCAATCCGTCCATCGTCATCGGCAAGCAGCTCTCCGAGGTGGCGCGCCAGCATCTGGGCATGGACCGCGCGGCTGCGCTCGACCGGGCGGGGAACATGCTTGCCAAGGTGGCCATGCCCGATCCTGAGGCGGTCATGAAGCGGTACCCTCACCAGCTGTCGGGCGGAATGCTGCAGCGTTGCGTCATCGCCATGGCGCTGATGACCGATCCCTCCCTGCTGATAATGGACGAGCCCACCACGGCGCTCGACGTGACGACCCAGGCGCTGGTGCTGGATCTCGTGGCGGAGCTCAAACGCGAATACGACTCCGCCATCCTCTACATCACTCACGACCTCGGTGTGATCACCAAGATCTGCGACCGCGTCGGTGTGATGTACGCCGGGGAGTTCATGGAGCAGACCGCGCTACGAGAGCTCTTCACGCGACCCTTGCACCCGTACACGCTGGATCTCCTCGGCTGCGTTCCCCACTTCGCGGGCTCGCCGCAGAAGCGGTCCTTGATCACGATCCGGGGCTCGATCCCCAAGCTCGACGAACTGCCGACGGGATGCATCTTCGCGCCGCGCTGCGGGTTCGTCGAGGAGGCATGCACGATCGCAAGGCCTCCTCTCGACGATGTGGGCTCCGGTCACCTCACCGCGTGCCGCCGCTGGCGGGATGTGCCGCCCCCGGCGGAGTACCTGCGCGCCGTGACGGAGGCCCTTGTCCCCGCCGACGCAGCCTGCGTCGAGCGAGAGTTGCTCGTCGAGGCGGACGACGTCCAGGTCTACTTCAAGGGTTCGCGCGGTCCGCGCGGCTCCGGTCGTAAGCGGCGCCCGATCCGCGCCGTCGACGACCTGAGCTTGGACGTGTGCGTCGGACAGACCCTGGGGATCGTCGGTGAGAGCGGCAGCGGGAAGACCACGGTGGCTCGCGCCATCATCGGGCTGACGCCCGCGACGGCCGGCGAGATCCGCTTGCGCGGCGAGCGTCTGCCGTCCAAGACCGGCGCTCGGCCGCGCACCACGCTGAGCAAGATCCAGATGGTCTTCCAGAATCCCGACGCCTCGCTCAACCCTGTGCGCAGCGTCGGCGACGCCATCGTCAGGCCACTCACGCTGCTCGGCGGGATGGGTCGGCAGGCGGCCCAGGCCCGGGCCAAGGAGCTGCTCCAGGCGGTCAGCCTGCCGGCCAGCTACTTCGACAGGCTGCCCCATGAGCTCAGCGGCGGCGAGAAGCAGCGTGTCGCCATCGCCCGGGCCTTCGCCGCCGAACCGGAGCTGATCCTCTGCGATGAGCCGATCTCCTCGCTCGACGTCTCTGTGCAGGGCTCGCTCATGAATCTCCTCATGAAGCTGCAGGTCGAGGAGCGCACGTCCTACATGTTCATCTCGCACGACCTCTCGGCCGTCCAGCACCTGTCGGATGCCATCGCCGTCGTCTACCTGGGCCGATTGGTCGAGCTCGGCGACGCGGTGAGGGTGCTTCGGCCGCCGTTCCACCCCTACACGGAGGCTCTCGTCTCGGCCGTCCCCATCGCCGACCCGGACGTCGCACAGAAAGCGATCCGGCTGGAGGGAGCGGTCCCCAGCGCGATGGACGTCCCTCCCGGATGTCGGTTCCACCCGCGCTGCCCGAGGTGTCTGGGCGAGGTCTGTCGTGATCAGGAACCCCCGTGGCGCCAGGGTGAGGGCGACCACCGCGTGTGTTGTCACATCCCTCTGGATGAGCTGTCCCGGCTGCAGGCGGAGACGCTTCGACTGGCTGCGGAAGAAGGGAGCGCCTGATGCTGCGCTTCATCCTTCGTCGCCTCGGTTTCGTGGTGCTCACCGTCCTGCTGTCATCGATCATCATCTTCTGGGCGACCGCCGTGCTGCCCGGGGACGTCGCCACGGTGATCCTCGGCCGCTTCGCCACTCAGCAGGCGAAGGACGACTTGCGTGCGGAGCTCGGCCTCGACAGGCCTATCGCCGTTCAGTATGGCCATTGGCTCGGGAGCTTCGCCAAAGGTGACTGGGGGACGTCGACGAGTACAGACAGCTTGGTGCGGCCAGTGGTGCTTCAGAGGCTGCGAAACTCCTTGATGCTGGCGGCTGTGGCATTCGTCCTGTACGTGCCTCTCGGTATCTTCCTGGGGCTCATGGCGGCACTTCGCAAGAACACCTGGGCTGATCAGACGATATCGGTAGGCTCGCTGGCGTTCATCGGCCTGCCGGAGTTCGTGAGTGCCATCATTCTGATCAGCATCTTCTCGATCCAGTTGGGCTGGCTGCCCTCACAGTCCGCCATCGATCCCAGGGCGAGCTTCGTCGAGGCCTTCCCCTACCTGATCCTCCCCGCGGTCACGGTGGCGTTGACCAGCCTCGCGTATATCATCCGCATGACGCGATCGAGCACCGTCGACGTACTGCAGATGGACTATGTACGCACGGCCAACCTCAAGGGGTTGTCGCCGAGACGCGTGCTGTACACGCACGTGCTGCGCAATGCTCTGCTCCCGACGGTCACCGTGGTGGCCATCGGCATCGGCTGGCTCATCGGAGGGCTCATCATCACCGAGTCGGTCTTCTCGTACCCGGGCATCGGTCGCCTGCTGCTCTACGCCATCCAGCGGCGCGACGTGCAACTCATACAGTCCACCGCCCTCCTCATCGTGATCATCTACATGCTCGCGAACCTGATCGCGGATATCCTCTACGCGCTGCTCAATCCCAGGATCAGGTATACGTGATCGAGTGGGCGACTTCATGGCGACCGTCACGCGCCTGACGGAGGACGCCGGGGGGGCGGAACGTAGTCACGGCACTCGGTCGGACTCAGCCGGCGGGTGGGGCGTGACGGCCACCTTCTCCCCGTGTCCATCTCACGGCGTCGTGGTTCGCGTCTGACATGTGAGACCATCGTCGCCCGGCGCTTGTCACTGTCCCTGCACGCATCATAGTGGGTGGACAGCATCGATCCCGTCGCGGGGCGCTACTGCCGCAGCACCGGCATAGCGCCCCGTTTTCGGGCCAGCGTCGCCGGCCTCCCCGGGCGACGGGATGAGATACCACACGAAAGGGGTGCGCATGCCTTCTCCGACCTTGGCCTTCTGGGGCCGTGACGACTGCCAGCGCCTGCACGAGGCGACAATGAGACTCCTAGCGGAGACGGGCGTGGAGATCCTGCAGGACGAACGCTCCCTTGAGCTCTTCAAGGAACTGGGCGCGCGCGTAGACGGCACGCGGGTACGGCTCGACAGCGAGCTCGTCGCGGCGGCGCTGGCGAGTGCGCCGAAGGAGTGGACGCTCAGGCCTCGCGGTGGTGACACGGAGCCGCTCGTCCTGAAGGATGGGAACGTGTACTTCGGGACCGGCTCCGACTGCCTGTACATCTCCGATCCCGACACGCACGAGCGGCGCCGGACTCGGATCGCCGACGTGGAGGGAATGGCCGCACTGTGCGAGTCGCTTCTCCACATGGACTTCGTCATGACCATGGGCTCCCCCGAAGACATACCGTGGGAGGTCGACGACCTGGCCCACGTGGCCGCCATGCTCAAGGGGACCCGCAAGCCCCTGCTCCTGACCCCCATCAACGGCAAGCGGCTGGCGCTCATCCAGGAGATGGCGGCGCTCTGCGGCGAGAAGGACTCCTTCGCTGTCTACGCCATGCCCTCACCGCCACTGCAGCACGACGCCGAAGCGCTCTCCAAGGTGATCGCCTGCGCGGAGCTGCAGATTCCCCTGATCTACGCGCCGGCGCCGCAGGCCGGTACTACCTCGCCGCGCTCGATCACCGCCACCGTGCTGGTCGCCAACGCGGAGGTGCTCAGCGGCTTGGTCCTTCACCAGCACGTGCGTCCCGGGGCGCCGTTCGTCTACGGCGCCGGTGGTGGCGCCATGGACATGCGGACCATGAGCGGCGATCCGTACACCGCCCCCGAAGCCTGCGTCGCGCTGCAGGCATGCAGCGACCTGGCACGCTTCTACGGTCTCCCGAGCTTCTCGTACGCCGGGAACTCGGAGGCGAAGGTCCTCGACGAGCAGTGGTCTGCGGAATCGGCGCTGACGACGATGCTCGGTGCTCTGTCGCGTGCGACGCTCCTGCACGACGTCGGATATCTGGAAGACGGGATGCAGAGTTCCTACGAGTCGATCGTGCTCGGGAACGAGCTCGTCGGTTACGCCCGCGCCTTCTTGCGCGAGGTGCCGCTCGACGAACACTCGCTGGCCCTGGAGGAGATCGCCGCGGCGGGCCCCGGGGGCAATCACCTGGGCACGCGCTACACGCGGACTCACTACCGCGAGTTCTGGACGAGCGATCTCTTCGACAACACCGGCCACGATCGCTGGACCGGCGCCGGCGAGCTGACGCTCGGAGACCGCGTGCGGGCTGAGGTCGGGCGTCTGCGCAGCGAGGAGCGCAGCCCCGTGCTGACGTCCGAGCAGATCGACGCGCTCAACGCGATCGTGGCTGCGGAGCTGGCCAAGGCCGGCTGAGGCACCATGGCCAAATCATGGGAACAACGCTCGCGTGGTCTCGGCGCTCCGCTATCCTTGAGCGCGAAGCCCGCAGAATCGGTCATCGGGTGTTCGATCCGTCGTCCGTACCAGGGCTGACAAGTTCAAACCGACCAACCAGGGGGACAGATGAGAGCGTCGCAAAGCAGACACCGGTGGAATCATCCGAACGGCAAGGCGATCGTCCTGATCGTGTTGCTGTTTCTCGTCGGACTGGCAGTCGTGCCCGGCGCCTCCGCTTCGAGTCCGTCGGCGGGCGGGGAAGGCACGAGCTTCCGCGTCGGCTGGCTGCTCGAGCCCGACAACCTCAACCCGTTCCTCGGGCTCCTCGGCCAGGACTACGAGATCTGGCACCTGAACTACGACCTCCTCGTCGGATTCGACACGGAGACTCTGTCACCGCGGCCGGAGATCGCCACCAGCTGGAGTGTCTCGGAGGACGGGAACACCTGGACCTTCAAGATCCGCGAGGGCGTCATGTGGCAGGACGGCGAGCCGCTGACGGCCAGCGACGTCGCCTTCACCTTCAACTACATCGTTGACAACAACCTGCTCAACCTCGCCATCTACACCGGCGGCATCACGGGGGCCACGGCGATCGACGACACCACCGTGGAGATCACGACCGAGAAGCCCAAGTCGAACATGCTCGCCATGTTCGTGCCCATCCTTCCCGAGCACATCTGGAGCAACGTCAGCGGCGAGGCGGCGGCCTCCGACTACCAGAACGCGCCGCCGATCGTCGGCTCCGGGCCCTTCCAGGTCGTCGAGTGGCAGAAGGGCAAGTTCATCCGTCTCCAGGCAAACAAGGACTACTGGGGCGGCGCCCCCAAGGTCGACGAGCTCTTCTTCGAGAACTACAAGAGCGCCGACACGATGGTCGCCGACCTCAAAGCGGGCGCGATCGACGCCGCCACCGGGCTGCCGCAGACGCAGGTCCCGGTGCTCGAGCAGACGCCGGGCATCACCAACCTCAAGGGCACCTTCTTCCGCTTCCAGGAGATCGGCTTCAACTGCTACGACTCGCCGAACTCGCTGGGCAACCCGGTGCTGCTCGACCAGAAGTTCCGTCACGCCCTGAACTGGGCGATCGATCGCCAGAAGATCGTCGACGTGGCCTTCTTCGGCCAGGCCGATGTCGGCCAGACGCTCATGCCGCCGTACTCGCCCTATCACTGGGAGCCGTCTGCGGACCAGGCGTACACGTACGACCCGGAAGCGGCAGGGTCGGAACTTGATGCCGCCGGCTACAAGGACGTCAACGGCGACGGCTTCCGCGAGACCAAGGCCGGCAAGCCGCTCAGTCTGGAGCTGCTTGCGACGACCGACTCGCCCGAGAGCCAGTCGGCCGGCAAGCTGATCGCGGGCTGGTTCAAGGACAT
>Ga0307379_10007481_pt1 | contig 14840 bp, 14 predicted proteins | sample UN2MG_FD_202237 | JGI IMG/M metagenome (GOLD analysis project Ga0307379, IMG submission 202237) | Soil microbial communities from Risofladan, Vaasa, Finland - UN-2 | ecosystem: Environmental > Terrestrial > Soil > Coastal area > Acid sulfate soil | place: Finland: Risofladan, Vaasa | collected... | reverse complement strand
ATGATTTTGATACTGTCATGTTTCCTATAAATTGGAATTACTGGTACAATAATCATCAGGGGGAAGCTGTAATAAAAAAAGCTCGTGAAACGAATAAAGGCATACTGGCTATTAAAGCTTTGGCTCATAGGCGTTGGAAAGATGGTGAGGAAAGGCATGGATACAAAACCTGGTATAAGCCTTTGTTTGATAACGATGAATTAGCTATGCTCGCACTCAAATTTACCTTATCAAAAGATATTGATACTGCAGTTAGTCCAGGTGATAAAAGGTTGTTGTATAGAAGCATTGATTTAATAGAAGATTATAAGGGGTTTTTTAATCTTTCAAATTCTGAAAAAGAGAGATTGGAAGAATTGGTTGATCTATATGGGGGACAACTTTATCCAATTGTAAAACCCTAATCTGTTTTTAGAAATGAAAATACTCCCCTTATATTAATATTTTTTTGTTTTTCGTCTGTCTTCTTTGAGTTGGAGTTCATCATTTCCGATGGCCTGGTTAACTTCTTCTAGCGATCCTCCTCTAAAATCGAAAGATTATAACTCTAGGTCTCCAGTCCGGCAAAATTCCAGGCAATTGTAATAAGGGCAAGTCTTAATAATTTACCGTGAGTGGCACCGTAAATTACCATATCCGGCTGGTCATTGATGAGGCAAGGGGGATTCATTGGAAGCATTATCCCTGACATTACTTCCTTACATAAGGATATCCTAAGAGAAATGATAGATCAGAATAGCAGGTAAGATTTTTGATAGGACAAAGACCAGTCTATCCTAAAATCGATATAGTGTTTACTTGATTAGACAATTTCCTGAAAAATAAATAAGGTAATCATTAATTTTAAATAAACCTATGAACAAAAAACTTCTTTTCATTATTATAATAATTACTGTAGGAATATTTTATTGGATGTACCAATTAACACCTGAAGAGTTAAAGGGTGAGTATGATAATACTTTCACCTTTGTTTGTCCTCCTGGTCACGAAATTAAAATTAGCTATAATGAAGAAGGAGATTCGGCTTCTCTTTTTGTTGAAGGTGAAGAGTATAAACTTAATCGGGTCGTAAGTGCCTCGGGAGCAAGGTATGCAAATGATGATGAGACAGTTGTTTTTTGGGAGCATCAAGGAGAGGCAATGGTGGAGATTAATGGCGAAACAATTTATAAGGAATGTAAGCTTAAAGAATAAAGAGGAGTTTTATTTTTTCTTTCACTTTCCCTTTTTCGTATAATATAATAAAAACCAATCTTGTATATCATTTTTTAATAAATATAAATTAGATTTTAATTAAAGAAAAAGATAAAAAGGAGCTCAATGAAACAATTATTTGAAAAAACCAAGATTAATCAGATGGAACTAAAAAATAGATTTGTCCGCAGTGCTACCTGGGAAGGTTTGGCAAACTCTGATGGTTCATGCAGTGAGGAGATTATTGATATGATGGTAGAGTTGGCCAAAGGTCAGGTAGGATTGATTATCGGTAGTCATGCATATGTTAGTCCAACGGGGCAGGCACACGTTAGGCAATTAGGCATCTATGATGACCATCTCATAGATAGTTATAAAAGGATGGTTGAAAAAGTACACAACGAAGGAAGCAAGATTATCTTACAAATTAATCATGCAGGAGGCCGAGCTCTGGTCCAGACGAAAGATGACAAGCCATTCGGGCCTTCCTCTGTAGAGATTCAAGACTATAGCTGCAGAGAAATGACTGTAAGGGAGATTGTTCAAATCGTTGCGGATTTTAACCATGCTGCCATCAGGGCAAAAAAGGCCGGGTTTGACGGTGTTCAGCTTCATGGAGCGCATGCTTTTTTACTGAGCCAGTTTCTTTCCCCCTTTTTCAATAAGAGAGAAGATCGTTACGGAGAAAGCCTTGAAAACCGGGCTCGCCTGATTTTGGAAATTCTTCAGGCTATTAGGTCGGAATTAGGCCGGCAATTTACGGTAATCATTAAACTAAATTCGGATGACTTTGTTGAAGGCGGCTTTAATCCAAGTGAAATGGTGCAGGTATCAGCATTACTGGAAAAAGCGGGTATTGATGCGATTGAAATAAGCGGAGGAACCATATTGAGTGTAAGCAGGTATTCTTCCTCTAGAGTCGATAGGGGTGATTCACAAGAAGAGGAGGTCTACTATCGTGATGCCGCCAAACTATATAAGGAAAGAATAAGTGTCCCTTTAATTTTAGTAGGTGGCATTCGTTCATATGAGGTTGCCAAAGAATTAATAGAAAAAGAGAAAGTAGACTATATTTCACTATGTCGTCCTTTAATTAGGGAACCAGGCTTAATCAAACGCTGGCAATCTGGGGATACCAGAAGAGCTACCTGCATCTCCTGCAATAAGTGTTTTATACCGACAAGAGCAGGAGAGGGCTTGTATTGTGTGTTGGATAAGTAGGATGTCCTATGTGCTGTTTTTATCCTATAATAAATAAGCTACGACAACCAGGTTTTAATTCAGATTTTAAATCAGTTTTAATTTAGTATAAAATAATCCTAATAATATTGAAGAATGACTAATTGAATCTAATCTTTTCTATTATCATATTCCCCTTAAAAGTTCTGAAGCTATCCAATAGGGGGAGCCAGATAATTTCCAGCCCTTTGGTATTTTGCTGAAGGGCTTTTTTCTTTAATAAAACCTTAAATTAATGTCTAATATTTATTCTTTTGGGGAATAAAATAAGTAGAAGCAAGTATCTTTAAAAATAGAATAAGCATCTTTGAAAGTTGATAAAGGCAAACTATCCGAAAGGATGGGACGCAAAGTCATGGGTCTAAGGCAATGAATTGCTATGACCGCCAGACCGCCAACTTTTTTTGCTTAGTAGGAAAACCTATAGAATCTGAGGAGTTTCTTAACCAGATAGTTGAGGCTTTAGGTATTATTATAGATAGACGTTCTAAAGGAAGACTTCGTAAAAGGGAGAGTTAAACCATAGAAAAAATAAGATGTGTCCCTATTTAAATTTAAAAAATAAAAAAAATTCAACCTGGACAGAATACTGGTTCAATGTTGAAGGGGAACATCTATTAAAACAAGGATTGAAACTTATGTATTTCGATCCTTCAATAGACGTGGGTGAAATCTAATGAAAAAATTTATGCTACCACTAATATTTGCATTGCTCTTATCTTTTACTTTAATAGAAGGATATTTTAGATTTGTGTTTTATTTAATAAATAGTTGCTTTTCTAATTAAATTTATTTCATCCATTCTCTCTATCAATAGTTCAAAAGTAACATTTTTTCCTAAATTTCGTATTATATTACAAGGGGCGAACCTTTAATATAATCCTATTATTTTTATGCATTACTCTCAGAATGTATTAACTGGGATGATGGTACATTAGATACAATCGGTGAGTGTGGAAGCGATTATTTGGGGCTGGCTTAATTAATTAAAATAACAAAATAAAAAAAAGGAATCACTTTAGTTTAGTGGTCCCTTTTTTTAATTTTAAAAGATATTAATTATTTTTTCTAACTTTTGATATACTTTTTCGGTTTTATCACTCATACAAAAGTTGCGAAAATCATCCTGTCTGGGGAGCTATAATGATAAAGAGCCCTTTGGCTTATTGCTGAAGGGCTCTTTGTTTCTTTAAATATTTTCGTAGAAAAAGAAGGATTTTTAAAACTTATGTCGAATATAAATATATTTAAGGGTAACCGAAGAATTTGGAAATTTAATCTTAAAATAACTAAACAATGGTAAAAAAATGTCTGCAATACTCCGGGTATTTTACTATTTTGTATTTGTAGGATAAATACAGTAATGGATCACTTAGTATTTTAGTGAAAGTCCGCCTTTATTTAGAATGGCGATACAATAACGGAGATAGAAATAATTATGTATATTATCATAAGTATTGTCAGCGGGGTCCTCTTCGGTATAATGGATGGCTTAATCAACGCTAATCCTCTTACTCAAAGATTATACGAAGTCTATAAGCCAATAGCAAAAACAGCCATAAATGTCCCAGCAGGAATTGTGATTGATCTTGTATATGGATTTGTTATGGCTGGAGTTTTTCTGCTTCTCTATAAGAGCTTACTTGGTAATACGGGTCTATTAAAAGGAATAAGCTTTGCTTTTTTAATATGGTTCTTTCGTGTGGTTATGTCTGTAATTTCAGGATGGATGATGTTCAATATTCCCATTGGAGCATTGTTTTATACACTCACTACTGGATTAGGTGAGATGCTTATACTTGGCATACTTTATGGATTAACTTTAAAATCTTTGACCTAAGGAATAGTTATGGTACAAATTCAGGAAAAAGCAGTCGTAAGTTCGTGTAAACTTTAGTGGGGTAGTTAGAAGAAAAAATATTATATATCTGATTTGGTAAAATATCAAGAAAATGCTTTTATCCAGGGGATGATAGATGCCGGATCCGAGATCGAGCTATTCTACGCCAGACGTCTTAAGGTAAAACCCTGCACTTGTGGCGAGATGTACTGCTGGTATAAGAAAGCCGGAGAATGCTGCATCAAGGATGATATGCAGCTGCTTTATCCCCAACTTAGGGAGGCGGATATCCTGATCTTAGCCACTCCGGTTTATATCCCACTACCAGGTGAGATGCAGAATTTTATCAACAGGCTTTATCCCTTAATTGATCCCATCCTTGAGAATCGAGAAGGACGTACACGAGCCCGATTCCGTAAATCGGTTAAGATCCGGAAAATTGTGCTTGTATCTTCCGGTGGATGGTGGGAGAAAGCGAACTTTGAAACGGTAGTACGCATCGCCGAAGAGCTTGCTAAAGACGCAAGCGTGGAATTCATTGGTGCAGTACTCAGACCTCACGCCTTCTTGATGAAGGAGAAGGGGAAATTGATCAAAGATGGAGAAGCCATACTTAACACGGTGAAAAGAGCAGGCTATGAACTCATCAAAGAGGGTGGGATGAATAAGGAAATTCTCGAAACGATAAGCCCTCGCTCGTCTCCGAGGAGGAGTTCAGGCGCCGATATAACGATGAGTTGTGAAAAAGCTTTCTATATCCTTCCGAACATGACAGAGTAGGTTCCTTTGGAGTATTTCTATTGCACTTTTATCATATTTTAAGAAGTTACAATATTATATAGCTTGCATTTGTAATGTGACAGAGGATGGTATTAGGTCAATAATTCGGTAACTTCTTTTAATTATGGACCCCTTTATTTCTAGTTATTTAAGGAGGTAGTTAAGTGATTATAGAAAGATTATCTGATAATGAAAAGTTGGTAGATGTAATTAATAAACTTCACAGTGAATCCTGGCTAGTTTTTTTAAGTGAAGATTCATCGGTAAAAAAATATTGGCAAAGACTCTATCAAGTATATCCCGAATATCAGCTATTATTCAGAATTAATAGTGAATATATTGGTGTTGCCAATTCTGCCCCCATTTATTGGAATGGTAATATTGATAATTTACCCTTTGGTTTTGATGAGGAGATAGAAATAATAATTGAAGAAAATAAAAAACCCCAATACGCTGTGTGAAATGATGGTTATTTTAATCTTATTTTCCCGGTTAGGCCAACTCTGAAATCATAATATCCGACAATTTCCATGGATAATTCTATAAATTGGGAAAAAGATAATTTACCATTCGACCCCTGGTTAAGAGTTCACATAAAAATATTGGAGTGCAGGATATGGTTAGAAAAATGTGAATTTGTGAAGACCCCAGAGGCCAGAGCCCCAAAAAAGTGTCAAAAGAACCGTCCCCTTGACATTGACAGTTTGGTGTAGATATGATGAAAATTAAAAAAATTAAGACAAAATCAATTATTGTAAAATCAAATTTACCGGACGGAGATTTTGTTATAAACCCTTATGTTGGATGTACGCATGGCTGCAAATATTGTTATGCAAGATTTATGAAAAGATTTACAGGTCATAGCGAACCATGGGGTTCTTTTGTTGACATAAAGATTAATGCCCCTGATTTGATCCCAAAAGATACAAACAAATACAGAGGGAAATCCATAACAATTAGTTCTGTTACCGATCCCTACCAACCAATTGAGGGAAAATATAAACTCACCAGAAAAATTCTTGAAAGACTTATACCACTTCAACCGCATTTAGATTTGATTACCAAGTCTGATTTAGTAGTTAGAGATATTGATTTGTTAAAGCAATTTAAAAATTGCATTGTAACTCTTTCTTTTTCGATTACAGACGAAAAATTAAGGAAACAAATAGAGGTTCTATCATCTTCGGCGGAACAAAAAATAAATGCTTTAAAAGAGATCCATAATGCGAAAATTCCCACAGCCCTTTTTATCTCTCCGATCTTTCCACAAATAACCGATTGGGAAAAAATAATTAACAATACCAAATATTTTGTGGATGAATACTGGTTTGAAAACCTAAATCTATATCCCTCTATTATAAGTGATATTTTTAGATTTCTTAGAAAGAATAGGCCAGAACTTGTTGAAAAATACAAAAAAATCTACTCGAAAAATAGTAATTATTGGAATATTGAAGAAAACAAAATAAAAGAATTTTGTAAAAAGAATAAACTTAATTGTAAGATCTATTTCCATCACAAGAGAAAAGATACTTGAGATGACAGGACGGTTCTTTGTCATTTTTTAGCCAAATGTTGAGACCAGAACCATTGAAATAAAGAAACTTTTAAGTTCTTCAGAATGTTTAAAGTTTTAGAACAAGAAAGCAAGGTCATAAAATATTGGGCAGTGTCCGGAAGTAAATTGGGGAATAAATCTCTCCACATCAGGAAAAGGGCGGGATTTTCTTTTTAAAAAATTGTTATATTTTATTTGTTTTATCTATAAAAATACTATAAAATTAATAGGTATGGAAAAATAATTTAAAGGTGAGATGATATGAAGAAGAAAGAATATGATGTTATCATTATTGGTGCAGGACCGGCCGGGATTTTTACCGCTCTTGAACTGACCAAGAAAAATAATCTTTCAGTATTGATATTAGAAAAAGGAAATGAGATTGAAAAAAGGGAGTGCCTGATGAGAAGTAAAGGCGGCGGATGTTTTCATTGTTCTCCCTGTGCAATAATTTCCGGATGGGGAGGAGCCGGAGCCTTTAGTGACGGTAAATTAAATTTATCTACCGAAATTGGAGGACAGTTAGATAATTATATTGATAAGGACAAAGTAGCTAAATTAATCAAATATGCTGATGATATTTATCTCGAATTCGGAGCAGATAAAACTGTTTACGGCACAGAAGAAGAGAAGATAGATATTCTCAAAAAAGAAGCTTCTTTGGCAAAATTGAAATTAATACCTACCAGAATCAGACATTTAGGCACAGAAAAATGTGTAGAAATATTAAAAAAGATGCAGGATTACTTAAAGCATAAAATTGATATCAAAACCGATACCAAAGTCAAAAAAATATTGACGGAAAAAGGAAGAGCAATAGGAGTTGAGACGGTAAAAGGTGAAATAATAAAAGGGGAATATATAGTGGCTATGCCGGGGAGAGCCGGTTCTGAATGGCTGAAAGAGCAAGCAGAAGCTCTAGATATAAAAATAGCTAATAATCCGGTGGATGTTGGAGTAAGAGTTGAAGTTCCGGCCATTACCATGAAGCGTTTAACTGACGCAGTATACGAATCAAAATTAATCTATTACACTCAGAAGTTTGACGATAGAGTCCGTACTTTTTGCATGTGTCCTTATGGTGAAGTGGTTACTGAATATGACGACGGTATCGTTTCGGTAAATGGACACAGCTATCAAGAACATCGGACTGATAATACTAATTTTGCCGTTTTGGTCAGTGCCAATTTTACCGAACCTTTTAAAGAACCGATTGCCTACGGAAAATACATTGCGCATCTGGCTAATATTTTAAGCGGAGGGGTGATTGTGCAAAGATTAGGGGATTTGAAGTTAGGCAGGAGATCCACACCGGACAGACTTACACACTCTATAGTCAATCCCACTTTAAAAGAAGCTACTCCGGGGGACCTCAGCTTTGTCCTGCCCTATAGAATACTTTCCGATATCCTGGAAATGCTAAAAGCTATGGATAAAATTGCACCCGGGGTCTATTCTAAACATACCCTGTTGTATGGGGTAGAAGTAAAATTTTATTCTTCACGCTTAGAACTTTCCGACTGTTTGGAGACAAAAGTTACCAATCTGTTTGCTGCCGGTGATGGTGCCGGCATAACCCGAGGGCTTATTCAGGCTTCTACCTCAGGGATTATAGTAGCCGACGAAATATTGAAAAGGAGAAATAAGAATAAGTAAATTATGAAAATACTTTTAACTAATGACGATGGAATATATTCGGAAGGGATTCAAATTTTAAAAAAGCAGTTGGATAATATTGCAGAGGTTACAGTCATTGCTCCCGATAGGGAAAGGAGTAGTATAGGCCACGCTATGACTCTACGTAAACCTTTGAGAATTAGGAAAGTAAAAATAAACGGTGATTTTTGGGGATTTTCCTTAGACGGCACACCGGCGGATTGTATCATTATCGGCTTACTGGAAATTATGAAAGACGAAAAACCTAATTTGATTATATCAGGAATTAATCGGGGGCCGAATCTGGGTGATGATATTTTTTATTCTGGTACAGTTTCGGCAGCAGTGGAAGGGGCGATGAGGAATGTTCCATCTTTAGCTGTTTCCATAGCCGGTTTTGAAGACTTTAAATTTGAATCGGCAGCCTTATTTACAAAAAAAATAGCTTCTAATCTGATGAAAAATAATTTACCCCCAAATTTAGTCTTAAATGTTAATTTTCCCAATATCGATTGTGAAGAAATTAAAGGGGTAGAGATAACCAGACACGGTAAAAGAGTATATCAGGACGAAGTGAAGATAATACATGACCCTCAGGGGACTACTCATTATTGGTTGGGAGGAGAGCTGCCAGAAGGGAATATAGAACCCGATACTGATTTTGAAGCAATTAATAATAATAGGGTGTCTATTACCCCGCTTTCTTTAGATTTAACCAATTATCAGATGATGCCTAAAGTCAAAGATTGGGTAAAAAAATGGAATTTTAAATAGAGGATTATAATTCGGAGAAATTAAAGAGATGAATGAACAGATATATTTAATTTTAATTATAGTTTTTTTAATTTTGGTACTTTCCAGATTTATAATAAGGCTTTACCACACTGATAACTCGAAAGTCAAGGGAGCAATATTTTTTTTTCGCATGCTGCTCGGATTCCTGATAGCTATGCTCGTATTTGTTATAGTAGAAACGATAAGGGGTAATCATGTTGTAGAACGTTTTTTCGGAAGTTAAACAGCGAATACTAATATAAGAAGAAGTGGTTTTTATGGATTTTGAAAAAGTACGGGAAGAAATGATAAAGCATCAGATAAAGGGAAGGGGCATCAGAGACGAAAGGGTTCTTTCAGCTATGAGTAGTATTCCCCGGGAAAAATTTGTCTTGGAGGGAGAAAAAGATAATGCCTATCTGGATTGCCCTTTACCTATAGGTATGGGGCAGACCATCTCTCAACCTTTTATGGCTGCTTTAATGACTCAATGCCTTTCTCTTAAAGGTTGGGAAACTGTTTTGGAAGTGGGAACCGGTTCAGGTTATCAGGCGGCGATTTTATCTAAATTAGCTAAAATGGTTTATAGCATAGAACGCTTTAGTCTGCTGGCAGATAGAGCGGAAAAAATATTGAAAGAATTAGAAATAAAAAATGTTAAAGTAATCGTGGGAGACGGGAGCAAGGGCTTGGAGGAATATTCTCCTTATGATGGCATTATAGTTACTGCGGGGGCTCCGGAAATACCGAGAAGTTTAATAGATCAATTAAATGAAAAGGGAAGAATGGTAATCCCTGTAGGCAATTCTTTTTCTCAGGATCTCCTTCTGGGGATTAAAGAAAAAGGTAAATTAAAAATATCAAATTATGGTGGATGTGTTTTTGTCCCTTTAATGGGCAAATATGGTTGGTAGTAATAAAAAATGGAGCGGGAAACGGGGTTCGAACCCGCGACCTTTGGCTTGGGAAGCCAACGCTCTACCACCTGAGCTATTCCCGCAATTATTTTGCCTCAGATATTATACCTAAATATTAAAAAATTATCAACTTATTTAATATAATATAGAGTATATAGTTTTGATGAGTATCGAGTTAAGAAAGCGAAAGGAAAGATAGAAAAAGTAGCATTCTTCTTTCTATCTAACGATGTCACTAAAGTTTACACTAATGAAATGAAAATATGTAAGAAGTAAGAAAAAACAAAAATAAAAGGAGTGTAATTTATTGAAATATTATCCAAAGAAGAAAAAGAACGGTAAAGTAAGAAAAATATTGTTATCTTTAATAATAATAATTGCTGCAGTTAGTTTAATTGATGCTGTTGATCTATATAAGAATAGAAATAAAATACTCCCCGGAATATCTGCTTTTGGTGTTGAATTAGAGGGGTTAAAGAACGAAGAGGCCCGAGAGATTCTTCAGCCCATTGCTTCAAAAATGATTGATTCCCCCCGAATATTAGTATTTGAAGACCAGGAAATAAAAATTACTCCCCATACTGAGCTGGGCGCTTTTATCGATTTAAATCGAGTAGTCGAGGAAGCTTACAGTTTTGCCCGTACCGGAAATATTTTTAAGAGAATAAAAAACAGAATTGTAATTTGGAGAAAAGGTTACGAAGTACCTTTTCAGGCCGAATTCAATCCGCTGAAGTTTGAAGATTTTCAAAACAAGATAAGCTCCCTGATAAACCGTATTCCTCGTGATGCTTATATAGAAGTTAATAGAATTATTGAAAGTAGGACAGGGGTAAAGCTTGATTTAGAAAAATTTAAGGAAGAAATTAAAGAGTCATTAAAAAGTTTAGATGGAGGAAAGTATATTGTAAATCTACCGGTGATTACTATTGACCCCAAAATTACTACTCAAAATATTTTAAAAGAATTAGCTATTAATATGGAATTGGGGACATATCCCACCTCATTAGAAAATAAAGAAGAGAACACCATATATAATATAAAATTAGCCTCTGAAGTAATAAACGGCATATTAGTAGAACCACAAGAAATATTTTCTTTTAATAAATATGTAGGCTCTGCTGAAAAAGCAGACGGGTATAAGGAAAGTACTATCATTGCTAATGGTGTATTTGCAAATGGTTATGGAGGCGGCATCTGTCAGGTATCGAGCACTTTATATAATGCAGCTCTTTTGGCTAATCTACCAATTATAGAGAGGTACAATCATTCATTATACGGAGAGGCAACCAAATACGTTCCTCTGGGACAGGATGCGGCTATATTTTACGAATTTAAAGATCTAAGATTTAAAAACAATTCGGATCATATGATAGTAATTTTTTCGAAAGTTTTTAGAGACACATTACAGGTGAGTATCTTTGGCGGGAACGAGGGTAAAGCAGAAGTAGAAATTATTAGCAAAGATAAAAAGGTAATTGACTATCAGATAATTAGAGAAAAAGATTCTAAGTTAGAGGCTGGCCAGGAGAAAGTGGTTCAAGGAGGGGTGCCGGGTTATCAGATAAAAACTTATCGAATTGTTAGAAAAGACGGAGAGAAAAAGATAGAGTTCTTAGCGGAAGATACTTATAATAGTGTGCCAATGATAATTAAGGAAAATTAGTATATAGTATCGAGTATATAGTATGTAGTATCTAATTAAGGAAATAAGAGATAGAAGTTGGAGAAGATATTTTCTCAAGTTAACCGGTAAACTGGTGAACAGGGTAACTGGGTAACTAATGCGCGATACAAGAAAAAGTATTAGCTTTACGTTTTTAGCTTAATAAAATAAATTATCAAAAAACCAAGATCGAATAAATTTGACTCCTACAGGAAATAAAAAACATGACAAAGAATCGCCCTCCAACACATTTTTTAAAAGTAATATTCATCATATCGATAATACTATTTTTTTGTTTCCCTCAAACTGCTTTACTGCAAACAATTTCTGTCGAATACATCTGTGCCGGAACAGATTATGAGACTCCCGTTTATATAATTAAGACTGATTATAAAGAACCGACGATAATGATTGTAGCCGGGACACACGGAAATGAAAAAGCCGGCATCAAAGCTGCCGAATATTTAAAAGACAATCTACACATTGAAAGAGGAACTTTGATAATAATACCGCAAGCAAATATTTTAGCCTGCGAAGAAAACGTAAGGTATTTCTTCCCGGAAATTAATTTAAACAGAGTTTATCCCGGAAATCCCCAGGGGAATTCTGTAGAAAAATTAGCTTATGAAATATTTAGCCTGATGAAAACATATGATATCGGTCTATTGGTTGATCTACACGAGTCGATAGAATTTTACAGGAAGAACCCTAAAAATTATGGCCAGACTGTAGTTATAGATTCTAATGATGATTTCTTATTTGAGCTGAGCTCCTCTCTGGTTGAGGAAATGAACCAGGGTATTATCGAAGATGGCAATAAATATCAGGTTTTAGTGGACCCGGTCAATGGTAGTACTGCTTATTGTGCCTATCATCAGCTTGGCATTCCCGCTTTAACTTTTGAAACCTGCAGAAAATTACCCTTATCCTTCCGAATAGAAGAGCAAATTAAGTTTGTAAAGATAATATTATCTAAATGGAATATGCTTGCAGTCCAGAGGTAATCCCGCACTCAATAAGGAATCTACACACGTTTTCACTGAGTATGCCTTCATGAAAAAGGGGCTAAATTTTGGCCCCTTTAAGTATATCTCTTTTTCTATTTTTAATTATAAGGATTCATCTTTAGTTGTCCTTGGAAGTGTCCTTATTCTCTTCATTGTCTGTTGTCTCTTTTGAAACTGTCTCTTCTGAAGTTACTTGTTCCGTAGAGTCTGATGGTTTTTGCTCTTCTGCAGAAGATTTTAACGATTCAATTTCGGCGTCAAAATCATAATTGTAAACAAGAACAGCTTCTTCTCTTAATTTTGAGATAAATGCTGATATTGCTTCATTTTCTCTTTGGGACCTCAAAGTATTGTTAATTCGTTCTTTCGCTTCTTCAAAGGTAGGGGAATATTCCTCTTTCCTCTCTTCACATTTGATAATATGGTATCCAAACTGTGTTTGCACTACATCACTAATTTCACCCGGTTCCAACGAGAAAGCAGCATCTTCAAATTCTTTCACCATCTGACCTCTGGCGAAAAATCCCAGATCTCCGCCGCTTGGAGCAGAAGAGTCCGTAGATTTTTCTTTGGCCAATTTTGCAAAATCGGTAAGACCTTCTTTGAGCTGTAGAAGAAGATTATTTGCTTCTTCTTCAGTTTTAACCAATATATGGCGGGCGTGAACTTGTTCGGGCTCAAATAAACTTTCCTTGTTTTCATTATAATATTCTAACAAATCTTCATCGCTAATACTTACTTGGCTCCTAATTTCTTCTAAAACTTTATTTAGCATTAATTGCCTTTTTACATCCTCTTTAAGTTGAGCAAGGGTAATATTATTTGTTTTTAAGGCTCCATCGAATTCTTCAGGAGAAGAGAAATTATCTTTAACCTTGTCAATTTCTAAATTAATTTCATCATTGGAAATCTTAACCTTTTCTTTTTGAGCTTGCTGGTATAAAAGTTCATAGTCAATTAGTTGGTTTAATATATTCTTTTTAAAAGAAACAATTGCAGATTGGTCTAAGCTGGAAAGAACAGCATCATCGTATCGAGAGATAGCGTTTAAAAAAGCACTTTGCAGCTGGTCAGAAGTAATGCCCGATTTATTTACTTCGGCAATATAGTAGGTTTGTCTCTGGCCGCCAGAGGATCTGTATTGGCCTAAACCGTAAAAAATAGATACACCAAAGGCAGCAATTACTACAATTAATATGATTTTCATATTTTTTCTTATTATTCGTAACATAGTCTATTTAAAATCTCCTTTTAATTTAATTGTATATTTCGGTTCGTTATTTAGTTATCTAGTAATTGATTAATAAATTATTAGTATTAAGTTATCTAACCAGGTAACTAATTTATCTTGCATTTTGTATTTGAAACTAACGACTAGTATGATTGATTGTATATAATATAATATTGTAGGCAGGTTTTGTCAAATTAATAAATATAGTATCGAGTAGATAGTATTGAGTATCGAGTTAAGAAAGTGAAAGAAAAGATAAATAAAAAATATTATCAAAAAAGTTGTTAGTAAAAAGACTTGACATAAGGCTTAGTTAATATAATAATATAGGAGTTTTGTTTTAGCTAATTGACGATAGCGTAAATCTAATTGACATAATTGACGAATTTCTTGATAAATTTATATTTATATTATATAATATAAAAGATATTTATTTAGTTAGTTAAATAATAATTTAAATTTGATGTTTATAATCATATTTGATAAACAGAATGATATTATTACAATTTCACCCATGACACTATCATTTTGCTAAGCCTAATATGTACGAGATGGGAGGTGGAAGTATGGCCAAAATAAAAGTTAAAGATAATGAAGAAATGGATCACGCACTTAGGAGGTTTAAAAAAGAATGCCAGAAGAGTGGAATAATATCCGATCTTCGGCGTCATGAATTTTATGAGAAACCAAGCGTGAGAAGGAAAAAGAAAGCGCTTGCTGCTCAGAGAAAACTAAAAAAAAGAGGTAGATTTTAAATGTCAAAACAGCTATCATTAGAAGAAGTTATTTTTAATGATATGAAAGTGGCATTAAAGGAGAACGAAAAATTAAAATTATCGACTTTACGATTAATTAGGGCAGCAATTAAAAACACTGAAATATCGAAAAAAGATAAACTAACCGAAGATGAAATTATTGGAATAATATCCAACCATTTAAAAAAGTTAGAAGAATCTTTAGATCTTTTTATCAAGGGTC
>Ga0307379_10007479_pt1 | contig 14842 bp, 13 predicted proteins | sample UN2MG_FD_202237 | JGI IMG/M metagenome (GOLD analysis project Ga0307379, IMG submission 202237) | Soil microbial communities from Risofladan, Vaasa, Finland - UN-2 | ecosystem: Environmental > Terrestrial > Soil > Coastal area > Acid sulfate soil | place: Finland: Risofladan, Vaasa | collected... | reverse complement strand
TGGTGGTTCACCATCGTCGTCAACCAGGATGGGACCTGCGGGGTTCGGAACATCCGGTCTCCGTCGGGAGCGCTCTGCAACACGATGACCCAGCTTCCTGGGGAAGTGCTCGATGAGATCAATGCCGCGAAGGCGGAAGTGGAGAACATCTTGGCACAAACCAGCGCAGTCAACGGTACCCTGAGCTTCGTCGATCAGACGAGTCAATCCATCGTGTTCGCCACGGTGTTCGCCAACACGAGCTACCGCGTCTACGTGACGATGGAAGATTTCATCGACTACAGGATCACCAACAAGACGACTACGGGGTTCGACATCGAACTCAACGTCACTTACACGGGAACCGTCCAGTACGACGTATTCGTCTGAGCCATGTCTAAGATCACGAAAGCCGCCCTACGCGTCCTCAAGCAGAACCCTGAGTTCCGCGACGCACTCGTGCGTGAGATCCAGGCGGGAGCAACCGGACCTTACGTCGATACTCTCATGGACGGCATGAAGGTCACACAGGTCAACACCGACAACCGTCGGTCAAGCGCACGGTTGAAGGGAAACGGCCTTTTGGTCAAATGGGGGTTGGACGCGCCCGAGGGGGCGTATGTCCGCAAGACCCAACTCCCGAAATGGGTCAAGTGGGCTCAGCGACAACTGGGCAAGAAGAAAACCCGCATTCAACAACGCAAAGACGAGAAGTGGACGCGCACGATCATCGACAGGTTCTCAGTCTACGACGTGGAGGGCAAAGAAGAAGTCGCTGCCATCCTGAGCAAGATCCAGCGTGATGTGCAACCGCTTCTCAAAGCGTTTGGACTCAGCTTCCAGACCATGAAAGAGTCCGTTGCCGAGGGTTCTTTGGGGTTCAACCGCGACCGACGGTCGATTGCTCTGAATGTGAGAGGCAAAACCAACCCCATGAAGTTGCGGAAATACTCCGCCATCATGCGCACGATGATCCACGAGATTGCCCACCTCAAGCACATGAACCACAGCCGGGCTTTCTCCGACTTCGACAAAGAGCTTCTGCTCTGGGCGCGAGAGAACGGGATCTACAGGCCCCACTAGGAATTCATCATGGCTGTTCAACCTCCATTCAGAAGTGACGCGTTCCAAATCGAGAACGCTGATGCCCCCGTCGGTCCCCGGCTCATTGAGGCCAACGAGACCAACGGGTCCATGCGGTTCACCGATCCGTTGGTCCCCGGTGGGATCGATCTCAACGAGATGGTGGGGCTTCAGCAAGCTCAGCAGACCATCATTGTGTCTCAAACCGGGACAGGTGGGTCCAAGGACGCCGACGGGCTCCCCATCACCACCATCAACGGTGCCCTCAATGCGATCCCCGACAGTGCGGACGCCGACGAGCGCTACCTGATCATGCTGATGCCGGGCCTCTATGTTGAGGATGTCGTCGTCACCAAGGATTACGTCACGCTCACCAGCGAAGGCGGAGTCGTCCTCCGTAACTCTTCTGCGGTCAGTACCGTCCGTGTGTTGGAGGGCGTCTCAACAATCCCCAGGCGTTTGACCCTCAAGAACCTTCGGATCGAAAACGTCACCGCTGGCGTAGCCTGTGTGGACTTCCTGACCTCCCAGTTCGCCACGGGCACGGTGACGGTGGCCTCGGTCCCGAATGTGGGGGACATCCTCACCGTGGCTGGTGTGGCTCTGACGGCCATCCTCAACGGGAGCGTTCCCGCACCCAACGAGTTTGAGATTGGGACGGATACGCTGACGACCGCCACGAATCTGGCGACGGCCATCTCTGATCCCGTCAATCTTTTGACGACGGTGGTTTTGCCTTTTGTGTCTGGATCGGTTGTGACCATCCGGGCGGTCGATCCAGGCGTAGCGGGCAATGCTCTCACGCTCGCTACTTCCGTAGCTCTGGTTCTCATCATCTCTGGCGGAACTTTGACTGGAGGGGCGGCCACATCAACGGGGTCAACGATTGGTGATGACCTTCTTGACATCATTGACTGCGATCTCGTTCCGACGGGAGTCACTGGTTTCCAAGTCCGGGCCGCTGCTGTCAACAACATCTACATCCGAGGGGGCAACTGGAACGGCAGCAGCACTGGGGCCGAAGTCTCCATCACGGATTGCGCTTCGTGCGAACTGGTGGATATCCCGTTCTGTCCGCTCGTGACGATGGCTTACAACAACACGAACCCGGAGATCCCCTCCGTCACGACCTCGTACTACAAAGTGACCAACTGCATTGGGGCGATCCCTCTGGCGACGTTGAGCACGAGCTTTGTCGGGGTCGGTTCGATGGTCGTGACGGACTCCACGTTCCCCGGCACCCTCACGTACTCGGGCGACTCTGCTGCACGGACGTTGGATGCCACACGATGTAGATTTGGCCCGGTCACCGTTGGTGGCATAGGAGCCGCGACGTTGAGTAACTGCTCGCGTGGACTCCTCACTGGCGGTGGCACGGGCACTTTGAACGAGACCACGAGCTACGGATCAGCGGTATTTGCTGCTGTCCCCACAGTGACGGTGGCGTTCGGAGAGCCCCAGACCGACACGAGCTACTCGGTATTGCTTGATTCGCCGGTCATTGTAGGAGCCATCACGGATGTCGCTTTCGTGACAGCCAAGACAACACTCGGTTTTGATATCGCCTTCGGCGGACCACAGGCAGCCACGGTCGAGTACGTGGTCAAGCGCGACATCTAGGGAGATACGACATGAGCAACGAAGACGATTTCTGGACCAATCTGACACAGGGACCACAAAAGGCCGCAAGCTCCCTGGACGCGTACCTCCAAGACAAGGAGGACGAAGCTGCCTCCAATGGGATGCGCATTCTGACCGACCGTGGTCGGGCCGCTGCTGCTCTCCCACTACCAGCCGATGTCGGGATGCGAGTCAGCTTCCTGGTCAATCTCGGCAGCGTGATGAGCTACCCCGACCCTCCCGGTGAGAACGCCGAGGGCACCGTGGTCATGGTTCGTACCGCCGAGGGCGACCAGACCGGCATGGATGACCGTGTGTTCGTGAAGTGGGACGACGGGAAGTTCCTGGCGATGCACCACGAGCATCTGCGTCAGGCCAAGAGGACCAACAAGAAGCGCGCCTCCAACTTCGTCCGCAAGGCTCTGAGCCTTGGTGATCTCACCGGGTTCATCTCTCAAGGTGGGGGCGATGACGAAGAACTGGTCCACAAGGCCACCAACGATCTCTGGAGCTTCTCCCAAGACAACGAGGGAGTTGTCATCTCCCGCCTGTTCGACGAGAGCGGCGACCCACTGAAAGCCTGAGCCATGTCCAACATCAACAAAGCCGTTCTCAAAGTAGCCAAGGCGAACCCTGAGTTCGCACGACTCCTGAAAGCTGAACTGTCCAAGAAGGCGGGGGGGACGGGGTGGCCTCTGACCCCAAGACCTCTGATTGTTGGGCCACGTCGGATCAAAAAGACGATCATAGATTCGCAGGCGTTCACTCGGGAATTTCTGGAGACACTCGATTTCAGGAAGGTCGAATTCGACAAACCTGAGAAGAATCCGTACCGGCTCAACGGAACTATCGTGTGGTGGCGGGTCTTTCCAAAAGGTTCCTATGGAGATCGGAAGTCGGATTACGTTTCCGGCTACGTGATGTCTGAGTGGGAAGTCAGTAGCAAGGGCGTTGTCATAGAAAGCGCTGTCCTCGTCAAGCACTGAAATGGAACAGCCCGACCCACGACGGGTCGCTGCACGACATCTCATCCGTCAGGCGGCCCGAGACGTAGCTGGTAACGATGCCTTTCGTTACCGGCAAGCTGCGTTGATGGACTTCACTCCCGAAGTCCTGGCGGCTTTCGGGGAGGGTTTCCTGATGGACGAAGTGCGAACCGCTGGGTTTGCGTCGTTGCGTCGGAAGCTGGATCGAATCTGGAAGTTCATCCAAAAAGCGCCCCGAGCATGGGAGAAGCTCAAGGATTTCTTCAAAGTCGAGAACGCCAAACAGTTGGGGGAAGCGATCAAAACGTGGGCCGCTCGTGGCAAAAAGGTCCTGGTTCGATTGGTCAAAAAGATGACCGAGACGTTTCCTTTGTCACTTTACTTCGTTGATCGAGGCAAGATGCCGGGCCTTTCCGCCCTGCTCAAACGCATCGTCGAGAAGTCACCAAAACTCCAAAAGACCCTGAGTTCGATCAATACGTCCGTGGTTCAGCCGTTGGACCGTTGGATCGAAAAATACATCCCGAAGCTGGGACGACCTCTGAAGGCCGCTGTTTTCATCTGGGTCTGGCTCCATGTGGTTGAAATCACTTGGGATTTCGACGCACTTCTGGTCGGGTTCACCGGAGGATTGTCCCTTGGGGCTCTATTTGGGAGTTTCCCCGAAAGCTCAATTGGGTTCCTGTTGTCCCTATTCGGCGTCGGATACGGCATGTTGCCCGTCGCCCTCGTTGCCCGAATCCTGTGGCTTGTCGCTCACAAGTACGTCTCCTGGGTGCCTGGAAAGGGCCTGAAGGTCCATTGGGACCGGATCACAGGAGAACGAGGCCAGCGACCCGAACTGGTCCCAGCTTAGCGCTTTGTGCGCCTCCCGTAAGTCCCCGAGATTCTGCCTATACGCCGCCCTTCGTAGGAGCCCGTCTGTGTCCCAACCTGATCCAAAGCGCGTTGCCGCAGCCTATTTGGCGAAAAAGCAAGGTCAGTCAAAGACCGCTGGCGAAGTTGTCTTCAAGAAAGACCGAAGTGGAGATGCGAAGTCGTGGGCTTACCACGATGTCCCACCCTCCGAACGGGCCATCACTGATGACTTCAACTATTCACCAAAGAACCTCAAGCCATTGGCCAAAGTTCTTCGCGGATCGCTTGCGGCATTGGGTCACACCCTGGCTGCTTACAACACATTCGCCAAAGTCAAATCTGCACGCGTCTCTCCCGACGGTAACTTGGGAGGCAAGGGATACATCCAGAAGATCCAAGACATGCGGAAGCAGTACATGAACGTCGTCGAGGCGCTGTCGTCCATCACCGACACCCTGTACGACGAGACCAACGGGCCCCACTGGGCTGCCTTGTCACGACAAGAAGATCCCGAGGACCGCCAACAGGTGAAAGAGCTTATCGAGGACGTGGAAGCGATCCGCGATGACCCGCAAGTGTGGGCCGAAGAGGAACTTGCCGAAGAGTTTGACGAGGGGGAGCAAGAGCCCCCAAGCAAGGGGTCTGAGATGCCATCCGGCAAAACAGCTTCACAAATCCGAGGCAGCCTGATGGCTGAGCGGATTGCTTACGAGTGGCTTGCAAAGCACCACGACCAAATGCCAGGTGGTGTCGGAGACAAGAAGTCCCCAAGTGACTTCGATGCGGGACAACTGGCGAAGGGCGTCAAGGTCGAAATGGAACACACCAGCGACCGAGAGAAAGCCCAAGAGATCAGCATGGATCATCTGACCGAGGACCCTCGCTACTACGACAAGTTGGAAACCATTGAGGGAGGGCACAACTAATGGCCAAGAAAAAGGCGACTTCGCATCTTCCCAGTGAACTCAACGAGAACTACGGGTCCAACTACGGCATGGACGGGTTCGACTTCGACATGGACTACGGTCATGGCCTTGAAGAGAACCCTGCGGCCGACCCGATTCCGCAGCCCAGCCCATCCGGCATGTCGCATCTTCCTGGTGGCCTCATCGTCGGGGAGAACGAGAACCTGCTCCCCGAGCTTGAGTCCATCGAGCTTGAAGGCGGTCTCGACTTGGGCGAACTCGGCATCATCACTGCGTCACCGAACGACCGTGCTGATGCAGGCATCGTCGACTTCTCTTGGTTGGGGGATGCCACTCAGGACCCTGACCGTCTTCCGTCCAACTCTGTCGACAACGTGATTCCCGAGCTTCAAGAAGCCTGGGGCAACCGAACCGACGGTATCCAACGGATCGATCTGAGAGACCGCGATGCGGTTCAGTTCCAAGATGCGTTCCAAGCACCCGAAGACGACGACCCCCTGAACCCCGAGAAGCTCGCGCATCTGATTCGTTCAGCTATGCGTCAGTCTGCTGCTGGGGACATCGGGTTCGCTCAGAAGTGGGCACGGATGCCCAAGCTCGCTCGTTCCATGAAGGCTGTGGTTGCTGAGCATGGCCTGACGGGAAACATCTACATCCGAGCATCGGCGTATCCCCGTCTCCATCAAGGCAAGTACGCCAAGCAGTTCAAGAAAGCTGCCAAGGGATGCCGCTATCTCGTTGGAGAAGACAACGGGTACAACCGGGATGTCGCTAATCTCCTGCACCTCAAGTTGGTGCCGATCACGGCCAACATCGACTGGCGTGAGACGTACCAAGCCTACGGCCCCAAGCTCGCAGCCACAGGTCGTCTGAAGTCGGCTGGCAAGGTCAAGCTCAAGGCTATCCCCGAGATCCTTCGTAACGCCTTCCTGGGCCACGAAGCATCCTTTCGCACGGACATCGCGCCTTCACGGCGTCGTGTTTCAATGCCGGTGGATACGGTCACAGCCAAACAGGCTCAGAAGGCCCTTACTCAGTTCAAGCCCTCGCAACGCGAAGTCATCAACTGGGTGCAGCGTGAGAAGCAGGCTACGGCGCAGAAGGTCGTCAAAAAGCTGGGTGCTTGGGTTCAGGCCCGATTGATCAGCAAGGATGACGTGGATCGGATCGTCAAGACCGGTGCCGCGCCCATGCAGATCCTCCGCACGGCTGCTGATCTCATCAACTCCGCCAAGACAGGCGAGTACCACGGGGCCGGACGAGACCGTGTTGTCCATGCCCTCAAGCGTCAGGCGTCGTTCAGCCGAGAGCAGTGGAACACCGAGATGGGCAAGCGGGCCCAAGAGTACCTGGCACGAGACCGGGCTCTCCTGGTAGACCGTGTGTCCAAGATGGTTACGGCGGGGGTTCTCACTCAACCCCAGGCCAACAAGCTCCTCGCCAAAGGCACCGACAGCCGACTGGCGATGGCGGCAGCGTCCAAGTTCGCTTCGACCACCAAGACGGCTCGATACGACCAAGGTAATGCTCGTCACAAGGGATCCGCCGATTCCAAGAACGATGCCACCCCCGCGGCTATTGCTCGTCATGCCCATGAAGCACAGCAGGAACGTGATTTGCAGGCCGAGACGGCTCGCCAAGCAAATCTTCAGGCTCAAGCCAAGATGGCTGCAAGGGAGCGGATGCTCCTCAAGGTCGGCAAGATCGAGCAGTTGGTGGATGATGGTGCCAGCAAGGCCAAGCTCCAGAAGGCTGTGAAGGCCAATTTCACTTTGGCTGAACTGAAGGTCGTTCATGCTCGACTTGAGCCCATCCTGATCCGAGGTCGGTTCTACGAGAAGGAAGCCAGCAACGAGTATCAAGGTGCTGTGCAGACCCGAGCCCAACAGGGAACTCCCGACATGGCAGTGTCCCCAGTTGAACTGCGCAAAGCGGCTCGATGGGTCCGTCAGCAGATGTCCGAGGGTTTGGCGGGAGAAGAACTGGATCAGTTGATCCAACTGCGACTCACTCCCAAAATCGCCAAGGCAGGGGCCAAGCGCATCAAGAAAGCCCGCACCACCCATGAGGGCCTGTCCGGTCACTTGTACGTGGATGCCGGCGCCTACGGAACCAAAGCTGGAACCAAGGGATGTGACAAAGGCGCGCTCCGGCACCGGGCGAACACTCTCAAGTTCGTCCTGGCTCAGAAGAAGTGTGACGGCTGTGTCTTCAAGAACGCCGATGGTGTTTGCCAGAAGTACAACAAGGTCGTCGTCGATGAGGTTCCGTCGGAGGGCATTGAGTCCTACCGACAGGCCATGATCGATTCCCATGCGGCATCGGATCAGCAACACACGGCTGACCTGTTCAGCCTCAATGACCTGACGCCGGCCGTCAACCCGGTTACAGAGTTCGGCCTCCACAACGGTGCTCTCGATGCCGTGGACACTGAGGCCCCTGAAGTGAATCAACTGTCCGAGATCTTTTTTGGAGGATGGGAACTGTGAAGTGGGCCTTCGTAGCGATGGATACTGAGAAGGAGGACACCGTGGGTGGTCTCCAGAAGCTCCGTTGGTTGCTTGCTCTTTTGCGAGCGCAGTATTGGAGCTACCAGAACTCTCACTGGAAGGTGAAGGGCGGTTCCTTTTACGGGGACCACCTGATGTTCCAGCGTCTCTACGAGAACGTCCAGGTTCAGACCGACACGCTTGCTGAGAAGATGGTGGGCATCTTTGGCATCGACGCCATCGACGATGAGGATCTCCTGGGCATGTTCCTGTACTGGAACGAGCGATGGGATTCTGCTGTGGATTGCCTGCACAAGCGTGGGCTTCTGAGCGAAGACGACATCCAGAACGTCATCGAGGACACCTACGACACTCTGAAGGAGAGTGGTCAGATGACCTTGGGCATGGACGACTTCTTGATGGCGATGGCCAGCGAGCACGAGACCAACACTTACCTCTTGCGGCAGACACTCCGAGGTAAGACCGCCATGCAGGACTGGACGCCGCTCAAGAAGGACTGACATGGCTACAACATCAGGACCAAGCTACGAACTTCTGGTTGCGAACCTCTCGCGGCCCAACCCGGCTCCGGGTTTTGGTGCTGATCCCGCCACCAGTCGTCCTACGAAGATCCGTTCTGGGTTCATTTTTCGTCACATCCAGAACATTGGGCTTTCCTCTGATCTGACCAATGCGACAAGTGGTCCGGCACGTAGCGTCATCACACAGACGCTCAATGCTCAGATGCAGCCGTTTGAGCCCAGCGAGCCACCATTCGCTGACGTTGGGGTCATCTCCGATGTTTTTGTTGGTGAGTCCGCGAGCTTGTTCGTTGGTCCCTTTGAACTCATCGCAGGCCGAGACTTCGTGACGGGCGCCGGCACCGCAGCAACAGCCGTTTCCATTGGAGCGGCCGTAGACAACTTGCCTGGGTATATTAGTTTAGTGGGGGGCTCCTCCGTGACCGTGATTGGGCCCAGGGGGCAAATCGGACTTCGGTTTGAAGCAACATACCGTGGTGGAGAGCGCAACTTTGATTTCACGTATCCCGATTCAACACAAGACGGGACGCTTGGATTCCTCCCAGGGGACAGCCCTGAGCGCCACCCCACCATCATCCCGCCTGCTTCACAGCAAGGGATTGCTCCCTAACTAGGCAGGTTGCATGAGTACAGCGGCAAAAAAGTTGACCCGAGATGAAGAACTCGCCCTCATCCCTTCGGACGCCAAGCGCGTCAAGGTGACGGACGAGCAGGGTCACAACAAATGGAGGGACATCGACCAGTTGGGTCTCGATGCCATCTTGGATAGCGACACGATCTGGTTCCAATTGGGTGAGCCGGTTGTGATGAAGACCAAGCCAGGGCGCAAGAAGAAGGCCCCGGTCCCCGCAGGTGCGCCGCAGCCCGTCAACCAAGTCACCGCTCAAGTCCGTGCTGCCAAGAACGCGTACATCAAGAAGGACCCGCTCCTTCATAGCATCACTCAAAGCGTCGATTCGGAGGATGTCCTTCACTACGCCATGCGGATCCTGGCGGAAGAGACCGCTTCGTTGGGGTTTGAACGCTCCGAGGCTGAGCGCAAGGGCACCGAGACCAGCCAACTATCCATTCGTCGTATTGGGGCTGTGAAGTCCGTTGTCGATTCCTGGCTCAAGCGAAAAGATCAACTTGCCGGCAAGATGATCGACCTGGGGAGTCCCGCTTTCAGCGTGTTGTTCGCGTTTATGATCGAGACGTTCCGCGAGTCCATGCTCAACGGCGGAGTCCCTGCTGACCAGGTGGAGACCATTTTCACTGGCCTGTCCGAGCGGATGAGCGACGACACCTGGGAGGAAGAAGCTCGTATCCGCATGAAGAAGGGGGGGTGAGATGGCGAAGAAGAGTGGAGTAGGAAATCTTGCCCGAATCGCCCTCAATGCAGGACGCCTCAAGAGCGATACAGGCTCTCGTGAGGTTGTAGACATCATCACCTTCATCGAATCGGACTGGGGTCTCAACATGACCCTGTTCCCGATTCAGAAGATCATTCTGAAGGCGCACTACGGCATTGTGCTGGATGACGATCCGAACAACACGTTCAGGATCACGGACTTCAGGCGTCAGAACGCCAAGGAGTTCACCGAAGCCGGCTACCTGCGTTGGTTGTTCGACCAGGGTCGCTCCAACATCTCTGAAGTCATCGCCGGCCACGAGCGCCGGAACATGATTCTCAGCATTGGGCGCCGCTCAGGCAAATGTGTCACAGGGAACACCCTTGTTCTAACCAATGAAGGGGTCCAACGCATTGAAGACCTTGGGGATGTTGATGGGCCAGAGATGCAGCCCCTCAAGATTGGGGTCGCTCAAGAAGCGGGTGTTCGGTCGGAATCCGCGTATTTTTACAATGGAGGCGTAAAGGCCACCGTAGGCTACGAAACCCGTTGTGGTTATCGTTTAGAAGGAACCCCCAACCACCGTGTCCGAGTGATGGGTGAGGATGGGACGATCCAGTGGAGGTACTTAGGAGATCTTCAGGCAGGGGATCAAATCGGCATCCACCGCACTTCTGAGATGTGGGCTTCTGAGTATGTAGATGTCACAGGTTTGACCAATGACCGGGGGCGGAAAGACATTCAGTTCCCTGAGCGACTGACTGAGCAGTGGGGATTGTTGCTGGGTGCTCTCGTTGGGGATGGGGGATGGACGAACCGAATGTCGGTGTCCATGACAATCGAGCACCACGAAACGTGGATGCAGATGTACGGGTTGTTTACGGAGCTTCTGGGAGAACAACCCTCTGTGACTCCAGACCAACGCACGGAACACACTGGGGCTTTGCGGGTTCATAGCGTTGCTTGGAGGGAGTTTCTCCATGAACTCGGTTTCAACTGGGACGCAGGACGCTATGGCAAATCAATCCCTTGGAGCATTCTCAAATCCCCCAAGCCGGTGGTTTGCGCTTTCCTGAAGGGATTGTTTGAAACTGACGGTGGAGTGGAGAGCGGGGGCAAGACCGTTTCGTTTTGTACCGCAAGTGGGCGGTTGGCTAGAGAAGTCCAAACTCTTCTCACCAACATGGGCATCGTTAGTCGTGTCAAGCCTAGATGGAACACGACAACCGAGCGGCACTACTACCATTTGAATATCCGTGGGTTACGGTCACGACAAAAGTTTGCGGATCAGATTGGATTTCTGAGTCAGAAGAAGATGGAGCCTTTGTTGGCTTCACTGGAGGCAGCCGGGAAAGAAGGCGGCGATACTGAAAGCATCCCTCATCAGAAGTCGTGGGCCCGCAAGCTCCTTCACAGCGTTCCGAAGGCAAACCCTGGTCAGGGCTGGTCTCGTTCGACGCTCAGGAAAGCGTTAGGGAACATTTGCAAGCCTTCTTCTGAGGAGAACATCACTTACCCGCGTTTGCTGGAAGCACTCCGAGTGGCGGTGGAGACGGGTGCTGATGCAGAAGTCATCAAGCATTTTGAGACGATCCAAGCGGCTGACTATTTCTTCGATCCTGTGGTCGAGATGTGGGAAGGCGAGGAGCAAGTGTTCGATCTCAATGTTCCTGATGGCGCGAGTTTCGTCGCCAATGGGATGACGAACCACAACACTACGATCTCTGCCTGCATCGCTGCCTACGAGACCTACAAGCTCATCAACAAGGGCTACCCGCAGCGCTTCTACGGCCTGACGCCCAACTCGATGATCCAACTCATCTCGGTGGCGACGGGCAAGGACCAGGCAGGGCTTCTGTACCAAGAAGTCTCCGGCCACTTCGCCAAGTGTAGCTTCTTCAAGCGATACACCGCCAACCACACGATGTCCTATGCGCGTTTCCAGACGCCCAACGACATCGACGAGTTCGGCCCGTATTCCGACAACCCCAAAGCGCGTGCCTCCATCAAGGTCACGTTTGCTGCTTGTAACGCCAAGGGCCTTCGTGGTGCCGGTAACATCGTCATCATTCTCGACGAGGTTGCCCACTTTATCGAGCAAGGTGGTTCTTCGGCAGATCAGGTGTACGACGCAGTATCCCCGTCGGCCGCTACCTTCACTCCCAAGAACGAGATGGGAAAGCCCATCGAAGGGGATGAGACCCAATCGGATGGTCGCATCATCCTGATCTCTTCCCCACTGGGTAAGCAGGGGTTGTTCTACAAGCTGTTTGAACTGGGTAAGACCGGCGGAGATGCGGGCGACAACATGCTCTGCATCCAAGCGCCCACCTGGGAGGTCAACCCGACCGTCCCCGCCAGCGTTTTCAAGGAGAAGTTCGCCCAGGACCGCAACGTGTTCTTCACCGAGTTTGGTGGAGAGTTCACTGACCGGACCTTGGGTTGGATTGACGAGCCCGAAGACCTGTACGCCTGCATCGATCCTTCGCTCAAGCCCCGCAGCCGAGGAGACGCCCGTCGTCCCTATTTCGTGGGCTTCGACCTTGGTCTTGTGAACGATGCTAGCGCCATCGCCATCGTTCATTTAGATGCCGAGGAGAACGTGGTCTTGGACTACATCGGCAAGATCAAAGCCGGTGAGGGCGATTTCGTTGACCAGACACGGTTGGACTTCGACGCCGTAGCGAACTGGATTCATCTTCTGTCACGCCGGTTCTACTTCCATCAGGGCATGTTCGATATGTGGAATGCGATCCCGTTGGAACAAGCTCTTGCGAAGAAGGGCCTTGAGCAGATGAAGGGTGAGCATTTCACGGCTCCCCTGAACTCGATGATCTACCAGAACTTCAAAGCGCTCATGTGGGACAAGCGTCTTCGTTTGTACGACATCCAACCCAAAGAACGTGAGCGCATTGAGGCATCAGGGAAGGAACTCCCTGACCACCTGGAGTACATCGAAGAGTTGAAGTCACTCCAGGCCGAATACAAATCCAAGTACGTCATCAACGTCCAAGCCCCTCAAACCGCCGGTAAACACGATGACTTGTCTGATGCTTTGGTGCGTGCCGTGTGGCTCGCCAGTCAGAGCATCGGGAAGACCCGGCACTTCGCAGGAACCCAAAACCAAGACCCCAACCAGCGCGCGGTCTCGGCCAAGGGCCGGCGTCGAAGCCATCGGATGCGACTTCTTGGGGGATCTGACCCCAAGCGTCAGATCCGAAAGAAGCGAGGGTGATCCATGTCCAAAGGGATCATGCCGTCGGACCCACCAAGGGCTGACCATAGGCTCATCAAGTATGTGGTGGAAACCTTCTACGGTAAGAAGGGTGTCCAGTCTGACCCCCGCGAATTCGACAAAGTGTCCAACGTCTTTGCGTTGATGGGCGGCTCGTGGGAGCGATTGTTCAAAGGCTCGGCCGAAGAGGTCAACCTTTTGAAGAAGATCGTGAAGATCGCCATCGAAAAAGGCGTGATCTCAAAGAAGCCCAAGTGGCGGTAAAGTGGTGATTGGACATGGCAGATCCCAAGGACACGAATCAGTCGGAGACTGAGCGGCAAACCATCCGGGATGTTGTTTCAGAGCAGATCGAGCGTGATCGCCAGGAGCGCATCCACAAAGCGCGCCAAAAGCAGGTCGAGGCCCGCACCGAGCGCTCTAAGAAGCGCCTGAAGGCCCGAGAGGACCGAGGACGGCAAGCCAGCCAGAAGCGCCAGGCAGCACTCACCGCCTCACAGGGGAAGGTACAGAGCGCTGTGAGCGATGCAGCAAGCTCCCTTCAACGGGCACTCCGAGCAGCCCAAGAGACCCCCATCCATCGACACTCTCCCGAGGGTCGTGAGCAGTTGCGCCTTGTGCGCTCTCTGTCTGCGGCACTTGGGGCACTCCGAGGCGTGGGCCGCGGCACTTACTACGAAGTGAGCGCGGATTTCGCCAACGATGTCGAAGCCTAATCACAATCACCACAAACCCACAAACTACAAAACCACAAGAAAGACCTGAGCCATGCCAGCAGAAGGATCAAAAAACGCGATTTCGGGGAGCGCCTCTAACACCACGTTGAAAACGAACGAGGGAGCGCAAGAAATCGGACGCGTGCCGCAACGACAGGCGGACGCGAACCATCCACCAGTCCAAGTCGGAAAACCTCAACGTGTCGTTGTCGGGACGATGCGGTCTCAAGCCCTCCAAACGGGCTTCCGAGCCAAAGTCGCTGCGTCCTGTGGACCCGGTGGCACCGGAGGCGGAGGTAGCGGTTTCAACCCCGGAGGCGGGGGTGGCGGAGGAGGTGGCGGAGGTTTCAACTCTGGAGGGGTCACTTCAGATGCGAGCGGTGGCAACTTCTACAGCCCTGAGCTTTCCACAGACTTCCTTGAGCTACCTCAGTCGCTCAACGAGCAGTGGAACTACTACCGATTCTTCTACAACAACGAACCTTTCGTTGGGCAGGCCATCGACCTGCATGGAGAACTACCACTATCCAAGGTTCGCCTAGCACGGCCGAAGGCGAACAGTCGCAAACTAGCCGACGCCAGCCTTCGCTTTTGCGAGAAGTGGGTCAAGCGAATTGGGCTGCTTGAGCGCCTGCTGGAGATCGTCCACGAGTTCTATCTCATTGGAGAGGTCTACATCTTCTGTGAAGACAACTCCCCAGACATGCCGAAGGAACTGACCCACAAGGTCATCCGTAAAGTCGAACAAGACGGCACGTTGTCCGAGGAGTGGATTGAGCGTGAGGACGGCAACGAGCAGGCTGTTGCGTGGATGAAGAAGAACTACCAGGGGTGGTCGAAAGTCCGCATCCTGCCTCCTGAGCAAGTCCACATTGAGACGTTCCCGTTCACGGACGAGTTTATGATCGAACTCATCCCTGACGCCAAGACGGCGAATCTCATCAACATGGCTGACGAAGGAGACCAGCGTGCCTCCAAGATCCTTCAGTCGATGGACCCCGCTGTGGTCAAGGCTATCCGTTCTGGGGAGAACATCCACCTGAATACGGACCCTGATGCTGGCAGCTTCGTCCATTA
>Ga0307379_10007472_pt1 | contig 14853 bp, 12 predicted proteins | sample UN2MG_FD_202237 | JGI IMG/M metagenome (GOLD analysis project Ga0307379, IMG submission 202237) | Soil microbial communities from Risofladan, Vaasa, Finland - UN-2 | ecosystem: Environmental > Terrestrial > Soil > Coastal area > Acid sulfate soil | place: Finland: Risofladan, Vaasa | collected... | reverse complement strand
TCGAGATCAGAAACGAGGGGGAGGGGGACTTGCAGATTCAACTCAAGGGCGGGTGAAAGCGCAAGATTCACGGTCCGGTGGACCGTACCATCGCCCCCGGCCAGAGCGAGCAGGTGAAGGTTACCGTCACCAGCGCGCGGCGCTCGGGACCGTTCACCCGCACCCTCACCGCCACGACCAACGATGCGGATCATCACAAGGTCACGCTCACCTGCGCGGGGACCGTGCTGGTGCCGTTCCAGATGAAGCCGAGCGCCGTCAGCTTCGGCCAGCTCGCGCGCGACGCCGGGCCGCAGCAGCAGACGGTCATGATCACGCGTGGTGACGGCGGCCCCTTGGCCCTGGAGGTGTTACCCCCCAGTGACCCCAACCTGCGCGCGTCTTTACGCGAAATCGAGCCGGGCGAGCGCTACGAGCTCGACGTTGAGGTTACTCCCGCCTGGTCGCAAGGGTCATGGCGAACCAATCTGATGCTCAAGACGGGTATCGCCGAACTCCCACAGGAGAAGATCGCGGTCTACGGGTATATCGTCCCGCGGCTCCGCGCCATGCCGGCTAGATTCACCATCCCGCGCAATCTCCCGGCCGAACGCGAATTACGCGCCCGTCTGCTATGGTCTAACAACCGGCCGAGCCAGGTCCTCGAAGTGACCTCGAGCGACGCCAACACGCCCGTCCGGATCGAGGAGCGCAATGAGCAACAGTACGTGGTGCTGAGTGTTCCGGCCGGGTACCAGCCGCTGGTTCGCCCGCGCCCAGTCGTTACGCTGAAGACGGACGATCCGGAAGTCCCCTCGCTGGACATCCCGGTGTGGCTCGCCCGAGCGCCAAGCACCACCCGGACAGCGGGGCGCGTCACGCGGACGACCTCGGGCGCCGGCGTCCGGTCTGCGCTAGGTCGGCCAACCTCGCGGCCGGCTGTCCGGCCCAAGCCGCTCCGGCCAACCTCGCAACCGGCCGTCCAACCTGGGATACGTCGACCAACGTCGCGACCGGCTATCCGGCCCAAGGCGCTCCGGCCAACCTCGCGACCGGTTGCGCGACCCACGCCGACAAAGCCGGAGGACTAACCCGCACCGCCCAGCGTCATTCTGGGCGAAGGGGCGCTCGCTGGATCCATGGAGGTGACCGTGGCGTGGGACGAGATTCTTCGGTCGCTTTGCTCCCTCAGAATGACACCCCGCCTCACTCCTTCAGAATAGCGGGGGTGTTCCATAGCCGCGCCTGCGGAGCCTTCACGCGGTGGGGGCTCCGCCTGCCATGCCTGACCGGCGTGTAAACCGCTGGGGAATCGCGCCCGGCCAGCACCGTTCGCCGCGAGCAGGCCGAAACGCTATCATACGTCTTTGATGGCGCTTCCGCGTTGTCTGGTATTGGCACGAGAGGGATTACGGACATGAAGAAGATTCGCTTGTACACGCCGGGGCCTTGTGCGGTCCCCGAAGAAGTCCTGCTCGAAATGGCGCGCCCCTTCGAGCACCATCGCACCGACTGGTTCAAGGGCTACATGAAGGACTGCCGCGCCAAGCTCAAAGAGGTGCTGCAAACCAAGAACGAGGTGCTGATCATCAGCGCCTCCGGGACGGCGGCGGCCGAAGGAGCCATCATCGGCTGCCACCCGCCCGGGTCCAAGCTGCTCACGATCGAGGGCGGCAAGTTCGGCCAACGCTGGGGTGAGATCGCCCAGCAGTTCGGCATCGACGTCATCCGCCACGAGATCGAGTGGGGCACCGCGATCGACCCGCAGGTCATCGCCGATTACATCAAGAAAGACGCCGCGATCACGGCGGTGATGGTCGTGCACAGCGAAACGTCCACCGCCACGCTGTGCGATCTGGAGGCGATCGGCAAGGTCACCAACGCCGCCGGCAAGCTGCTGCTGGCCGACTGCATCACCTCGGCCGGTTGCCTGCCGCTCAAGCCGGACGACTGGCACGTGGACGCGGTGATCACCGGCGCACAGAAGGCGTTGATGATTCCGCCGGGGCTGGGTTTCGTCGCGCTCAGCGACCGGGCCTGGAGCGTGGTCGAGCACAACAAGACCCAGCACGCTTACTACCTGAACCTGGTCAAGGCCCGCAAGAGTGCGGAGAAGAACGACACGCCCTTCACGCCGGCGCACGTGCTGATCCGCGGCCTGAGCAAGGCGCTGGACATTCTGCTCGAAGACGGGATCGAGAACGTTTGGAAGCGTATTGCCGCGATGGCGGCCGCCACGCGTACCGCCGGCGAGGCGATCGGCCTGCAAGTGTTCTCGAAGCGCCCTTCCGACTCAGTGACGGCTTTCAACGCACCCGAGGGCGTCAAGGTCTCGGACATCCGCGGGCAACTCAAGGAGCGCTACGGCATTCAGTCCGCCGGCGGCCAGGAGCATCTCAAGGGCAAGATCTTCCGCATCGGCCACATGGGTTATGTGGATGATATGGACACCGTGCTGGTGATCGCCGCACTCGAGCAGGTGCTCTACAAGCTCGGGCACAAGTTCGAACTCGGCGCCGGCGTAACGGCCGCCCAGAGGGTGCTTGCCGAACGGCTGTAAGGCAAAGCAAAGGGTTCAAGGAGCCAAGGGGCTAAGCGAGTTGCCGTCGGGCGCGCGCTGACGGTGCTGTGCCGGGCGTTCAGAAGCGCACTTTGAATATCGGCTTGAACAGCAGCGCGAACACCATCGAGACCACGAAGAAATACAGGATCCACCAATTGGCCCCGTAGACCCACGAATCGACGCCGCCGTAGAGAATCTCGATGGACTGCACCGGCGAGTCGGCGGCTAGCCGTGGCTCGACCGGGTGCAGAATCTGCGTGGTCCAACGCCGCCCCGGGCGCTTGGCGCTGACGCGCTCGAACCCGTTGCCGACGACAAGCTCCTTTTCGACAACGGTTCCAGCCACGTTGAATTGCAGGGTATGCCGGCCCGGCTCGCCGCCGCGGATGCGCCAAACGAGCTCTTCGCCGCCCGGTACCGGCCCGACCACGTCCCTGACGCCCGAATTCGGCTGGAGTTCGGCCTGCGTCATGTCCGCGTCCGTCGGGCTGAGATGCAGCTTGATCAGCGTTTGCTCGTCGGCCCGCAACGGCCGCCACTGATAGCGGATACCCATCTGCGCGATTCCGAGCATGAGCGGCAACGCCATGATCAGAATCGGTACGAGCATCAACCCCTGCAAGCGCAGCAAGGCCTTCAGCAGCCGCCACTGAGAGCGGAACGCCACGCGAATCTCGTCTTTGAAGAGCTTCAGGGCCAGCAGGTTGGCGGTGATCTCGTCTCGCGCTCGCCCGATCGCGGCCTGGTTCGACAGGTAGCGGAAGGCGATCAGCAACACGACACCGGTGACCGCGGACAGCAACGTCAGCCCCAGCCAGATCGGCAGCGGCGACAGCACGGCGTAGACTCCGTCGGCAATCGCTGTGCAGATCGGGTTCACCAGCGCGAGCACCGGCGAGAGCACGGGGTTAAGCACGGCGTCCAGCGCGCCGAACAGCGCACCGAAGAACGCCTTGATGACGTCCCACAGCCAATGGCCCGCGTTCGCCCCGTTGATGAGCACCCAGTTGACGGCGTCCATACTACATCTTTCTGCCAGAAGGTCCCCGCGGAGCGAACAGGTGTGCCCCCCGCCCCCGCGGGTCCTACTCCAGGTACCCCAGCCCGCGCAGGCGCTCGGCGACCTGCTCGTCGTCGCCGGCCGCCTCCAGTGTGCTCAGTTCCTTCTCAATGATGTGGATCACGAACTCCTCCGGCGACGAATAGCCCGCGATCTCCGAGATCTTCTTGACGCGGTCATACAGGTTCTCGTCGATCTTGATCTTTGGCACGAAGACTACTCCTTCTGCGTTACCTCGGCCGACGGCTGTCATGCAGACTTAAACAGGCTTCTGCCGACCATCGTGCGCGGCGGCGTGAGGCCGAACTCCTCGAGAATCGTCGGGGCCAGGTCGATCAGCGCGGGCTGCTCGTGCAGGATCGGCCTGTTGCTGAAGACGACGCCGGGGAGCTCGCCGGTCGCCATGCAGTGGTCCGCGCTCCAGGCTTCTTTGTTGTCGCTGAAGACCTCGGCGGCGATCCCGCCAAGGGCCGTATCCCAGGAAGACCGGTACCCGCGCCGATAGCCGATGATCAGATCCGGTGCCCGGTGGACCAGCGGTCCGGCGTATGCCTGGTCGCCGCGGTGCACTTCGGAGATCGCCGGCTGGCCGTCGAGCGGGTCGCGCACGGCCAACAGCTTCGCGCGCAGCTCCTCGAGCAGCACGTCGCGCTCCGCCGGATCAACTATGCCGTCCCGCTCACGGCCTCTGAGGTTCAGGTACAAGCTGTTGATTCCGAGCCCATACGCCCTTGTGCGCGTCCAGTCAACCAGGACCTTGTGCGGGCGGCCCGGATCGTACAGAAGCGTCTCGCAATCGGGCGGCCCCAAGTATCCGTTGTCGCGCAGCCAGGTGTTCAGATGGAACTGTCGGCGGAAGTTGCAGAAGCCGTGGTCGGACATCACCAGGATCGTGGCCTTGTCGCCGTAGCGCTTCAGCACGTCGCCGACCACCGCATCCATCTTTCCATAAAGCTCCGCCAGCACGCCATAGTACTTCTTCGCGTCGTCCGGCGAGCGTATGGGGTGCTTCTCGTCGCTATCCCACCAGAACATGTGCGCCTGCAGGTCGGTACTGGAGAAGTAGAAGAACAAGAGGCCGTCCTGGTAGTGCTCCAGCGCGTACCCGAGCAGATTCATGCGTTCGGCCAGGACGTAGTTCGCCTGCTCCAGGTATTCCTCGTCGGTGAACACGTTGTGACGGCGGGCCTTGTGGTCTTCCTGGAAACCCGTGGTGTAGAAGAGCCCGAGCTCATCGGAGATCTTCGTGACGAACTCCGCCGGTTCGCTGACCCGTTGCGCGGGGTCGGAGGGATCGACGTTGATCGGTGAAACGTACAGGCGAAAGTGCGGACGCACCTCCTGAAGGTAGAAGCGGCAAATGCCGGCCACCTCGTCGTTCGGCAGGAAGGCAGGCATCTCGAGCGGGAAGGCCACCTTCTGCCAATCACTCCATTCGCCCTCTTTCAGGATGATGGTCCGGCCCTGCAACTCGATGCGCGCCAGCGGCTCGCGCGGGTGGCGGTGGACCTGGAACTCCACCTCCGCGTCCACCGGCTTCTTGAGCAGCGTGTTCCTCGGGCCGGTGAGCGTGGCCGTGGCCGTGTCGTTCTTGAACCTCAGCGGCTTGCGCATCCCGCCGCCTTCGTTCTTCACCCGCCTGCGGCGCGACGAAAACCACTGATAGGTGCCCTGTGTGCCCAGCAGGTCCGGCGTGCCCATCCCACTCAGACAGAACTGGTGCCCGTGCTCCGAAGGGCTCGGCGGGTAGTTAGAGGGAATGTCATAGACCCATGCCGGAATGCCGGCTGCGTCCAGATAGTCCCAGAACGGAACACCCGCGCGGCGGAGGAGCGTTTCCGCCGGGCGGTGATTGAACGGCCAGAACGTCAGCGGAATCCGGTGCTCGCCGACTTCCCAGCCCTGCTCGGCTTCGACCGTTTGTGACATGGCGAAGTACGGCATGCATTGCTTCTTGGGATCGCGATGGATGAAGTCGAAGATCCCGTGCACGCCTGCATCCGCGCCGGTAATGAAATTCGCCCAGGCGACCGGGCTCTGCGGCGGGATGCTGGTGCCCAGTGGCCGATACCCACCCACCTGACGAAGGCGGCTCAAGTGTGGCAGACCCCCCTGATCCATCAGCCGCTCACAGAGTCGCGGGTCGAAGCCGTCGATGCCAAGAACGATGACTTGCTTTCCATAACGACCAGACCTGCGGCGTCTGTTTGTGGAGGGCTGGCAACGTCCATAGAGGAAGACCACCGACGCGAGTCCAGACGTTCCTGCGGCGCGTATGAAGCTCCTTCTGGTGATGTCATGGCCTTCTCGTGACATTACTTGCGGTACTCCCGCTGTGCAGTCGGCTCTGCCCTTCGCGTCTTGTTCCGTTGGCGCTCACCATCCTGTCCGCTCGGGAAAGCCCCGTCAGCGTTAGCCACCATGAGTGGCCGCCCGTCCATATGCGCCGGCACCTTTACACCAAACATGTCGAGCGCGGTCGCGGCGATATCCGTCAGGTGTGGACTCTCCGTGTTGATCTTACGGTTGCAGAACAGTATGCCGGGTACGAAACCCGGGTCGATGCAGTGATCTCCGCTCCAGGCTTTGGTGTTGTCATGGAAGAGGCGATCGGTCGGCTGGCCAATGGCGGCCTCCCAGCAAACCCGATACCCCTGGTTGTACCCAATGATCAAATCCGGCGCCTCAGCCTTGTACGGCCCGCGATATATCTTGTGGGCCTCGAGCACTCGGTGAATCGCCACCTGACCGGTTTGCTCGTCCGTCAGCCGCGTGAGCCGATGGCAAAGCTCTTGCCGCAGCGCGGCGGCGTCCGACGGCTCCACAATCCCCTGTGCCTCGCGACCCCGGACGTTGAGCCAAACGCCCGCCAGACCCATGCAGTACGCTTTAGTCTGCGACCAGTCGACCCCCGCCAGATACTTCTGCCCGCGGCCGTCCGGCTCGAGCTTCAGATAGCCGTTCTGCTCCAGCCAGTAGTTCAGATCGATCCCGCGGCGGAAGGAGTTGAAGCCGTGGTCGGAGATGACCATCAGCACGGTCTTGTCGTCGTCGCACTCGGCCAGCGTATCGCCGACCAGCTCGTCCATCCGCAGGTACATCTTCTCAATCGCGTCGCGGTGCTCGCGGCCGCCCTGACCACCACGGGCCGGGTGCTCGGGGTCGATGTAGCGCCAGAACATGTGCTGAATACGGTCCGGCCCGTCCACGACACAGACGCACAGACCGTGACGCACCTTCTCCAGCGCATCGAAGAACATGTCCGCCCGCTCGCCGTCCGCCTCCAGACACTGATGCAGAAACGCCTGGTCGTCGAGCACCTTCGCGTTCAACCCCCACGTGTCTTCCGCCAGGCCCAGCGTCGCGTACGTCCCCAGCAGCTTGGACAAATACGTGGCATAGACCGTCGGGTGCGAGATCGGCAGGGCCGGCCGAGCCGGGTCGATCTGGATCGGCGTGACGTACAGCCTGAATTCCGGCTCCGTCTCGAGCAGCAGGAACTCGCAGATCCCTTTGACCTTGACGCCCAGACCGGCCTTGAACGAGACCTTGGTCCAGGGCGTGTACTCGCCCTTGGAGAGCTTGATCGTTTGGCCGCAGACTTTCAGTTGTGCCGTATCGCGGTTGTTGACTCTGACCTCGAACGGGCAGCGCAGCGTCCCACCGTTCTTCGTGAACGTGCTTTCCGGGCCGACCAGATGTGAACGGATCACGTCGCCGTTGCGCTGAACGCGGATCTGTTCGCCGCCGATGTATTCCTCCTCAACGTCGGCCGCAGTCGAATAGTATGAGAACGTCCCCTGGCTGCCGCGCAGGTCCGGCACGCACATCGCTGACAGCAGCACGCCGCGGAACTCCTCCGGCGGAAACGTGATGGGAACCCGAATGATGTTGCTGAAGATGCCGTGCTCGCCCAGGATGTTCCAGAACGGCTTACCCTTGCGGAGCAGGCGGATGTCGGGCTTGCCGAGCGGGATGCGGTAGCGTCCCACGTTGAGCGTCCTCCGGGGCCCGCGGATGCGGACGGAGGAAAGGGCGGGCGCGTAGCTGCGTTTGTCGCGGGTCAGGAAATCAAAGATGCCGTGCTTGCCCGGATTGCAGCCGGTCAGAAACGACGACCACGCCACCGGTGAAAGCGGTGGGGCGGTGGTGCCCAGTTTCAGATAGCAGCCGTGCTCCTTCAGACGCTCGAAGTTGGGCAGTTTGCCCTCTGACATGAAGCGTTCCACCAGGGTGGGTTCCAGCCCGTCGAGCCCGAGGATGACGAAGCGCCTGACGCGGGCCTGCGCGTGTGCTCGCCGTCGCCGGACGAGGCGAACCGCCCAGCGAAACGGCCAGAGGAACAGCGCCCCCAGGGCGGAGAAGAATGCGAGGAACAGCGTTGCGAGCGTCGTGCCGATCGCGAATCCGGCACCTGGTCCGATATACGCCAACGCTGGCTCGGGCATGAGCAGCGTGACGCCGGCGACGGCCGCGATCCATTTCCACGAGTCCCCGCCGAGTCGGCCGGCGCGGACTCTTTTCGGGCCCTGCGTCGTGTGCGGACGCCGGCTCTGTGAGACTTGTGGCATAGTCGAGTTGATGCTTGCCTCCGACGAATCAACCCGTGGCCCACCGGGGATTCTCATATTATTCCGCGTCGTTCTCATCGTCAAGAAGCGTCGCATTTCTCAGCCGACCCCAAGCTCGTTTGAGCCTCCCTCGAATCCGTCATTATAATCGCCAAGGGCACCGATTGAATCGACACTGACGACGGGACCAGTTCGGAATCGAGCCGTGGCTAAGCGACGCCGAAAACGCACCCAGCCGGCCCAGGAACACAAGGCCGTGCAAAAAGCTGCCGGGCGATCACTGCGCCCGGCGCTATGGGGGGCGCTGGGTCTGGTCTTGGTCGGCGGGACATGGGGTGTGTACAAGAAGCTGTCCTCTCGGCCGGAGCCCGTCGCGTCGCCGAGCGGCCCCAACGTTCTGCTGATCTCCATCGACATGCTCCGCCCAGACCATCTGAGATGCTATGGCTATCACCGCGAAACCAGCCCTCGGCTGGATCAGGTGGCTGCCGAAGGCGTCCTGTTCGAAAACCACATCAGCAGCACGTCCTGGACGCTGCCGGCGCACGCGGCCATGTTCACCGCGTTGGCCGATTCGGTCCACGGCTGCACGGACGCGGACAAGAAGCTCTCGGACAAGCTGGTGACGTTGGCAGAGCGGTTCGCTGCGGGCGGTTATAGGACCGTGGGCTTCTTCTCGGGGCCGTATCTCCATCCGGCCTTCGGGCTGGGCCAGGGGTTCCAACACTACGAGAACTGCACGTCCTTCGCGAAGATCATTGACGGTAGCCCGGTTGAGCGCTGGGCCATGGACAGCGGCGTCGAGCAGCGCTCCCACCGGGATATCACCAACCACATCGTCTATCCGGCAGTCAAGACGTGGCTGGATCAGAACGGCTCGTCGCGCTTCTTCATGTTCATACACATGTGGGACGTGCACTTCGATTTCATCCCGCCGGCACCCTACGAGACAATGTTCGACCCGGACTACACCGGCTCGGTCACGGGCGCCGTGCTCGACCCGCGCGTCAACCCGGAGATGCCCAAACGCGATCTGGAACACTTGCTGGCACTGTACGACGGCGAGATCGCCTGGACCGATTATTACCTGGGCAGGATACTCGACGACCTGGAAAGCAGTGGTTTGCTCGACGAGACGGTCGTCGCGGTCACCTCCGACCACGGGACCGAGTTCTTCGAGCACGGCGGCAAGTCCCACCGTAGAACGCTGTTCGATGAGGTAATTCGAATCCCGCTGATTATCCGCTACCCCGCCCGTTTGCCGGCGGGTCTTCGCGTCGCCGAACAGACGCGCATCATCGACATCGGGCCGACGCTGCTGGAGTTGGCCGGCCTGCCGCCCATGCACAGTGTCATGGGGCACAGCCTGGTCCCGCTGATGCTGAGACAACCGCCGGACTTCGACAACATCGCCGTCGCCGAGTTGTTCTCCCTCGGCCGGCGCATGCGGACCATCCGGACGCTCGAGTGGAAGTTCACCGAGTTGATGATGGCCGACAACGCCCGCTTCTACGTGGATCTGGTCGAGGATCCGGGCGAGCGTCGTCCGCTGCGGGACCTGGCTGAAGGCCGTGGCCGCCAACTCCTGGAGCGCTATCAGACAATCGTCAAGGCCCTCGATGCCTGGCGGGCTCAGGCATCCGCCGGGGCCGAGCGCTCAACCATACCTGACGACGTGCTGCGGCAACTGCGGAGTCTGGGTTACGTGGGCGAGGAGGACCCTTAACCATGTCTTGCTGCTGCTCGTTGCACGCCGTGGCTGGAAGCTCCGCGGCAGTCCGTTATACTGCCGATGGGGACCTCGGGCCGGGGATACTGCCCTCGATTGAGCCGGAGTCTGGACCATGTCGGACCCTCGCACTTGGCGCCGCAGGACACGCGAGAATCGTCCGGCCAAGAGGTCGCGTGTGGCGTTGTGGGTCGGGTTGGCGCTCGTGTTGGTCGTGGGCGCCTGGAGTCTCTGGCAGGGGCTGTTGAAAACCACGACCGGGGGTGGCTCGGGTGTCGCCAAAAACCTGAACGTGCTGCTGATTACCCTTGACACGACCCGGGCCGATTACCTGGGGTGTTACGGGCGCGCGTCCGCGCGGACGCCGAACATCGATCGGCTGGCCCGTGAGGGTACGCTCTTCACGCGATGCACGACGTGCTCGCCGCTGACGCTTCCCTCACACGCGAGCATCATGACGGCCGTGCACCCGTATGTGCATGGGGCACGCCGAAACGGAACTTACCGGCTGGGCGAGGCGAACATCACCCTGGCCGAGGCACTCAAAGATGCTGGTTACAGCACGCAGGCGGTTGTCGGCGCGTTTGTGCTCAACCGGCGATTCGGTACTGCCCAGGGCTTCGACGTTTACCGCGACGTAGCGGCACCGGCGCGCGGCGATCCGATGCAGGCCGAGCGCAAGGGGGATCAAGTGTGCGACAACGCCCTGGAGATGCTTCGGACGCTCGCCCCGGACCGCTTCTTCCTCTGGGTGCACTTTTACGATCCGCATGATCCGTATGAGTCGCCACGCGTGGCGGACACGTTTTCGCCACTGGCTTATGAAGATGAAATTGCCTTCGTGGACGTGCAGATCGGGCGCCTGCTGGACGAACTTGAGCGGCTCGATCTCGGTAGCCGAACGCTGCTGGTCGTCGTCGGGGACCACGGCGAGGACCTCAACCAGCACGGAGAGTTGACCCACGGCACCTTCCTGTACGAGACGACCCTGCATGTTCCGTTCATTCTGCGCTGTCCGGGGATGTTACCGGCCGGCCGGACCGTCTCGGCTCAGGTCTGCACGATTGACATCGCCCCCACCGTCCTCGAGTTGGTGGGGGCCCCGTCCTGGGAGCACGGCCAGGGAGTAAGCCTGATGCCCCTGCTGTCCGCTGATCAGCAGGACTGGGACTGGGCGGCCTACGCCGAGTCCTTCGAAGCTCACGCCGAGTACGAACTGTCACGTTTGCGGAGTCTGTCGGTGGACGGTTGGAAGTACGTTCTGGCGCCGAAGCCAGAGCTCTACCACTTGGCCAGCGATCCCAGCGAAACACGCAATATGGTGGCGGAGCAGCCCGATCTGGCCGAGCGTTTGCGGGAGCGGTTGCGGACGACGATTGCGACCGCTCCCCTAGGCCCCACCGACGAAAACGGCGTTCCGACCTTGAACGCAACGGAGATCGCCCGGCTCGAATCGTTGGGCTACGCCGCTGCCGGCACCCACGAGGAAGACGACAACCTTTCCGAACTCGACCGGTTTGAGCCGCAAGGCGCCGATCCCAAGGACTATCTCCGCTACTTCAAGCTGAGCGACCAGGCGCGGGTGGCGGTGAACGCCCGACAGTACCAGCAAGCCGAGATGTTCTTGCGCGAGGTGGTGGCCGGTATGCCGGACGCGACCCGCCCGCTCACAGAGCTGGCCTATGTTGTCGCCCGACAGAAGCGGTTGCATGAGGCTCTTGAGCTCTACAAACGTGCGCTAGATGGCTCTGCCGACACCAGCTTCGCTCGTCACATGTATGTCGAGCTGCTCCTCCAGGCCGGCCAATGGGCGGACGTGCTTGCCCAGACCACCGTGATCCTGAACGAAACCCCCAAGAACGTATTCGCCTGGTACTGCCGGGGGGTGGCCCTCGGTTCCACGGGACGCCTGCATGAAGCCGAAGAGTATCTCGATCTGGCCCTGAACCACGACCCGAAGAGCCCGATCTTTCTGCACGCCATGGGCGTGCTCCGTTGGCGACAAGGGCGGCTGACCGAGGCCGAAACCTACTTCCGCAGAGCGCTCCAGATCCGTCCCGAGTTTGGCCCTTGCGCGCGGGATCTCCAGCGCCTCCAGCGAGCCAAGCGGCCTTAGGGCACTGGACCGCTCGCCCGTGCTTTCCCAGCATCCCAGGAAACGATGATTCGACGTGCGCGCCGACCGCCCATATCGACATGAATCCGGTCACGGTGGGCCACAGATGGCGGCGTCGAACGAATCCGGGCGGGAGGCGGCACGCTCGTCACGTTGAGACCGGGTGGCCTGCCCGCTGCCTTGGGCGGGCATGGTCTTCAGACTCCCGCAATGCCCCGCCAGCCTCATGGCTGTTCGCAAGCGGCCGTATCACCACCCATCCCGGACGCCAGGGCCGGCTTGACGGCCTGGGCCCTCGGCCGTAGAAGCAGTTCCATCGTGGCCGCGAAGAAGGGAATCCGCTGCACCGTCATCACGCCGGAACGCCGGGTGCTCGACGAGACCGCCGACGCGGTCGTCATCCCGGCCCATGACGGTGAGCTGGGCATCCTCGTGAACCGTGCCGCGCTGATGTGTGAGCTCGGCGTGGGTCAGTTCCGTTACCAGAAGGGCGGTCAGACCCGGCGCATGTTCATCGACGGCGGGTTCGCGCAGGTGCACGACAACGACGTCACCGTGCTGACCGGCAGCGCGGTTCCCGCCGCCGACATCACGCCGGAGACGCTCGCCGAGGCCGAGCGGGCGGTGGAGGAGTTCCGCGGGCACGACCCGGAGACGCTCGAAGCCCGCCGGCACGCCCAGCGCAGGCTGAGCGTCCTGCGTGCCCTGCAAGGGGCGAGCTAACCGCGTCATGCGACCGGCAGGGGCGCCACCGGCTAGACGGGGCGCACCGACTGGCGGCGCGGTGACGTTCGGCTCATAATCCCGGCTATGGGTGAAAAGCGGCGCGGCAGACTGGTGGTAATCAGCGGTCCTTCGGGGACGGGCAAGACCTCGATCTGCGACGGGCTGCTCAAACGGATCACCAATTCCCGCTGGTCCGTCTCGGTCACGACGCGGCCCAAGCGGGGACACGAGGTTGATGGCCAGCACTACTGGTTCGTGACCTGCGAGCGGTTCGAGCACATGCTCGCCAACGACGAGCTGCTCGAACACGCCGAGTATCTCGGCCACCGCTACGGTACGCCCCGTGCGCCGGTCGAGCAGGCCGTGGAGCGCGGCGACATCGTGATCCTGGAGATCGACGTGCAGGGCGGAGCCCAGATTGCCCAACGCGTGCCCGACTCGATCCGCGTCTTCGTCCTCCCGCCGACGATGGAGACGCTGCAGGCCCGGCTGGAGGGCCGGCAGACCGAGTCGGACGCCTTGCAGTGCAAGCGGCTGGCCGAGGCGAACGGCGAAATCGGCTTCGCCAAAAGCAGCGGCCACTACCCCTATTTCATTACCAATGATATACTTAACGATTCGGTCGAGCGTGTGCTGGAAATCATCAGGCAGGAGACGGGACAGGGATGATCGAAGCCCTCAATAGCGACGAGTTGATCCGCAAGGTCGGGGGAAGGTTTCGGCTGACGACTGTGATCCAGAAACGCTGGCTGGAGCTGCTCCAGGGCGCCCGCCCACTGGTCGATCCGGCCGGCAAGACCACAATGGAAATCGTCGTCGAAGAAATCCTGCAAGATAAGATCGGCATCGACTACGAGGCGTCCGGAATTGCCCCGCCCGACAAAACCTGACGCGAATCGCCCCGCCCCGGCCGGCGGACCGCCTGATCCTCAGACCGGCCAGTGGTTGCCACCCGGCTGGGAGCTGCTCATCTGTGTCTGTGTCTGTGGCGGGATCGCCGCCTACAAAACCGCCGCCCTCGTGTCGATGCTCGTCCAGCACGGCTGCGGCGTGACGGTGGCGATGACCCGCAACGCGCGGCGTTTCGTCGGCCCGATTACCTTTCAGGCCCTCACCGGACGCCCAGTCGTCACCAGTCCCTGGCGGGCAAGCGACTCCGGCGACATCCAGCACCTCAAGCTCAGCGAGACCGCCGACCTGATCCTCGTCGCCCCGGCGACGGCGAACATCATCGGCAAGCTCGCCGGCGGCATCGCCGACGATCTGGTGAGCACGCTGCTGCTGGGGGCGGCCTGCCCGGTCATCCTGGCGCCGGCGATGAATACGCGCATGTGGCAGCACCCCGCCGTGCAGGGCAACGTCGCGTTCCTCCGCGAGAAAGGTTTCGAGCTGGTCGGCCCCGAGGAGGGCTGGCAGGCCTGCGGAACTGTGGGCCCCGGGCGTATGAGTGAGCCGGAGACGCTGCTCGCGACCGTCCGCGAGCATCTGTTGCGCAGCAAGCCGAGGAGTAGCGGCTCGCCGAGCTGAGAGCATGCGACGGGCAATGCACCCCGAGACACTTCGCATCCTGATCACGGCCGGCCCGACACGCGAATACATCGACCCCGTGCGCTATATCTCCAACGACTCGTCCGGGAAGATGGGATTCGCTCTGGCGCAAGCCGCCCGAAGCCGCGGCCACCGCGTCACGCTCGTCCACGGCCCGGTCGCGTTGCCGGCTCCATCAAGGGTGCAAGCCGTGCCGGTGGTCTCGGCCGCCGACATGCTCCGCGCCTGCCTGGATTGCTGGGCCGAGCACGACGCTCTGATCATGGCGGCCGCGGTGGCCGACTATACCCCGGCCCGCCCGGTCCGGGCCAAGTTGAAGAAATCCGCCTCCGCCCGGGTTCTGCGGCTGAAACCGACCGTGGATATCCTCGCCATGCTGGCCAAGTGTCGCCGGCCCGACCAAATCGTCGTCGGTTTCGCGGTAGAGGACCGTGCCCCGCGTCGCAACGCTGAGCAGAAGCTGCGTCGCAAGGGGCTGGACGCGATCGTGCTCAACCGGCTGCAGGCGATCGGTGCCGAGCGGGCGGCGGTGGAAATCCTGGTTCGGGCCGGGGCCTGGCA